>Ga0315312_1001298_pt1 | contig 20192 bp, 22 predicted proteins | sample TDP7_MG_FD_203629 | JGI IMG/M metagenome (GOLD analysis project Ga0315312, IMG submission 203629) | Freshwater sediment microbial communities from Lake Towuti, South Sulawesi, Indonesia - TDP7 | ecosystem: Environmental > Aquatic > Freshwater > Lake > Sediment | place: Indonesia: South Sulawesi... | reverse complement strand
CAGGCCGAGGTCTATGTACGCGGGCACATGATGGAGGAGCAAATAAACAAGACAATCAATGCCCCAAAGTAACAAACAGCGCTAAAATTTCCCTGAAGCTCATCGCTGATTGATGGCTGATGTTAATCCAGCTTGTAGACGAAGTCTCCTTCCCTTACCCTTTGATCAACTCTCAGGCCGATCGCATCCCCTGCACCGGCACTTTGCACGTCTTTGTGCTCGATCTGCATCGACCGCACCATCTGCTGCAGGTTGGTCGTCGCGCCCTCAATGGAGATCCTGTCGCCTACCTTGAGCTCATCGCTGAGTTCGATGACCCCTACTCCGATCTTGGTGAAGTAGTGGGCCACTTTTCCCACGAGCTTCTTCTCGACGGGTGCTTCTTCCATTCAGCTCACCTGATTAAGGTAGATTTCCCTAATTAAATGCCTTTTCGCCCAAGGTTCAGCCGGATGTGACCGCGTGAGGATCAGCTTTTTTCGCCTGGTCGTATGATCCCCATGCGATAGCCCATGCGGCGGCTCAGATCTGGATACCTTCTAGCTATCCCGAGCGTTATTCCCCAGCCCGCAAATATCGCACCGGTAATGGTGACCCCTAGGAGCAAGTCCATGAGCGGCGCCTCCCCGAGGAGGAACAGCTCGCCGTGCCAAAGATGGTCGACCATCCCAAACAGGGCACCACCATAAAGCAGCAGGTTGAGCCACCAGCCCGCTGGGCCCCTCCGCTGGGAGCCCCACACGACCGAGGAAATCACAGCCGCTGCCAGAGGTATCGTGTAACAGACCATTTTGTTTTACCTCCTTTTAGTATTACTTTTTTATAAATTTTTAATATTTATATCTTTTGAAGACGAGGACATGAAGTTTCTTGGGTGGGTGACAATAGAAAGGCTGAAAACGCATGCTATCTAGGTTAGAGAGGTGGGCATGTCGCAGAAAATAACGAGGGTAAGTTTAACGTTGCCGAAGGACTTGCTCGAGGAGTTGAACGGTGCACTTAAAGTGCAGGGTTATGCCAGCCGCTCTGAGGCAGTTAGAGATGCCATCCGAGATTTTCTGGCGAGCTACAAATGGCGTCAAGAGCTGAAGGGCGAACAGTTGGGCGCGTTGCTGGTGCTTTTTGAGCATGATGTCCGGGGGCTAATAGACGAACTCATGGATATTCAACACGAGCATTCACGAACCATAAGCGCCGTCCAGCACCTGCACATCGACGCCAAAAATTGCTTGGAGGTCCTAATAGTGAGGGGAACAGCTGAGGATGTTCGTAAGCTCGTCGACCGCATTGGCGCCTTACGGGGGGTAAAGCAAGCGAAATTGGTGGTGGTTGGGGGATGAGGCTGAGCGAGCTTTTGGAAAAACTAAACAATCTCAAGCGAATGCCCCGCACTGGCTGGCTATTATGTGACATTCCACTCAGCGAGGTCGAGGATGTGGCACAGCACTCATTCGAGGTGGCAGCGATCACACTATTGTTAGTGGACGAGCTCGAACGCTCCGGATCAAGGGTAGACCGTCGGCGAGCGTTGAGCACGGCGGTATTACACGACTGGGCCGAAGCTTTGGCCGCTGACTTCCCATACACGGCTCTTAAGTACTTGGAGTCTGAGGATGTCAAAAAACGCATGGAGCGCAAAGCCCTCGAGGACCTCTTGCGTGATTTGCCTAAGGGGGAAGAGTATTTGAAATTATGGCAGGAGTACACAAACAAGCGGACCCCTGAGGCAAAGCTAGTGCATGCCGCAGATTATCTATCGATGATGGTTCAAGCGATCAAGTACCGAGAGCGGGGCAATCGATCGCGCGAACTCGATGAACTCTGGAAGGCGGTTTGCACTGACTTAGAGCCGTATGTTGAAGAATTCCCCCTTGTGAAAAAGTTGGTTGCCGAATTTAGAAGACGTTATGAAAAAACCATTTAAGCGCCGATTTCCAGTTCAAGATAACGAATTATGAGCAGGGGATAAAATGCGACTTTATGTCGTATACAGCCGCCGGGTCATGGGGGGTGAGATCTCCCCCAGCCAATACGGGGAAAGGTTCATCCGCCATTTGAAAAATGATCCAAGCCTGTGCACGGGCTGCGGCTTGCGATGTATTCGATGCAGGGACATGTATGGCATTGACTTTTCATCTGAAATCGCTGGCTCCTACGAGCTACCGGCTGAGCTGCCGCCGCTCATCGACGAACCAGCTAGATATCTCCCGACCAATATTCCCCCGCATGATGTTATGATCGCCATAAATGTGCACGAGGACCTTTTGCTGGAGCTGCCGAGATTGGCGACGGAAGTCGGTGCTAAGGCTCTTCTCGTGCCCGTGGAGGATCCGGGCTGGCTGAGCAGGGGGGTTAGAAATCAGCTCCGCCGTGTTTGCGATGAACTCAATTTGGAATTCGAGGCGCCGAAGCCCTTTTGTTCGTTGGATGAGGGCAACTATCCTACCATCAATCAATTCATACGCGATTTCAGGGTGGGCAAACCGAAGCTCAGGGTAGAACTCCAAGGAAACGCAATTGCGTATGCCGAGGTTTTGCGGAGTGCCCCATGTGGAGACACCTATTTTGTGGCGCAAAACCTTCCGGGGTTAAAAATCGATGAAAGGCTCAATGAAAATGTGGCGAAATATTGGCACAGCTACCCCTGCGTCGGCAGCATGAAGGTGGATCCCGAGTTGAAGGACACGATCCTGCACGCTGGTGGGTTCAACCATTATGGCGCCGTTCATCAGGCGATTAAAGCGGCTGCAGGCGCGAATATAGAGTTACTGAGCATTCTTGAGCATCAAAGGACAATATGAACATCCAAAAAAGTTAAGTGGGCTTTCCCCTAAGTGGTAAGGTGGCACATGTGCTTGAAACCAAGGAAAAGCCGTGGGAAGCATTAGGGCCGACGCCTAAGCCATCAATCAGGGAATTGCGCTCATGGGACTTCCGACTCCTTGACCGTTACCAACCATTTTATTCCCCTTTTTGCGACCTTTGCTGCTTCTGCACCTTTGGCAAGTGCGACTTGACGAGGGGGAAGCGAGGGGCCTGCGGGATAGATATCAGGGCTCAGCAAGGGAGGCAAGGCTTGCTCTTCGCGACCATGGGCGCCTCAGCGCACGCGGCCCATGCTAGGCATCTCCTCGAAAATGCCATTGCGAGGTTTGGACGGAAACTCCCAATTCAAGCCGGCACGCAGGTGGAGGTCGAAGCCCCTATTACGAGACTTGTCGTCGGGATAAAGCCCAAAACCCTAGGCGACCTTGAGGAGGTTGTTGATTATATCGAGGAGCAAATCACTCACCTACTATCCGCGGTCAACATCGGCCAAGAAGGAAGTTACCTCGATTTTGAATCCAAAACGCTTCACGCCGGCATGATAGATAACCTTGCAATGGAGGTAGCTGACCTAGCCCAAATATCAGCTTATGGATTCCCTAAGGGCGACCCTGAGGCGCCCCTGATCGAGCTCGGGGCTGGGGTCATAGATATCTCCAAGCCTGTGACCCTGTCCATCGGGCACAACGTCCTCCCGAGCATCGGGATAGTCGACTACCTCCGGAAGAAGGGGATGATTGACGCAGTTGAGGTGGCTGGGCTATGCTGCACGGGCCATGACATCAGCCGGTATACCGATCGAGCTAAGATCATCGGGCCAATGTCCGATCAGTTGAAATTCATCAGGAGCGGGGTCGCCGATGTCGTTATCGTCGACGAGCAATGCATTCGAACCAACGTTCTGGCTGAGGCCCAAGCGGTTAAGTCGCCTGTCATCGCCACGGGTGATAAAATCTGCTATGGCCTCCCTGACATGACCGAAGCCCCCGCCGAAGTTATTACGCAGTCCCTAGTCACGGGAAAACATCAAGGGGCCCTGATCTTCGACCCTTCGAAGGTTGGGGAGGTCGCAGTTCAGACGGCCCTTCTCATAGCTCCGATGAGGAAAAAGTACAAGGTGATACCTGATGCTGAGGCGTTCAAGAGTTTGGCTGAGAAGTGCACAAATTGCGGGCAGTGCAGGAGGAATTGTCCCATCGATCTGCCTGTGGATGATGCAGTTTACGCCGTGCGCAACGGCAATACTGAAAAATTGGAGGCGCTTCACGAGCTCTGCCTCGGCTGCATCCGTTGCGAGTCCGAGTGCCCTCAAGATATTCCTATACTCAGTTTGATTGAGAAAGCAGCGGAGCGGAAAATCAAGCTCGAGAAGTTCAAGATAAGGGCGGGCAGGGGATTCATCCTCGACACCGAAATCCGGGAGGTCGGCTCCCCAATTGTCCTTGGGAAGATCCCAGGCGTAATTGGGTTCGTCGGATGTTCAAATTACCCCCGCGGTGGGATAGAGGTGGCCGAGATGGCTGAGGAATACCTGAGGCGCAGGTACATCGTCACCTCCTCGGGCTGCGCCGCCATGAACCTTGCCCGATATAAAAACGATGAGGGGATGACGCTTTATGAGGCTTATCCTGGCATCTTCGACGCGAGCGGTTTAACCAACACCGGCTCCTGTATTTCAAACGCCCACATCATAGGGGCCGCGATAAAGATCGCAAACATATTCGCCAGAAGGCCGCTGAGGGCGAATTATGAGGAGATTGCAGACTACATCCTGAACCGCGTTGGAGCCGTCGCCATAGTTTGGGGGGCGATGTCTCAAAAGGCGTGGGCTATCGCCACAGGGGCGAATCGGCTGGGGATCCCCGTGATTTACGGTCCTCAGGGGACGAAGTACAGGCGGCTGTACCTAGGCCGAAAGGAGATGAGGGAGAAATACATGGTCTACGACGCAAGGACTGGCGATCGGGTGTACATCGGCCCTGCCCCGGAGCATCTGGCATATGCGGCTGAATCAAAGGAGGAAGCGCTGGTCTGGGGGGCGAAGCTCTGCATTAAGCCAAACGATACGACCTACGGAAGGCAGATAAAGCTCACCCACTACTGCGAGCTTCATAAGCGCTATTTTGGAAGGCTGCCGGATGATGTTCACCTGCTCGTTAGGACGAAGGCGGACGTACCGATAACGTTGAAGGGGGAAATCTCTGCCATTTTGGAGGAGAAAAAGTGGCAGCCCACCACCATCCCAGACCCAACGCTCCTTGAGAGGATGATCCGCGCGAGGAAGTGATATCATGGCGGTCGTAACACCTTGGCAGCTCGGAAATATCCCCGGGCCCAAACGCGCGATGCCGTTGAAGGGCGAGATCGCGGTCAAGCTCATTCAGGCGGCGAAGAGGCCCCTGCTGGCGATTGGGTCATTGGCATTGGAAACAAAGGTGGGCAATGAGCTCTTGATCGATTTGGTCGCAAAACTTGGCGGGGACATCCCGTTGGTTACCACTGCCCATGTGTTAAAAGCCATGCTCGAGCGGGGGTTAAATCCAGCGGCTTTCATGGGGGTGGTGGACCTGACGAACAGGCTCACAGATCAGAGCTGGAGTGCGGATGGCAAGGGACCCCACGATCTAGTCATCTTCCTTGGAATTCCATATCCCTTACAGTCCCAAATGCTCTCCACGCTCAAGCACTTCGCGACGAATTTGAGGACGATATCTTTGGATAGATTTTTCCAACCAAACGCTGATTGGTCATTCCCGAACTTAGGTGAAGAGGAGTGGGGAAAGGAAATACTTAAGGTGCTTGAAAACTCAGCAAAAAAGTGAGGTTAAGTCGTGTTCGAGGGTTTCCCAGTTGAGGTCAGCGTGGCGTACGAAGGCGAACGCATCCGCGCCCCGGATATGCAAATCGAGCTCGGGGGCTCAAACGTCGATCGAAAATTTGAGCTGGTCCAGTTAAAACCCTTGGGTGAGGTTGAGGATGGAAAAATTGAGATAATTGGACCAGACATCTCAGCCCTTAAGGAGGGCGGGAGTTATCCCCTCGGCATCTACATCGAAGTCGCAGGGAAGGAGCTTGAGAAGGATCTGGAGCCGGTCATCGAGCGCCGGATCCACATGTACACGAATTACATCGAGGGATTCTGGCACATGGCATCGAGGGAAACAATATGGATGAGGTTGTCCAAAAAATCGTTCAAAAAAGGCCTGAACTCGTTCAAATGGATAGGGCTCGCACTATTAAAGCTCTTCAAGGCCGAGCTCCCGATCATCGAAAAAATGAAGGTCACCTTCATCACCGATCCTGCAAAAATCGATGAGATGTATCCAAAGGCGATAGAGATTTACGAGGCGAGGGATGCGCGGGCGAGGGCGTTAAGGGATGAGGACGTCGACGAATTTTACGGATGCATCTTATGCCAGTCTTTCGCCCCGCCGCATGTCTGCGTAATCACGCCAAACCGCGTATCGTTGTGCGGCTCGATCAATTGGTTCGACGCGCGCGCCGCCGTGAAAATAGACCCGGAGGGACCGAACTTTGTGGTACCAAAGGGTGAATGCCTTGACCCCATAAAGGGAGAGTACTCAGGGGTCAATCAGATAGTTGAGGAGAGGTCCCTCGGGGAGAACAAGAGGTACTATTTATACAGCATGTTTGAACTTCCGCCCACATCATGCGGTTGCTTCGAGGCAGTCGCCTTCTATATCCCAGATGTAGATGGAATTGGCATTGTCCCCAGGGGCTTCAAAGGCTCAACCGTAAATGGCCTACCGTTTTCGACCATGGCCGGACATACCGGGGGCGGAATTCAAACGGAGGGCTTTCTGGGGCTCGGGATTGAGTACATGCGTTCACCGAAGCTCTTCCAAGCTGATGGGGGTTGGGAGAGGATTGTCTGGATGCCTTCTGAACTGAAGGAGCGAGTTAAGGATGCAATTCCACCGGATTTATTTGACAAGATCGCTACCGAAGCGGTTTCGACGATCGAGGACCTTAGAAACTTTCTTATTGAAAAAAAGCATCCGGTTGCTAGGCGGTTTAAACCATAGGTTTTTGCCGGGACTTTAAAGGCCACGGACGAGCATAGTTTGCGCGTGGTTGAAATGAAGGGAAAGAAAGAAACCGAAACCGACCAATTAACTAGATCGGACTTTGGACCTCCAGTTTCTACCTACAGAGGTCGAATTGCTGAGGTGCAATTGGGGGCAACCCGCGCGGAGGGAGGAACCCGCCATCGAGCGATCAAAATAGGTGGAGAGGGGACGCCGCCCTTTTATCGATTTGAGGGCCCCACACCTTTCCGCCCAATAATTGCCCTCGACGTCTTCGACATGCCCATACCCCTCCCGGGACCTCTAAAGGAGCCCTATAGGGACGTGTTGGAGGACCCAGCCGCCTGGGCGAAATTAAGCGCGGAGAAATTTGGCGCTGATTTGGTAAGCATACATTTGGTCAGCACGGATCCTCATGCCAAAGATACATCCCCCTCGGAAGCGGCCAAAACTGTGGAGGAAGTCCTCCAAGCGGTGGATGTCCCGGTGATCATCGGGGGTTCCGGGAATAGGGAAAAAGATTCCGCTGTTTTTGCAAAGGCTGCTGAGGTGGCAGAGGGGGAGCGTTGCATGCTCGCCTCGGTCACGCCTGAGTCCGACTGCAAAACGATCGCGGAGGCAGCGCTAAAATATGGTCATGTGCTGCTTTCCTGGACCCCGCTTGATGTGGACATCCAGAGGAGGCTGAACCGCACTTTGGTGAAGCTCGGCATGCCCAAGGATCGCATCGTGATGGACCCTACCACAGCGGCCCTTGGATATGGAATCGAGTACACCTTTACCGTCATGGAGAGGATCAGGCTGGCGGGGCTCAAGGGGGACGAAATACTTCAGATGCCCATGGCTTCGGGATCGACGAATGCGTGGGGAGCCCGCGAGGCTTGGTTGGACACGCCAGAACTCGGCCCAAGAGAATTCCGCGGCCCACTTTGGGAAGCCGTAACGGCCCTGACGCTGTTGCTGGCCGGCTGCGACCTTTTCATGATGATGCATCCAACCGCGGTGAAAACAGTAAGAGAAGCTGTTGACTCGCTCACAGGCTCGCCTAAGCCGGAGGACCTTAGAGCATTTCCACTTGAGGAGTGGGTCAAAATGAAGCCCGAGGTGAAGTGAGATGCCAAAGGTTCTCAAACCGATGCAGGTCTATCCTCACCTCCCTAAGACGAACTGTGGGAAGTGCGGCGAGGTCAGTTGTATGGCTTTTGCGGTCAAACTCATCGGGCGGGAGGTGACCCCTGAAAAATGCCCGCCCATACTTGAGCCGGAAAATAGGGCAAATTTCGAAGCCCTGGTCAGCATGCTCAGTCCATTGGTCAAGGCAGTGACCATCGGCGTTGGGGAGCGCGCCGTTACTATTGGCGGGAAGGACTCGATGTACAGGCATGAGGTCGCGTTTCCGAACCCAACAGCTATTTCCATCGATATCCACGATGAAATGACTGAAGCCGAGATCGCTCAACGCGTCAAACAGGTTGAGGGATTTATATTCAACCGCATGGGGCAGGATTTGAGGCTCGATTTAATCGCTGCTAGGTGCGTATCCGGCAACCCAGTTAAATTCGAGAAAGCCGTGTCTGTGGCCATCAAGAACTCCTCGTTGCCCTTGATGCTCTGCTCATTTGATCCGAGCGCGTTAGGGGAGGCACTTAAAGTGGTTGGAAACAGAAAGCCCCTGCTCTACGCGGCCACTGAACAAAATTGGGAGGATATGGGTAGGTTGGCACTTCAATACGGTTGCCCCCTCGCAATTTTCGCCCCGGACATCGGCATGCTGAAGACAATGAGCCATGCTTTATGGGAGATTGGGGTAAAGGATATCGTCCTCGACCCTGGAACTTATTTCAAAGGAACTGGGCTTTCTACCACCATCGATAATTTCACAATGATCCGGCGAGCCGCAATCGAAAAAGAAGATCGAGATTTAGGGTACCCCTTGATGGCAGTCCCAGCTGCGGTTTGGCTCACCGCTGGGGGCGACACAGCAAGGTTTTTGGAGGCCTACTTGGCGAGCATGTTTATTGCTAGATTTGCGGACCTGGTTGTAATACATTCCATGGATATTTGGGCAATCCTCCCTGTCATCACCCTGAGACAATGCATCTATACCGATCCGAGAAAGCCGGTAGCGGTGGAGGCGGGGCTCAGGGAGATAGGTTCCCCGAGGGAAAATTCCCCAGTGCTGCAGACGAGCAACTTCGCCTTAACATATTTCGCCGTGCTGAACGACATCAAGGACATAAATTGCTACCTCATCGTCGTCGATACCGGAGGGTTGGCGGTCCAATCTGCGGTCGCGGGAGGGCAGCTCGATGCTTCCGTGGTGGCTGAAGCCATAAAGACCGCAGGGGTCGAGCAAAAGGTGAAGCATAGAAAACTGATCGTGCCCGGATATGAATCCCGCCTTAAAGGGGAAATCGAGGATCTGACAAAATGGGAGGTCATGGTCGGGCCCATCGACTCCTCCCAAATTCCGGATTTCCTAAAGAAGTATTGGACGGAAAGTTAAAACAGCCCGCCGACAGAACATTTTGAAAGAGGATGCTCAGATGGCGGAGGAGAAAGGGCAGGTCCTAGCAATTTCCGGGAAGGGTGGGGTGGGCAAAACTACGATGGCCGCCCTGATGATCAAAAATTTGACTGATGCAAAGCAGCGGAGCCTTTTGGTAATCGATGCAAATCCCGATTCAAATCTTTCGGACCTCTTGGGCATATCTGTCCCCATGACCCTCGGGATGGCAGCGATGGAGATGAAGAAAGCCATAGACAAGGGGGAGGTTCCGCCCGAGCGAACTAAGAGGGAGATCTTGGAGTACCGAGTCTTCGACATCCTCAAGGAGACGCCCAATTTTGACCTGCTCGTGATGGGGAGGACCGAAGGTGAAGGATGTTACTGCATCGTGAATGACCTACTAACTGACATCATAGATTCCCTCTCAAAAAATTATGACCTGACGTTGATGGATATGGAGGCGGGGCTGGAGCACCTCAGCCGGAGGACAGATCGGGATGTGGACATAATGGTGATCGTCACGGACCCAAGCTCAATGGGATTTCAGACGACGAGACGAATTAAGGAGCTGGCTGAAGAGGTCCACATCGATTTCAAGAAAATCTACCTCATCGGGAATAGGTTTAGGCCCGAGATGGAATCGATGCTAAAAGAGGAAGCGAGTAAAATGGGCATCGAGTTCGCTGGAATGATCCCGGATGATAGCGATATTCTCAAATATAATCTCTCAGGCCGACCCTTAGTTGAACTGCCACCTCAGAATCCTGCTTTATCGGCGGCGAAAGATATCTTGACGAAGATGGGGCTCTTGGACTAAGCAAGGCAACCTCCAGCTTCTGATTTCGGACAGAGGTAAACCATTTCTTGACGATTCGCATCATCATACTTCGGTAAAGGCAAAACCCACTGTTTTCGAGGAACATCAAGGGATATTATTCCCTGAATTTTTGTAGTCTTTTTAGCAACTCCTTGTCGCCTCCATAGTCTCCAGCGCATGTTGGAATTATGCCATCTACAAGACCTTCCAACTTTGCTGCATATTCTTCAGCACGATCCATAGTTGTTGTGGTTGGCCACCCAATCATTTTTACAATTTCTGCATTCTTGGGTGTTCCTACCAGGAAGTACGAGTATATTGGCTTGTTTAGACGTTTGCATTCCTTAGCTACTTGCTCCAACACCGGGAGGGATTTATCTTCAAGTCTCATGAAAAAAATGAAATCCCATGCATCCTTCACACGGGCAACACTTTCTTCCGCGGATCGACGTGCTGTGAGCAAACAACCCAACTTTAGATTTTTTATATGTATTGTTGTACGTAAGAAATCTCGGGCTTCCTCGGAGGATTTTAACATTTTTATAGGCTCTCCATACTTAGGAATGTCGCCCATAGAGAGCACGATTCCGTCAAGACCCATGGCATCTGCAGCTAGAGCTAAGGCCCCGACTTCGACTGGGCCTTTATAGTGTAATATGAAGATGGGTATCACCGTTTTGTCTAGGTATTTGGTTTTGAGTATGCAACTCACAACCATTCCGCTAGGCGCGGGCATACCTGCAGCGCTATCTGTGACGTTCCATCCATCAACCAAATCATGAGTTTCTTCGGCAAGTTTCAGGAATTTGTGCGTTGGAACAAACTCGTGTAATATTTTCATCAAGATTCCGAACGAGGGGTATTCGTTGGGATTAAAAAATCTTTGGTTAGGGCAATTGGAGTATAGTCAACATATTTTACCGAGCTGAGGTGAATATGATAGGCGTTTGCCATGCTTGCGAAAAGAAAAATCCTAAAGATGGACTTCAGGGAGCGCGAAAAAGCTGAGAAAGAGGATTTCATAGCCGTTGACAGGCCCATCAACGTTTTCGTCAACAACAAGCACTTCGTCATCCTCCTTGCGAGCCCCAAAAATCTCCGCGAGCTCGCGATGGGGCACCTGCTGGGCGAGGGTATCATTGGCTCGCTCCACGATATCGAACGGGTGGGCGTTAGAGGGGTAAATGTCGATGTAAAGCTGAGGGCTGGAATTCGAATTGAGGCTGCAAAATCCATCAAGGTGATCCCAACCGCATGCGGGACATCCGAGGACTTCATCGAGCTTTTGGGGAAATTAAGCATTCCCAAGCTTAAGCCGACTAGGTTCAAGGCGGGCGATATTTCGAACGCATTTAGGTCGCTTCAATTGGAGTCAGAGATCTTCAGGAGGACCGGGGGAACGCACGCTGCCGCCCTATTTGCGCGAGATGGGGAAATGAGGTTCTGCTTGGAGGACGTCGGAAGGCATAATGCGGTAGACAAAGTCATCGGACGAGGCCTGATCGAGGGCACGGATTTTACGAGGAGCTTCTTGGTCTCAACTGGCAGGCTATCGGCCGACATGGTGATCAAGTGTGCTAGGGCTGGAGTGCCGCTCGTCGCCTCGAAGGCGGCCCCCCTCGAATCCGGCATCCTCGCAGCTGAGATGACTGGCCTGACGCTGGTAGGATTCATAAGGGGCGCACGGCTGAACGTATATGCGCATCCCGAGCGGGTGAAAGTTCGATGAAGGGGCTTGCCATCCTAGTTCTAGCCGGCGGGGGCAGCGAGAGGTTCGGCAGCAAAAAGGCATTCTTCGAGATAGAGGGCGGGCCCATGATCCAGCATGTGGTCGAAGGAGTTTCCAAGATATCGAGGGAAATCGTGATATCGTGCAGGGCAGGTCGAGAGAAGCTGGCGATGATGTTTCCCGAGGCAAAAGTCGTTTCAGACAGGTGGAATAGGAGGGGGGCTTTGACGGGCATCTTAAGCGCTCTGCCTGAGGTCACATCCGAATACGTGGCTTTGGTGACCTGTGACTGTCCAAAAATTAAGGCGGGGGTTCTCGAGATGCTGTTCAAAAGTGCAAAATGCCATGATGGGGCGATCCCAAGATGGCCGAACGGCTACATCGAGCCGCTTCAAGCTGTCTATCGAACTGAAAAGTTGCGCGAAGCTGCTCAAGAGGCGTGGAAAAATGGGAAAATGAGGTTGGCCGATGTTTTAAAAAACCTAGCGGATGTGGTTTACGTATCTACTGAAAAAATCAAAAATAAGGATCCAACGCTGGAAACATTTCTAAATGTAAATTCAATGAATGATTTAGCCCGGCTTTCAGAACGGAAAATCTAAACCTGACATTGCAGAACTTTCATTGGGGACGCATTGACTTCGATTTCCTCATTAAAGTCGGTAATGGTGGTCGGCGTCAACACCAGGCCCATCGTTAAGTCAGCGAAGGCCCTTGGCTTTAGGACGATCGCGGTGGATTGTTTTGGTGATGTCGATCTGGCAGCGGCCGCGGATGTGCTTTTTTCCGTGAAGCCTTCGGAGCAAGAGCCGCTCAAGGGACTTAGGCGACCTAGCCTTTTCGAGTTCGCGCTTAAAGCCCTTGAAGCTCATGAGGTAGATGCGATCCTGCTGACCTCGGGCATGGAGCACGACATCAAGCGAGTGGGGGAGCTCCGGCGAAGAGCTGAAGTGATCGGAAACGGTATTTCTCGCCTAGAGCTCTGCAGGGATAAACTGAGGCTCTTTCGCATCGCGAGCAAGCTTGGCATCACCTGCCCGGGAACCGAACGTGTTAGGAAGCTGGGCGAGGCCCTGCGCGCAGCCGAGCGAATAGGCTATCCGGTCGTGCTAAAGCCGGCCTTTGGGGGCGGGGGGATAGGCATCAGGCTCGCGGAGTCGCCCGAGGAGATCGAGCGAGGATTCAAATGGGTGCTGGCGGCTGGTGATGGGAAGACAGCATACGTTCAGGACTTCATCCGAGGTATCGATGCTAGTGCTTCAGTCCTTTCGAATGGCGGGGAGGCGAAGTGCTTGACCGTCAACGAGCAGATAATTGGCGACAAGCGGTTGGGCTCTCCCAGGCCCTTCGGCTATTGCGGCAACATAATTCCGCTGGCTGCTAAAAGGGAACACGTAGCCAAAATCGCGGAGCATTCCGAGGAGCTTTGTAGCAAGCTGGGATTGGTCGGCTCAAACGGCGTCGACTTCGTGCTTGCCGAAGAACCTTATCTAATGGAGGTAAATCCCAGATTTCAGAACACCATCGACTGCGTGGAGGGGCTCCTTGGGATAAACCTCGTGAAGGAGCACATCCGGTCCTGTCGAGGGAAGCTGGGCAGGTATAGAAAGCCAAAGGGCTACTCGGCCAAGTTGATCCTCTACGCCAAGGGGGATGTCAAAATTCCCGACTTGGCGAGGTTTCCGGACATCGTAGACATACCTCGGGAGGGCACGACGGTTGCAAAAGGGAGGCCCGTCTGCAGCGTGCTGAAGTTCGGCAAGGTTAGGCGAAATATGGTCGCAGATGCCTACAGGGCGGCAAGTAAAGTGTATGGACTCTTCGATGGGAGTACAAGGGGGCGGGGCTCTAAAGATGTATTAGGTCATCCTTCTTGATCATGCCTTTATGGAGCGCAGTTGCGATAAGGACGCCTGATGCACCATCCCTCTGCAAACGCTGGATGTCCATCATATCCCTAACCCCTCCGCCGACGAGCACTGGCACAGACGCGCAATTCGCCGCCTCCTTCAAAGCCTCATAGTTCACCCCTTGGCATGTGCCGACCCTGTCCATGTTTAATAACAATATCTCCGACGCCCCCTCAGCCTCAAATTTCCTGATGAGCTCTTCCAACGGCAACCGCATCGCCCTGGAACGGGCTACCACCTTATCGAACTTCAAATCGATGCTAGCCACAACTGGCATGCTGTACTTGGCGACTATTTTTTGGGTTTCACCAAAATTTTCCAATGTTTCAGTGGCGAGCACGATTTTCTCAATGCCATTTTTAACGTAGCCCTCGACCTCATCAGCCCGCCTGAAGCCTGCGTCCACCATGATCTTTAGCTTGGTCCGCGAAGCTATCCGCCCCACTGCCCTGAGGTTTCGGCCCATCGAACAGATCGCGTCCAGGTCGGCGATGTAAAGCTCCTTCAAGCCAAGCCTTTCGAAAGTTAGCGCCACCTCCAAGGGATCGGGAGTATCGACGAGCACGCTTTTCAATGGTCTATCCCTCTCCCGTTGCCCTCGAACGGCGTGCACCACCTTCCCGCCCATGAGGTCGATGACGGGGATTATCCTCATGTCAAGCCCTCGGCGATATGACCGTGCAAATGACTTCTTCGCCTCCAAGCACCGCCTCAACCCTCTCGGGATGTTTCCCATTTACAATCCAGCATGTTATCCCACCCTTTTCCAAAATCTCGGGGAGCTTTCGGTCGACCACTGATTGCTCCACCCCCCTCAGCTCTCGGGCTGGGATCGAGGCGCGAAGCTTTCCTTGATGAAAAATTCCATCCACCATCTTGACCAGGACAAGCTTCTTACAGCCGATCTTCGCGGAGGCCCAAGCCGCGATTGCATCGGAGGTCACATCCCATGAAGGCTCGAGCTCCTTGCAGCGCCTCAGCTCCTTGAACGGGAGCCATATCAAGCATCCCCTCGACCTGACCCTCTTCAAGGATTTTGTAACTTTCGATCCCCTGATGAGGCCGTGGAGTTTATAGCCGAAGATGTTTATGCCGAATATCGCCATCACATGAGCCGTTCGATCTGAGAGGCCCTGCGTCCGCTGCAGGTGACGAACGAGGTCTGCAAATTTCCCTCCGCCAGGCACGATGAGCAGGGGATGCCGGGTGGAGACTTTCTTCAGCGCTTGGCACAGATTTTTTAAAGCTTGGCGGTCGGCCTGAAAGCTTCCGCCGACTTTAACCACCGCGTCCAACTTTAGCTGCCTCCGTGGCAAGTATACCAACACCAAAAGCCGGGGTCATCAAAGCAGCCTCCCTACCATAAATGGTTGCGAGGTCGATCGTCCGCTTAAGGCCCGCCCTTCGAGCTGCCCTCTCGGCCAAAATCTCCCTTCCTAAGCCAGTCAAGATTACATCCGCTCTCTTGGAGAGCTTGTGAGAGCTGATCACCTTCCTCAGCGCCCTTGCAACCAACTCAACCTGCTCATGTTGAAAGACCTCAGCCGCCTCCAGCACGAGTTCCATCCCGAACTCCTCCAAATCGCTGCAGAACATCCTCGCGATCCTCCGCATGCAGCTCTCGCGGTCCTTCCCCCTGCCGTCTGGGGTTTCGCATGTGTATTCAACTACGTTGAGCATCCCGAGCACCCTGTGGGCATCCGCCATGATGGCAAAATTTTCAGCAGCTACTGAGACTTTTTCACCCCTCAACTGAATTTCCGAACATATGCATGGCAGGGGTGTTCGAAGCACCCCGGTGTAAACAAGCTCCCCCGTCCTGAGCCTTTGGAAGTCAGTTCGACTCAAAGGGCTGGGTTTCCCCTTCTTAACGGGGATTATGTCGGTAGTAGTGCTTCCCACATCGATCAGTAGGCAGTTAGGATATTTCTTCCCCACCGCTAAGGAACTCGCCACCCAGTTCGCTGCCGCAAGCTTTCCGGGCGAAGCTAGGGATTGGAGATGGGTAAGCAAAGCGCCATCTAAGGACATAAAATAGCATATGTCATCTCCGAATGCACTGCAAACAGCTTCAACGATCTCTTCGACCCCCTCCCGCTTAGTCCGAAACACGTCGCATAGCTCCCCCGTCATCGTGGCGCCCACACGGTCAGGACTAGCCGACCTTGCGAGTTGTTTAAGGAATTGGTCGAGCGCCCCTTTGTCTTTCCAGAGCGGGATGTACCTCAGCCAATGATCTCTTATCTTGCCGTCCTTGAGGAGGATCGCCTTTGTGTTCGCCCCTCCAACATCAAGTCCAAGCGATAGCACTTCCGTCGACCCCCAAATTTGCAAATGCATTCTCCATCGCATCGACGAGCCTTCGCCCGGCCGTCTTAACGCTTCCCCCGAAGCAAGCGGCGAGGAGCGCCGGTGAGCCCCTTTTCAGATGGCCACCGAACGCCAAAGGTGGGGCGATGATTCCCGAAATTTCTCGAAGCCCGCTCAACTTCCTAGCGTTAACTCTGACATCGCTTCTAGCCCTCGGAATTTTCATGATCGAATGCCCCCTGAGTTTGAGCTTGGGGAGGGAATTACCTTCGATGAGGGCATCAACTAAGAGCTCCCCCAAATTCGCCTGAAGCACCTGAGCCAGCGCGATGAATGATGTTGTAACTCTCGGATTCAACTCGACAAAATATGGGGAATCACCCACGACCAAGTCGACTCCACAATACCCCCGCAGCTGCAGAGCTTTCGCGGCTCTCAAGGCGATTTCAGCGCATTTTTCCGTCAGCTTGTGTCGGAAGGGGATCTCACCCCCCACATATTCAAATCCTCCTTGCGTTTTGATGTCCTGCCTATTGACCGACAATGCCGCACCTTCGCCATCCTGCATTAGCAGGCAGCTGCTGGCATGCACGCCCTTGACGAACTCTTGGAAAATCATGCCCTTCCCCTTAATGTTGGGAGTAAAAGGCCTGATGCCTTGGCAGCCCACCCCGTCGACAGGCTTGACCAAAATTTGTCCTTTAGCCTTGGTCAGCTTCCTCCAAGTCCTCGGCTGTGGCACCTTCCCTTCGAGAGCTAGGTAAGTGAGCCATTTGTTTGCTGAGGCTCGAATGGCGCCCTCATGAGCCCCGAGTACAGCTATCCCTCTCCGCTTCAGCCTCAAAGTAATCCGCTCGAGCTCGCCTCCTCTTTCAGGCGCCATGACTAAGGCGGCGTCTGATCTGTGCCTTAAAGCTTCATCCAACCCGTTTCGAGCAAAAAGCACATCGGCGTCAAGCCATCCCGCCAACTGTCTTAGCTTTCTGTTGAGGGGAGCGATGACATCAAATCCAGCTTCGCTGAACTCGTTCGCCATAATCCGAAGCATCCCAAAGCCCTCGGGGAAAAGGCGGGGGTCGACCCCTCTGCGAAGCCCGCAGATGCTTTCGAGAATGAGGACCCGCAATTTAGACCCTCAGAAGTTTTTTCACCATTCGAACTCGCCCCACCGATATCCCCTTCTGCCTGTTTCCATCCTCACATGCCGCCCCTCGAACGCCCACTATGTCTGGCTTAAGTTTCTTGAGCATCCGCAATTCCCTGAGCCCAAGTGAGCCAGCGAGAGCAACAGAGAGCCCGCGGAAATGCACTTTTTCGATGAAATCTCCTAACTCCTCAGCCTGAAGGAAGTCGGTTAGGGGCTTTCCGTCCTTGATCGCTGTATCTAACATTGCGACATCCGCCCCAGCCTCGCTAGCTATCCTCGGCAAGAGTCTCGGGTCTATGGTTTCTGCTCTTCGGAAGTCGCCATATGCGCAAACAGCCACTTTAGCTAAGGCGTCGGCACCCTTGACAGCTCTTACTACCTGCCTTACGAGGTAAATGGCGCTTTTTTCATCCTTTGGGCCCTTGAGCCCGATTTTCACTATGTTCGCACCTGCCTTGAGGGCACCAAATGCCGCTAGGGCTGCGCTGCCGGGAAGGTCTGGAAAATCGCCTATCGCAGCACTTATCGGGACGCTCAATGGCACTGCTCGCCTTACCTCAGCTATAACCCATGGAAAGTTTGCCCCCAAGGAGCCCTCGCTCGGGTTCTTGATATCTAGGATGTCCGCCCCTCCCCTGACTGCTGCGAGCGCCTCCTCAACGTTTTTAGGGCTGATCAAAAGCAGGGTCAAGCCAGCCCCTCCAAGCACTCCCTGAGGTCGGAGAGGAAGGAGGTTACGTGCTTTAGGCGATGGTGGGGCATCACCACGAGCCTGATGCTCTCCGGCTGCTTGCTGAACGACGCCAGCCAGCCCTTTGCTTCGAGAGTTTCATTGAGTTCGCGCAAGTTCACGACATCTGATCTAAAAGCCACGATGTTGAGCTCGGGTTCCACGACCAACTCGAGCCCATCGATTTTTTTGATACCCTCCGCCAACTTCTGAGTCAGGCCCATGCATCGTTTCACAATTTTTCTATAGCCTTCACACCCCAGCGAAGTGAGGGCGGCCCAAACCGCCGCAGCCGAAGCACCTGACCTAGTGCCCAAGAGCGTCGAACTCGTCCTGCTCAGGTATGGAACCTCGATCTCGAGAGCTTCAAGCCAGCCCTTCTCGCGGAATAACACCGAGCCCGCGGGTATCGGCGCGAGGCCCATTTTGTGGGGGTCCGCCACTATCGATGAAACCCCATCCACGCTGAAGTCCCAAGCTGGAGGATTTTTAAGGAAAGGTAGGACGAAGCCCCCGAAGGAAGCATCCACGTGGAGAAAGCATCTGTTATCCTCAGCTATTTCCGCGATCTCCTTGATTGGGTCGACAAGCCCAAGCGAGGTCGTGCCTGCTGTGGCGACTATCGCTAGAGTTTTCCTGTTTACCACCTCTTGGATACTCTCGACACTTGCGCGGTGGTCGTCACCTAGCCTTGTACGGAGAAGTTCGAGCTGCTGGAGGTCGCATGCCTTATCGATGGAATAATGGGCCGAAACGGGAGCGACCACGGACTTTCGTTTGAGCAACTTCCTCGCCACCCAGAGGGCAGCGATGTTTCCCTCCGTCCCGCCTGAGGTGATGTAACCTCCCGCATCGGGGCCTGAAAAAAGCCTCGCGATCTCCCCTATCGCCTCCTCCTCTAGGGTTTTTGCGCTAGGGAAGATCTTGGCGTCTAGGAGATTGGTTTCCAAATACACCATGTAGGCTTCGACCGCAGCCTTCAGGGGTCTTGAACACATCGAGGAAAAAATCCTGCCCGAATCGTAGCTCAAGTCCAGCCTTCTACGCTCCTTCAACAACTTCAGGGACTCCTTCAGATTCATCCCGCCAAGTAACTTACAATTCTCTCCGCGATGTTCACCTTCGCTACGGACTGCAGCCCCTTCCAGCCCGGGATGCTGTTTACCTCGGTTACATAGAATTTTTCCCCATACTCGATAAGGTCAATGCCCGCGTACTCGCACCCCACGACTTTCGAAGCCCTCACGCAGACTTCCTTGAGTTCGTCGCTGAGCTCATAGGCCTGAACCTGGGCCCCCCTCGCCACGTTCGTCTTCCAGCTTTTTCCCACCCTCTTCATCGAAGCTATTACTTCACCGCCCAATACGAATGCCCTTATGTCCTCATTCTCATGGGGGATGAACTCTTGGATGTAGTAGACGTTCCTCCCAAATTCTAAGGCTGTGAAAAGCCTGTAAGCGAGGTCCCTGTCGTTTACCCTAAGCATGCCAGCCCCCAGCGACCCGAACAAAGGCTTGACCACGACATCCTTGAACTCGAGGAAGGCTTTCATCGCGTCTCCATATTTTTCAGCTACAATCGTCCTAGGCGCCTGAATTCCCGCATCCTCGAGCAAGGAACACGTGTAGAACTTGTCGGCGCACCTCTCGATCGCAGAAGCAGGGTTCAGCACCTTAACTCCAAGATTTTCGAGCCTGTGAAGCGCGTCCATCCTGAAAACTATCTGTTCAGCGGACCCCTTGGGCACCCACCTCACTATCAGCGCGTCGAATTCCTCTAGGTCATGGCCCTTGCAAGAGATGCGAGGCCTGCCAGCTATGCGCGCGACGAGTTCATCTATCGGGAAGCATATGCATTGAATTCCCCGCCTCTCGATCTCGCTCCTCAGCTGTCGAACGTTCCAATCGTTCTCATTCGAGGTGAAAATCCCGATCTTCTTCAACTTTAAACCCCTAAGGACTTCCTCAGCACCTCTTCGTTGATGTAACCCGCATGAAAGACTTTTCCGGTCTTCGCGTTGTTTATCGTGACCTCGGCTGGTGAGAAGAGCTTGGGGTCGACCTTGTAAAAGTCCCTGTTGTATTTCTCAAACACCTCCAGAAAAGGCGCCCCGTAGTCCCTAGACGAGCTCGATGGGATGCTGACGATCACCTTCTCAACTTCGG
>Ga0315312_1001297_pt1 | contig 20193 bp, 20 predicted proteins | sample TDP7_MG_FD_203629 | JGI IMG/M metagenome (GOLD analysis project Ga0315312, IMG submission 203629) | Freshwater sediment microbial communities from Lake Towuti, South Sulawesi, Indonesia - TDP7 | ecosystem: Environmental > Aquatic > Freshwater > Lake > Sediment | place: Indonesia: South Sulawesi... | reverse complement strand
AGGATGTCAAGCTTTTTTTTCAAAATCCTCAACACCCCCCCTTAACGTGGTGACTTCAAAAAGGTTTCTTGTTCCTATTCCTTATGGCAGAATCTGAGTCCTCTTTTATTTATCTGCTTCACCCATTCCAAATATCTCTTCTCCCCTCCTTCGACCTTTAAGAAAATAATTTCCGGCACCGTATAGCTGTGAATCTGCTTGATTTTATTCATTAATTTTTTTAACTTCCCCCTAACCGTCTTGATTAATATCACCACCTCTTCCTCTTGGCACAGCTTCCCTTCCCAGTAAAAAAACGATGTTACCCCCCGAATTACATTGGCGCATGCAGCCAACCTTTCTTTCACCAGCTTTTCCGCTATTTTCCGACCCTCTTTTTCTGAAGCCGCAGTCGAAAGCATCAACAAAGTAGTCACTGAGCTATCCCCCCTTTAAAGATTCTTGACTCCGGGGCTAATTACCTGTTTACTCCTTTAACCTTTTTTTCTGAGCGGTTAACCCCTTTGCGTACGCCCTCGATATGATTTCTTGCATTTCCGGATCGCGGATTCCAGCCAATTCTTTTTCGATCCTCCTCCTTTCGGCATCGCTCAAACCCCGCGACTGCTCATGGGTTTTCTTTTCTTCTTTCTTTATTCCAACAGGCTCAATCTCTCCTATGTAGAAACGGATGTCCTGCAAAAAATCATTGCCCATATATTCCTGTAACTTTTTGACAATCAATCCTTTCATGAACTGAAGTTGTTGCATCCAGACTGAATTTATAACCTTCACCTGCAATATTCGATTTCTCACTCGGATGGGCCGAGTCTTCTCGGCTATCGCATTACCTACAGCCCTATCCCAAGTATCCAAAAGTTTTTGTTCTTGGATTCTCCGGCTCAGGCCTGAAACCTTCAAAAAATGTCCTAAGGCTTCCCCCCAGGCTTGTGGACTCCTTACTTTTTTCTCCATCGCTTACTCTCGGCGGAAAAGTTCAGACCCCCGGATGAGTATTTTTGGTCCTCAGCATCCTTATCCAGCCCCCGCATTGAGGTGGCAAATATCGTTAAAGCACCGCAGGATAGCTCCTCTTTCGGAGAATTCAATGACATTCTTCCCTGCAGCATCTTGGCGAAACCGCCTGAAACAGTGCAAAGGGGCCTCCAGAACCCGGCAGAGGATCACCTGATTCACAAAGCTATGAGCCACCACCACTACAGTCCCATGGGGAAATTCTTCGATGATCCTCTCAATGGCAGTCCAAGCCCGCCTCTGCAGGTTCCCCAATGACTCGCCCCTGGGAAGGCTGGTCGACTCTGGCGCCTCAATCCATCTTTTTAAAAACTCTGGGTAATTTTGCTTGAGTTCTTCGACTGTTAGACCTTCTAATTCGCCCTGATTTAATTCTCTCAGTCCTTCATCGATGGATACAGGGCAATCATGGTAGCGGGCGATCTCTTCAGCCGTCTGCCTCGCCCGAATCAACGGGCTTGTGTAAATGGCTGTCAGCGTCTCTCCCTTCAGGGACTTTGCCAAAGATTGGGCTTGCCACCTACCCTTTGAACTAAGTTCAATATCCGAAATACCTTGAAATTTATGAGTTTCGTTCCATAAGGTTTCTCCGTGGCGGACGAGGATTAACCGCATAGTATCTTTCTCCTCTTTTTCCCCGATTAGCGGGGGAAATTCCTGAAGGATATCCCTGCTTTCATGGGGGTAAGCCATCCTGGGGGCAAGTCTTTTCACAATCCAGGCAAGCAGTCTCACAAGGTTCGATATGGATGATGATCTGGGAGCGAGGATATCGGCTTTTTATATCTTTTTCGATATGACTGCATAACTGATGAGCCGTCGGCAAGTCCACGGTCTTGGCTAAAACCAAATGTAAATCGATGTACCGTTCCCCTCCAGCCTTTCGGGTGCGCAGGTTGTGAAACTCGATGAATTGGCTGTAATGCTCCTGAATGATGGCGCGAATGGCTTTTTCCTCATCTTGGGGAAGTCTCCGGTCCATAAGATCCTGTAAAGCTTTACCCAGCAAGCCCACAGAGGCTTTGAGGATAAAAAAGGTCACGAAGAGAGCAGCTATGGGGTCAAGGCCCTGGATTCCGGTTAAGGAGATCAGCACTAACCCAGCAAAAACCCCTAAAGATGTGTAAACGTCAGCGCTCAGATGCGCTGCATTCGCCTCCAGGGCAAGGGAATCTGTCTCTCGAGCAACTCTTATGTTATGCCGGTATACCAGGTAATTGACCGTCGCGGAGATCACCATAACCCCTATGCCATAAGAAACGAATCGCAAGGCCTTGGGGTGGAGCAGACGTTCAATCGACTCCCAGATGATATATATCCCCGCCACCGCAATCAGGGCCGCCTCCAGTAACCCAGATAGGCTCTCAAATTTTCCATGTCCGAAAGGATGACTTTGGTCTGCCGGTTGACTCGCCTTGCCCACGGTGAAATAGGCAATTATCGCAGAGACCAGATCCATGGCCGAATGAATGGCCTCTGAGATAATGCTGACGGAATTGACGGCTATTCCCACGCCCACCTTAAGAAGAATGATGGCGATATTAGAAAGAACCGAAAGGAATGCTGCTGTCTGCCTGCTGTCCATCAACTGTTTTCCCCATTGATCCCTAATTTTCGTTCCGGCAGGACCTGGGTTTTACCCAAATATCCAAAATCTTTTCCCCGGATGGGTCACTTTTCCCCTCATTCGTCCTCTCCCGTCTCAGGTTCCCCAGCATGTTCTTTACTATTCTCTAACAGCTTTCGATGCAGTTCAATGGTAGCCTTCAGGGAAGCCTCGAATTGGGCGTGCTGGCGCTTCAGTTGGTTAATCTCTGCTTCTATCTGCAAGGCTTGGGTTTGGCTGCTCTCGATAATCTTCCGGGCATTCAATTTGGCCTCTTCGATGATTATTTCTGCTTCTTTGCGGGCATTGTTTTTCATCTCCTCGGTGATGCGCTGGACGGAGACCAGCGTTTCGCGCAATTCTTTCTCGGAAGCCTCAAGTTCATTAATCCTGGCCAATTTGCGGCGATCTTCTTCCTGGAGTTTATTATTTTCCTTCAGTAGCTCTTCAAACTCACTGGCCAGGAGATCTAAAAAATTATCCACTTCCACCATATCGAACCCTCGGAACCGCACCCGAAACTGTTGTTGCTGAATATCCAGCGGCGTGATCTTCATGGACCCGTTCCTCCTCTGCTTCCTACCGGAAAGGCATCATTCGAGGCTGCCTTATCCACGCAGAATTTCAATCATCCTGGGCCAGGCGGCGATTTGCGAAAATTAAGCCAATTTCATCCAGGCATAGAAAATTTCTTTTTTTAATGTTTCATAGTAGGGAGTCTACTGGTAAAAGTCAAGCCCACTTTGACAGACAACGGGGTAGATTTGCTAAGTGCTGCGATTCGCAAATACGGTAACGTATTTTAATTATTTATAACATCGAAATTGCTCACTCAGCACTAAGTCCTGAGTGAATGAATTCGTTATCGAATTTATTAATCGCAGGACTAAGTTTTGAGACCCCGGCTAAATTGGCAGTTGACTTTGCCCCCTGCCCTTCAGTACACTCCCCTTAGACTGGCCGAAGCTGATTCAATTTGGCCAATTCTTTCGCCGGAGGAAAGCATGGAAAAGCCCCTGGGAATCATTGGTGGAGGAAACATGGGAGAAGCCTTGATCGCCGGACTCATCCAGTCGGGTCTTCTCTCCCCTGCAGAAATTCTTTTTTCCGAACTGCGCCCTGAGCGGCGAGAGCACTTGCAAGAAAAGTTTCGTGTCTCTCTTGCGGAAACGAACAAAGACCTCGTCACCCGTGCTCCCACCTTGATTCTCGCGGTCAAGCCCCAGTCGGTTCCCGAGGTGTTGTCGGAAATATCCCAATTTTTGCAGCCCCATCACCTGCTAATTTCTATATGTGCAGGTGTACCCCTCGATTACATCCAATCTTTTATCCTTAGACCCATCCGCATGGTCCGGGCCATGCCGAATACACCCGCCCTCATCCAAAAGGGAGCCACAGCTCTTGCCCCTTCTCCGGCAGCCCGGGCAGGTGATCTATCGACGGCTGAAGCCATCTTTCAGGCTGTGGGAATCACGGTCATCGTGAAAGAATCCCAAATGGACGCAGTCACGGGCTTAAGTGGCAGCGGGCCGGCATATATCTTGGCGGTCATCGAAGCCCTGGCGGCAGGAGGTGTGAAGGAAGGGCTTCCCCAGGACGTGGCTTTGAACCTCACGACTCAAACGGTTCTGGGAGCAGCCCATTTGATCCAAGCCACAGCCAAGCATCCCGCCACTCTTCGGGATCAAGTCTGCACTCCCGGAGGGACAACGATGGCTGGCCTCTATGCCATGGAAGAAGGAGGGTTCCGTTTGGCTTTAATGAACGCCGTCATCGCCGCCACGCAGAGGTCAAAGGAACTCGGGGAAGCCCTGCAAAAACCTTTCCCCTCTTCTCCTTCCAGTCGAAGGAAGAAAATCGTCGACCGCCTCCATAAGAGAACTCCTGGAGGGCTCAAGGTAGCTCGAAAGCTTCGCTGATCGCATGCACAGCCTCTGGAAGAAGTGCCTCATCGATCACGCAGGAAAGAGTGGAAATGGATGTGCTGATAGCCAGGATATTTATCCCGGCATTCCCCAAGGCGTTGAACATCGTCCCAGCGATGGAGGGCTTTTCCCGAAAATGTGGACCAAAAATGGAAATGATCCCCACAGGGGAGTGGTGCGTCACGCCTCCCGAGCCTATGGATGATTGTACATACTCTAAGACTTTGAGAGTTTCTTCTAAGTCCTTCCGATCAATGCAGAAAATCGTATTTCCTCGCCCATAGACATCAACGGATTGCACGATGAATTGAACATTGATCCCCTCTTTTCCCAAGGCGCCGAAGATTTTGCCCGCTACTCCAGGTTGATCGGGGATGAACATCACCCCCACCTGGGCCAACTGCTTGCTCTGAATAATTCCCCCAATCTTAACCTTTCCCATTGCCCAAAAAAACCTTTGCCCTTCCCCTTAATAAGAAGAAGGCAATTTTACCGAACCTATGGTAAACATTGTTTCTACCAAAGTCAATCGTTCTTAAAACTGCGGATTACCCGGCAAGGAAGATTTGACGAAAATTTCTCAAAATTTTTGGAGGTTGCCAAACGCGGACGAATTTTTCTTGACGGTCCTCCATTTTTCCACAGTTTTTGTGAAAAACCTGTGAATAAAATAGCGGAGCTTTCGGAATAATGATTTAAAATCAATTCCTTTTCCAATTTGCCCAATTTTAGAGCAAATATAAATACCTTATAATTTCAATCGGATAGAAAATAGATCCGGTAATCCTTTCCTAAATAAGAAAATTTTCTGGAGGCGTACAATTATCCACAGGCAAAGATTAATTTCTCCCCCAAAAATATCAATTGGCATGCTTTTTGATCCCGCAATCATCATTCAAAAGCTTTGAGAAAGCTTATAAAGGGAGCTTTTTCCCCGGTGAGGTTTTTCCCTTTTTTTCTATGAGGGAAGTTTACCCTTGGGCTGCTTTTTCTATGCTTGTAAGGAGGTGTTCAGCACTCTTATTCGATTTTGCATGCGTTGCGTAAGGTTTTGTATCTCGATCTGAAGGGTTCCTAAACTCTCGGGCCTTCTGGCGAGAATCTTCTCCACTTCTCCTTTCCAGTATAGAATCGTTTCCATCTCCTTTTTGGCCATCTCTTCCTCAATCTTTTTTCTCATCTCCTTCAGCCAGGTTCCCTCGGCCATTCCTGTTTTCACTTCTTCATCTCCTTTTGCCCAAAGCTAAAATGGAAGAAGGATGAAAATGGGCTTTGGGCTATTTTAAATCTACCTAAAACAAGGGTCTCCTTCAAGGGGGAAAATTAGGATTTTAGGAGGGGGCTGTCCTGATTTTCGGCATAAATTTTTTCCGTTGACATGTGCTGGTGGAAATCATAAAATTTTATTGGATTTTTATGTTGGAGAGTTTCATGAAAAGGACGACGGTAACGCTCCCCTGGGAGCTGGTCGCTGAGCTGCTGGAGGTCACACCGGCAAAGAACAAGACCCAGGCGGTCATCGTGGCCATTCAGGAACGCATCAAGCGCAAGAAGATGGAAACCATTAAACGCTTGGCTGGCCATGGCCGGTGGCCGAACACGTCCAAGGCGTAAACCATGACTCCCAAACAAAAAGGCTCTCTCGCCCTTCCCGTGCTGATCGATACACCCGTTTGGCAGGACTATTTCCGGAAGGAAGGGCGAACATTCCAAGAAATAAACGCGTTGATGGATGCCGGCAGGGTTTGCTGCTTGGATATCATGGTGGCTGAACTTCTCCTCACCGCCAAGACAGAAAAGGAAATGAAGGTCTTCCGGGACTTCACGCGCATCTTTCCCGTTCTTGGCGAACCACCCTGCGCATGGGTGGAAGCCGCTTTTTTGGCCTGCAAGCTTCGCCGCCAGGGGAAGAGATTGCCTCTACGGGACTGTTATGTCGCCGTCCTGGCCAAGACTCATGGAGTTGCCCTGTACACAACCAATAAAGCGTTCCATCGCACCCAAAAGGCTATGAACCTCGGTTTAAAATTTTACTCCCAAGGGAAGATTTCCCCATGAGGCCAATTACCGGAAGAGGAGGCGAGAACTGGAGGTCATTCCAGAGGGCATTGCGGCGCTTACCAGCTTCCAGGCGGGCTTGGAGGATCGGGGGTAAATTCCTTGGCTTGCTTCTCGTGGTCTCCCTAATCTGCGCTTCCCTCCTTTATGCTGCCAAGGGCAATCACCGTTCTGCGCGCACTGTCCTTCACTGTCCGAAACAGGTGAACCCGGAATCCACTATGTCTCCTCATCCTTCGTCGAGCGGGGACCCTCCGAATTTCGAAAAAATCCTGGAGGGAAAATACATCGAGGATCGCGAATCCTATCGCTTTTTCTATACGGTGGATCCTTCTCTCCAAGCTTCGGTGAGCGAAGTTTTGCGGAGTCACCGTCCGCCCTTCAGTGCTTTCGTCGCCATTGACCCAAGAACCGGAAGGATATTGGCCTTGGCCGACTATTCCCGAGACTGCCCCGACTTTGCCGGCCTTTGGCGACGGGCCACTTATCCTGCGGCATCGGTCTTCAAGCTGATTACTGCGGCGGGGGCTCTGGAGAAGGGGCTTTTGCATTACGACTCGCCCGTTTCCTTCCGGGGTAACCTCTACCGGCTCGATCCCCAAAAGCTCGCCAGAAGCTCGAAGCGCAATCGCCTGACGAATTTTGGCGAGGCGCTGGGAAAATCGAACAATGTGGTCTTCGGCCGGGTGGCCTCCACCCTTTTAGGGCCCCAGGCGTTGCGCCAATACTCCGAGGCTTTTGGATTCAACCATTCCATTCAATTCGATTTTCCCCTGGATATGAGCAAGGCTTTTATTCCAGAGAAGCCATACGATCTCGCACGCTGCGGAGCAGGTTTCGGAGAAGTTACCCTCAACCCTTTGCATGCGGCCATGATCGTCGCCTCCATTGCCAATAGGGGAATCATGATGAGGCCTTACTTAATCGAAGAGATCGTCGATGAAAATGGAGAGAAAGTGTACGCGGCCAAACCCGAAGTCTTGGCTCAACCCATCACCTCGCAGACCGCGCTAAGTTTAGGCCGCATGATGCGGCGCACGGTGGATGATGGTACGGCTTCCAAAATTTTTCGTCGTCACGGGAAAGACCTGCTAAAGAAGGTATCCATCTGCGGAAAGACTGGCTCCTTGAGTGGCGATAACCCTCCAGGTGTCTATGACTGGTTTGTGGGCTTTGCCCCTGGGGAAGACCCCCAGATAGCTTTCTCGGCCATGGTGATCAACCACGACCGGTGGAGAATCAAGGGGGCCTTCGTTGCGCAAGAAGCGTTGAAGACCTTTTTCCGGCGGCCAATCAATTGAAGATTCATTCCATCTCTCCAGTATAGGGTTTGCCGCACACCTTGCAAAAGCCCTTTTCGTTAATGACACCGATGCAGGTGCCATCGCTGCAGAGGATGCGCTTAGAAAAATCGATACTCTCTTCATCCGGAGAGGAAAGCTCCGGAGGAGATTTCTCCAGCTTGCCACCGCATCGATGGCAGAAGAAGCTCTCCTCCAGAACCTCAGATCCACAAGAAGGGCAAATCCTTCTACTCAAAGGGTGCCCACAATGAGAACATTTCATGAGCGAAAACTCCCCTAAAAACCTAAATTTCGCAGCCTTACAATTGTTACCATATTTATCCCGATTGTTCAATGCCCGAGGTTTTAATCTCGACGAAAAATTGCGCAGAATAAGCCTGGAGACCTGAGGAAGAAGGCCACATGATCCTCGATGCTCATACTCATCTCTTCCCGGATGAAGTCCGGAAAAAGCGTTCATCTTTCTTCCGCCGAGATGAAGGGTTCCGGCTCATTTATGCAAGTGAAAAAGCACGCCTGGCAAGCCTGGAAGACCTTCTTAAGGCCATGGATCAAGACGGAGTGGAACGAAGCGTCGTTTGTGGGTTCCCCTGGAAAGACCAGGGGCTATGTCGGGAGGGAAACGAATACCTCCTTCATTGTTGGCACCGGTATCCCCAACGAATCATCCCTTTCGCCTGTCTTCCTCCCCATTCCCTCCGCCTGGCCGAAAGGGAGATGGAATGGAGCCTCTCTCAGGGGATGTGCGGCATCGGGGAGTTGGCCTTCTACATCCGAGGAATCTCTCCTCAAGACGTGAAGCACCTCTGCTCCATCCTTAGGCCTCTTTCCAGATGGAGAATCCCTTTCCTCCTTCATGTCAACGAACCGGTTGGACATGTCTACCCCGGAAAGAGCTTGAAAGACCTCCAGCCGATCTACCATCTCCTCTTGACCCTTCCTGACGTAACCATCATTCTAGCCCATTGGGGGGGTGGTTTCTTATTTTACGAGCTCATGCCCGAGGTCGCTCGCGTAGCCCAAAACGTTTTCTACGATACAGCAGCTTCTCCTTTTCTTTATAGATCCCAAATTTATGCTTTGGCTGTCAAAATCGTCGGTTCTGGACGCATCCTCTTCGGCAGTGATTATCCTCTGATCCGTCCGGGCCGTTACTTCGAAGAACTTAAACGCAGCCGCCTTCCGGCCCATGTTCAGGCCAAAATCAAGGGACTGAACGCCCACCGCCTATTGTTTGGGCGAACAAGATCTGGTACGGTCCAGAGGGATCATGTATAATAAATCAATCCCTTTTTTCACCCAAAAGAAACAGAACCCATGATAAAAAAGATGCTCATCAATGCTGTGGACCCCGAGGAAAGTCGCATGGCCATCGTGGAAGATGGCCTCCTGGCTGAACTGGTCATCGAGACCTCCCTCCAAGGGCTCTGCCGGGGGAATATTTACAAAGGGAAAATTGTCCACCTCGAGCCCAGCCTGCACGCAGCTTTCGTGGATTACGGGGAAGCGCGCCATGGCTTCTTGCCTTTCTCTGAGATCCATCCTGATTATTATGCCCAAAATCGCCAGGAGAACCCGCAGGAGCCTCCCCTCCGAATTCCGGAGGTCATCAAACGTAACCAGGAAGTTCTCGTACAAGTGGAAAAAGAGGAAACGGGCACCAAGGGGGCTGCCTTGACAACTTATGTTTCTCTTCCGGGAAGGTACTTGGTGCTCATGCCTGGAAGTGACGGCGGCGGAATCTCGCGCAAAATTGAGAGAGAAAAGGAGCGCCAAAAGATCAAAGAGGTCGTTCAGCAGCTCGGGGTTCCCAAAGGGATGGGATTAATCGTGCGCACTGCGGGCTTGGGGAAAAATAAAAGCGAACTGGGTAAAGATCTCCATTATCTCCTGGGCCTCTGGGAATCCATCCTAACCAAATCGAAAAGAATGCCCGCTCCTTCCCTCATCTACCAGGAACGCGACCTGGTAATTCGCTCCATCCGCGACTACTTCACCCCGGACATCGACGAAGTCCTCATCGACAGCAAGGAGGTCTTCAACCAGGCCAAGGATTTTTTTAGGGCAGTCATGCCTCGATACCTGAATAAGATAAAGCTGTACGGTGAGAGGCGACCTCTTTTCTCCAAGTACGAACTGGAGAAGCAAATCGAAATAATCTACGGGCGAATAGTTCACTTGAAATCCGGCAGCTCCATCGTCATCGATCCGACCGAAGCGCTGGTGGCGGTGGATGTCAATTCTGGACGGGCCACCCAAGGGCGGAACATGGAGGAGACGGCCTTCAAGACCAACTTAGAAGCCGGGGGGGAGATTGCCCGCCAACTTCGCTTGCGCGATCTGGGCGGGCTGGTCGTCATCGATTTCATCGATATGCGGGACCGGAAGCACAAACAAGAGGTGGAGCGCAATCTACGCAATGCCTTGAAACGCGACAAGGCTCGCATCGAGGTGGGGCGCATCAGCCGTTTTGGAATCCTGGAGCTTTCCCGCCAGCGACTCCGCCCGGCAGTCAGCGAAAGAAGCTTTCTCCCCTGCACCCATTGTAGCGGGAGTGGTCTGGTCAAATCAACCGAAGCGGCTGCTTTAACGGTCCTGCGCAAGATTCAGGCTGCCCTGGCCAGAGGAGGATGCACCCAGGTCAAGGTGGAGCTTTCCGACGAAGTGGCCACTTACCTCCTCAACCAGAAAAGAGGTGAGCTTTTCCGCTTAGAAAAACAATTCCACCTGAAAATCCAGATCATTGGGCAACCGGAGTTGCCGAGCCATCAATTTAACCTTGTGTCCTCCCGCCAAGAATCCAGCCCTCAGTCGGAAAAAGCTCCGGATAAACCGGAAGAGTTTCTAACCTCTCTGGAAGAACGCCCGGAAAGAGTATCCCCCGAAGAAGCCGATCGCTTGGCCATTGAGGAACTGAAAAAGGAAACGAAAGAGGGCCTTCTGAAAAAGTTCTTCTGGCCCCCTTCCTTTTGGCGGGCAGTCCGCAAAACCTCTGCCCCCGGACATCTCCCTCAGAAAATCAGCGAAAAGCCGCAGGAACCATAACTGGCCACGCCCCCCATTACGGCCCTCTTCCAAATTCCTTTCCCCTTTTCGGGTTTCAGAGAATGTTCAGGTCAATACCCCGTCCCTTTACGCTCAAAATCCTCCGGTGACTTCAATGCACTGGGCGGATACATAGTCAGAAAGAGAGGAGGCCAGGAATAGAATAGGGCCGGCTGCTTCCTCCGGTGTCCCTGGCCTTCCCATAGGAATGATCATAGTCATGGCGCCACGAATGGCCTGGGGAATGCCGATGGCCACTGCCTTGCCGGAACGTTCAATGGTTCCTCCAGCCTCTTTCTCCTTCGTAAGACGGGTATCGATCCATCCGTAGGCCACGGCATTGACCTGCACGTTCAAAGGTCCCCATTCTTTCGCCAGGGTGCGGGCCAGGCCTACGATCCCCGCTTTGGCTGCCGCATAATTCGCTTGACCGGCATTTCCTCTGGTTCCCGCGACAGAAGAAACATTGATGATCTTGCGGTTTATCACCCTTCCCGACGCTTTCTCTTCCTTGGCCGCATTCCGGAAATAGGGAGCCGCCGCCCGAATCAGACGGAAAGGGCCGGTTAGGTGCACGGATAGCATGGCCTCCCATTGCTCATCGGTCATCTTGTGAATAACCGCATCCCAGGTGTATCCAGCGTTGTTGACTAAGATGTGGAGCCCACCCCAGGTCTGCACTGCCTTGCCCACAATAGTTTCTGCAAAGGAAGGAGCCGTGACATCTCCGGGGACCGCGATGCACTCTCCGCCAAAGGCCTTGATGGCTTTAGCCACCTCCTCGGCTGGTTGGGCATCTATATCGCTGACCACGACCTTGGCTCCCTCCTGGGCGAAGAGCAGAGCTGCCGCTCGTCCGATCCCGCGGCCGGAACCTGTGATAATCGCCACCCGACCTTTGAGCATCTTCTCCACAGTCGTTCTCCTTTCCTAATCAAGACCTAAAAACATTCACCGCCGAGGTCGCGAAGACCGCAGAGAAATCAGACAAAATAAAATTCAAGTGAAAAAAATCGATTGTTTATGGTCTAGAGGATAAATTTTGTTTTTTCAATCTCGATCTTCCTCGGCGCTCTCGGCGTTCTCTGCGGTGAATTCTTTTACCGGCCGATGATGGCCACGCTGCAAACGTTGGTTGCCGGGATTCCGCCCAGGTTATGGGTCAGGCCAAAGCGAGGGTTCTTCACCCTTCTTTCCTCCGGCCATCTCTCTAAGAGCTGGTTGTACATTTCGTAGAGCATGCGGAGTCCCGAGGCTCCGATGGGATGACCAAAGCACTTGAGGCCCCCGTCAGGTTGGCAGGGAATTTTCCCTTGGAGATCAAAGAACCCCTGCATGATGTCCTCAATGGCCCGGCCCCGCGGAGAAATCCGCAGGTCTTCATAAACGGTGAGCTCAGTGATGGAGAAGCAGTCATGAACCTCCATCATGCTGATTTCTTCCCGGGGATTCTTGATTCCCGCTTCCTGAAAGGCCATCTGACCCGCTCGGTAAGTCGTTTCCAAATGCGCACCATCCCAGGTGTTGAACATAGCCTCTTCACCCGAAGAAACACATATGGCCAAGGCCTTGACCAGAACAGGGTCGGTTTTCTTCAAAGATCGGGCGATCTCGGGGGTAGTTACGAGGGCTGCCGCGGCTCCATCACTCACCCCGCAGCAATCGAATAGGCCAAGGGGATAGGCAATCATGGGGGCATTCATAATCTGTTCTTCCGACACCGAACGGCGAAGATGAGCCTTAGGATTCATGGCCCCATTGGCATGACTCTTTGCCGAAACATGGGCCAGCGCCTTCTTGCCCAAGGTAGAGTCAACTTTATATTTGGCAAAATAGCTCGTGGCGAGCTGCGCGAAAAGGCCAGGGGCTGTCGCGTTGGGGCCGATCAGGGTATCCATCTGTCCAAAAGCAGCACCCCCAGGAAGACCGCCGTACCCTGTATCTTTGAGCTTCTCCACCCCTAAGGCCAGGCAGATATCATAGACTCCGGCGGCCACTGCATAGCAGGCCCCGCGGAAAGCCTCTGTGCCCGTCGCACAATAATTTTCGGTGCGGGTCACGGGGATGAAGGGGAGTTTCAAGGTATTGGATAAAGCTAAGCCGCCTTTTCCTACGCTCACCTCGTCGAAATGGGTACCGAACCAGGCAGCTTGGATCTCTTTCTTTTCTATCCCTGCATCGGCGAGAGCTTCCTGAAAGGCCTCCACGATCAAATCTTCGCCCGAGGACTCCCAACGCTCTCCGAAACGGCTACAACCCATGCCCAGTATAGCTACCTTATCGCGAATTCCCGTCGCCATTTATACTTCCTCCTTTCGAGGTACCGCTTTCCAGAAATACCCGTGAATGTCTCTTCTTTCATCATAGTATTTTTTGCGGAAAGAAAAAGTAACCGGGGCCCCAACCTTTAGATCCTCCAGGGTGCAGTCAGTAAAATTGCACTGAAACCTTCCTCCCCCTTCAAATTCTACAAAGCCATACATCTCCGGCGGATCATTGGAGGCGGCCAGCATGTCTCCTGTGTAGCTGAGGATTCGCCCTTTTTTATCCGCGAAGGAATAATCTTCCATCTCGTCTATAGCGCTGCAGGCGGGGTTGGCGCAAACCCTCTGGGGAGGATACTGCGGGGTTCCGCATTTTTTGCACCGGGAACCCACAAAGCCGAGGATGGCTTTTCTTTTCCTCCAGACTAAACTCCAGCGAGTGGGGAGATCCGTCTCTGCCCGGAGGCCAACGTCGGCCGGAACCATCCCCCGAAAGACAACATATTTTTGGTAACTATTCAGATCAGCTCGGTTGGATAGATGCCCCTTGACCCCCATCCTATCTTTCATCTTGGCGATATTCTCCGTAGCCTCGAAGCATAGGACATCACACCCGCTTCCGAAACTCACCACCACCAGTTTATCTCCTGGCTTGGCTTCTTCAAGGGCTTTCACCAGCATCAGGAGGGAATGGGCAGTGCCCGTTTCACCGATTGGGGTCTGCAGAGGATCTTGAATCTTGGCCGGATCCACTTTTAAGACTTTGGTTACATTTTTTCGGCCGGCTTCGTAAGAGCATTGAAAGATGACCTTGGCAAAATCATTCATTTTCAAGCTGTATTTCTTGAGAAAGCCATCCACCGCTCTGGGAACCAGTTCTTCAAACCCCAGGTCGCGGATCCACCGGTCTTCCCACTGGCGGTCAAAGAAGCTCCTTGATCCTCGGTAATGATCTACGAAGTCGCAGGTCAGGGAATAGGATCCCTTGAATTGGGCAATGACTTCCTCGCTCCCCACTAAGAAAGCGACCCCCGCATCTCCAAAGATCATCTCCTGGGGGCTACCCATCTTCCCCAGCCGGCAGTCGGCCGCGCCCACCAGAATTTGTTTTGCGTTCTTTGCTGCCACCCCTTCCAGGGCAGAAATCAGCGCCGAAGTCCCCGACTTCAGCGCGCCGGAAAAATCTGCCGATCGCACATCTTCGCGCAGGTTCAGCGCTCCAGCGATGATGCCGGCATTTTGCCTTTCCAAATAGGGCATGGTCGTGGAAGCGAAAAAAATGCCGTCAATCGCCGATCGGTTAAAACCGTCCAGGCAATCGATGCACGCCGCGGTGGCCATCGTGAGGCTATCTTCATCACTGTTGGCCACAGCCTTTTCTCCCTGGGCGAGCATGATGTTCGCCGGGTTTATCCAGCCCATGGCCTGGAAAATAGCCATACGTTTGAGCCTATAACGGGGCACATAGGCTCCATAGGACACAATTCCTGCCATAGAGACCTCCCCTCAAAATCAAAAAGGAATTAAAGAAACTCGATCTGCTTGAAGCCCGGATGCTTTTCTTCTAAAATCTTCCTGATTTCCCTCTGGCTATCTTCGGCTACAATTCTTTCAACTTCCGAAACCGTATGACCGGACTCGTTGATCTCTTTCTTCCAGAAGCGGATATATCCAGGTACTTTGATAAAGGCACAGCCCCCCTTTCCGCAGCAGGAAGCCTCAATTCCAGCCAGTCCGAGAAGATAGAGCACCTCCTTCCCTTCATAATCTATTCTTCCCTCTTCTACAAAAAATAGCCCCCGCCGAAAAAGTCGACCTTTTTATGCAATTCTGGGTGGATATATTCGACCATGGGCTAATCATCTGCCCCGCAGATTTCTGGGGCTCTGACCTTCCTCGTCAGGATGAGCTTTCAGAGGGCCTTTTCAGGATTTCTCTTCATTCTGATGGACTCAAGTTTTATATTTCCAATTCCGTCTTCTGGTAAATGACCACCTCGAAGCCGAGGACATCGACTTCATACTGGGCCTGGCCCAATCGGATGTCATAAAATTTTCCACCCTCCCAGTTCTGCCCATCTTCTCTAAAGGCTCCCACTTGAAGGAGATAATCCAAGATTCCCCGCACTTCTTTAAAAGTCAGGTCGTAGTCAGTAATGATGTTGAAAAATAGGTCTCGGTGGTGAAAAGGATAAATGTCCATAAATCCTTATTATCTCCTAAAATTTTGGGGGTCATCGTAACAAAAGCAGAATGTTTCTTCAAGGCCTTTTTCCATTAAAGCACTTTCACCGCTGAGGACGCAGAGAGCGCCGATCAAAAAGAAAACAAAAAGCAAACTTCGGGATCCAAATCCAGGTTTTTAGACGCTTCCCAATGAGACTGGGCGCAAGATCGAAACAAAATTTTACCATGTTTCCCGGCGTAGTAGTGACCCCTCGGGCCGCCCCCACATAACAACATAGGATAGACCTGTTTGGTTCCGCCCTCGTCCGGGTCAGGTCTTATGATTTATATTGATCTTTCTCGGCGCTCTCTGCGGACTCCGCGGTGAATTTATTTCCGGTAAATTTCGGGGTTGAGGACGTTGGGCGGGATCTCTCCTCGCAGGACAGCGAGTATGTTATTTACCGCGACGAGGCCCATCTTTTCCCTCGTCTCCCAGGTGGCGCTGCCGATGTGGGGAAGAAGCAAAACATTCTCCAGATGGAGGAGTTCGGGATTTACCCGCGGCTCATCCTCGAAAACGTCGAGTCCCGCCCCGGCGATTATCCCTGAACTTAAGGCTTCGACCAGAGCTTTCTCATCTACCACCGGTCCCCGGGAAGCGTTAATCAGGAAGGCACTCCTCTTCATCATGCGCAACTCCTCCGGGCCAATCAGGTGGGTCGTCTCAGGGGTCAAAGGGACATGCAACGTGACGAAGTCCGCTTCCCGCAGAAGTTCTTTGAAAGGGACATATTGGGCCGGGAGCCGTTCTTCGATTGCGGGGTCCACGCGCTTCACATCGGCGTACAACATCTTCATATCAAAACCGAGGGCCCGCCGGGCGACGGCCAATCCAATGCGCCCTAGCCCCACGATGCCCAGAGTTTTCCCATGAACATCTGCGCCCAGAAGGAGGTTTGGCTTCCACTCCTTCCATTTGCCCGCTCGCACGAAGCGGTCGCACTCGGCTACGCGCCGGGCAACTCCCAAGATCAAGGCCAAGGTGAGGTCCGCCGTCGTATCTGTTAGCACATCGGGAGTGTTGGTCACCGCGATCTTCAAACGGCTCGCCGCCGCCAAATCGATATTGTTAAAGCCGACGGCATAATTGGCCACGATTTTCAGATTTTTTCCGGCCTCCAGAATTTTTGCCGAAATCGGGTCTACGGCCATGGACAGCAGAGCGACCTTTTGGGATAGTCCCGCGATGATCTCTTCCGGGGTCATCGCCCGGTCTTCTAAATGTACAGTTAGCTCTGCCTTTTCTTTAAGCAGGCTCAAAGGTCTTTCGGCAATTTTTCTGGTCACCAGAACCCCAGGTTTCATGTTTCCATCCTGCTTTTTTAGGCATCTTTTTTAAATTCGATGCCATAACTCTTGATTTTCCGATGCAGGTTGCTCCGCTCGATCCCGATGACCTCGGCTGTCTTAGAAATGTTCTCTTCGTTCTCCAGGAGCTTTTTCATGATGAAGCGCTTTTCAAACTCTTTTCGGGCATCCCTGAGCAAATCATACTCAAAGAAAGATAACTCCGGCTGGGCCCTGCGCTGCTCCCGCACCGGGTCGGGAACGTCCTTGGCTTCAATCATACCTCCCCGGGTCATGATCACCATGCGCTCAACTACGTTCTTCAATTCTCGCACATTTCCCGGCCAGGGGTAGGAGATCAGCAGGTCCATGGCTTCCGGCAAGATTCTTTTCAACTCTTTATGATTTTCCAGGCAGAACTCAGCGATGAAATGCTCCGCCAAGATCGGGATGTCGGTTTTCCGTTCCCTCAGTGGCGGAACCGCTAAAGGAATGACGTTCAGCCGGTAGTAAAGATCTTCGCGAAACCGACCCTTCTGCATCTCTTCCTGCAGGTTACGGTTGGTGGCGGCGATCACCCGCACATCTACAAAGATCATCTCCGCCCCACCCACCCGCTCGAATTTCTGCTCCTGGAGGATCCGCAGGATCTTGGCCTGAGTCTTTAAGCTCATGTCAGCAATTTCATCCAGGAAGATCGTGCCTTCATTGGCCAAATCAAACTTTCCCCTCCGCTTGCTCAGGGCGCCGGTGAAAGAACCCTTTTCATGGCCGAAGAGTTCGCTCTCGATCAGCTCCTCGGGGATCGCCGCACAGTTGACCTCCACAAAAGACCTATCGACCCTCAGACTTAGTTGATGAATCTCCCGGGCCACTAATTCTTTCCCCGTGCCATTCTCTCCAGTGATAAGTACCCATCCGTTCGTTGGGGCTACGATCTTAATCTGCTCTTTGAGATACTGGATTTCCGGTGAATTTCCCACAATCTCATACTTCTTCTGAATCTGCTGCCGCAAGGCCCAGTTCTCTTGCTCCAGCTTGGAAAAGGACAGAGCATTGTTTACCGTCAGGAGGACTTTCTCCAGGGATAGGGGTTTCTCGACGAAATCGTAGGCTCCTAACTTCGTGGCTTTTACCGCTAACTCGATATTGGCATGACCGGAGATCATGATTACCGGAAGGTTGGGGGTTTGGCCTTTGATCCGCTCCAAAACTTCCATCCCATCCATTCCGGGCATCCAGATGTCCAGAAGCACCAAATCGGGTGGATCACTCTCAATCTGTTTTAAGGCCTGGACCCCATCCTTGGCCTCCAGCACCCCATATCCTTCATCTTTGAGGATGCCATTCAACGACTGCCGAATGCGTTCTTCATCATCCACCACTAAGATTTGCTTAGCCATGCGATTGCTTCCCGCTTCCTTTTCCCCGGTTCACTTTTTGATGGGTAACTCGATGATAAATCGGGTTCCTCGAGGAACATTATCTTTCACCCGAATGTAACCCCCGTGATCGGAGATGATCGTATTCACGATGGCTAAACCCAGGCCGGTGCCTGAGACTTTCGTGGAAAAGTAGGGTTCTAAAAGCAAAGGCTTATCTTCGAGGGATACGCCGCATCCATTATCCGCCACTTCCACCCGAGCCATGTTCATTAAAGAGTCGAAACGAGTCTCCACGCTAATCTGCCCGTCTGGGGGTTCTCCAGCCACTGCGTCCACGGCGGCCACGGCATTCTCCAGCAGGTTGACCATCACCCTTTTCATCTGCTCTTTATCCAGGTTGAAAACAGGAATTCTTTCATCGGGCTCGAAGGAGAAGCGAATCTGCTTATGTCCTTCTTCATAAAGGACCATGGCCTCCCGAATAATTTCGTTCAGATTATTTAGGGTCGGATTGGCCGCCGGCATACGGGCGAAGTTGGAGAATTCGTTAACCAGGTTTTTCAATTCCTCCACCTGGGTGATGATGGTTTTGGTGCAATCATCGAAGACCGTCCCATCCTGGGCAAACTGGCTCAGGTAACGTTTGCGCAGGCGCTGGGCCGAAAGCTGTATGGGCGTCAGAGGATTTTTGATCTCGTGGGCAATCCGACGGGCCACTTCGCGCCAGGCGGCCACCCGCTGAGCTTTCTGCAACTGAGTCAGATCGTCCAAAACAACTACCAGACCCAAGTAGTGACCATCTTCATCGCGCAGAACGGCAACTTTCACCAGCAGGGTGAGGGTCTCGCTGCGAATATTCAGCTTCATCTCCCGAGTGATGGAATGATTCTCAGCCTGATCAACCTCCCTGACCAGCTCTTCCGCCAACATCAGGTGCTCGGGCCTAAGGACCTCTCGATAGGCTTTCCCCAGCACCCTCTCCGGGCGGATGCCCAGGATTTTCTCAGCAGATTTATTGATCGTGCGGATCTTCCCTTCGGCATCGATGGAGATGACCCCTGCGCCTACATCTCGCAGGACAATTTCCATATACCGCCGCCTCTGTTCTATCTCGATGTTGCTTCTGCTTAACTCCGCATGAGCCTTCTCCACCTGGCTTTTGCTGCCCTTCAAATCCTTGGTCATTTGGTTAAAGGAATCCACGAGAGTCCCGAACTCATCCTCAGAAGTTTTGCCGATCTGGAAATCCAGATTCCCCTTGATGATCTTCTGCGTCCCCTCGGCCAGCTTCTGGATCGGCTCGGTGATTCCTTTAGCCAGGTAAAGGCCGAACCAGGTCGCTGAAAAAATAATCAACAAAGTAACAAGCGAGAGCGTAATCAGGTAGCTGAATTTTATGGGATTCTTGAGCATCCTCAGCTGCTTATACTCTTCGAAGCCGGTGGAAATTTCCGTAACTCGAGAAACCAAACTTTGGGGTACAAAATAATTCACCACCAAAATTCCGATTACCTCCCGCGGGTTCTGGGGGGAGGAAATGGGCACTAGCCCCCGGATAAGATCCCCTTGCCCCAACGATTGGATCTTGGTGGTCTCCTTGCCCCGGAGGGTTTCCTGGAGAATTTTCGACTCCAAGGGAGGAAGGCTCGGGGACGGAAGATTGGGTCCGTATACCACGATGGGCGTCCCCTCTTGCTTGGAAATAATCTCTACGGCTCCCAGGTTGTATTCAGCCTGCTTGGTTTTCAGAAAATCGGAGAGCAGAGCCCGATCGTATCTATCCATCAACCCCCGCTGCATTAACCCCTGACTGATCTGCCGGCCATAATGGAGGGCGCTGTTGGAAGTGTTCTGGTAATAAAGCTGGGCCACCACCAGAGATTCCTGCAACGACCCTTCCACTTGAATGTTGAACCAAGTTTCGATGCTGCTGGTGATGAACTGCGTGGAGATGAAGAAGAGAAGAATGGTAGGCACAAGGGAAAGGGCGATGAAGGCCAGTACTAATTTGGTCCTGAGCTTCGACCCTAAGACCCTCCTCTTTCTTTCAAAGATCAGCTTAACTACATTGCGCAGA
>Ga0315312_1001296_pt1 | contig 20202 bp, 29 predicted proteins | sample TDP7_MG_FD_203629 | JGI IMG/M metagenome (GOLD analysis project Ga0315312, IMG submission 203629) | Freshwater sediment microbial communities from Lake Towuti, South Sulawesi, Indonesia - TDP7 | ecosystem: Environmental > Aquatic > Freshwater > Lake > Sediment | place: Indonesia: South Sulawesi... | reverse complement strand
AAAACAAATTCGTAAAAACAGTCACTCTGAGTAAAAAGCAGGAAGACATCCTAAAGGAGCTCAGTCCCCGTCTATTGACAAAGTGTAGTGTATAAAATCGAGGGAAAAGTCAGGTAAATTAACTTACCTTCTCGCAACAATAATTTTAATTCTTTATGGATAGTTTGTCTCAAAACATCGAGCGGAATTGAAACACTCCTTTCCCACCTTTCCGTAGCTTTTATACCAGTTGCTATTTCTTCTATTTCTTTTACGGTTGATATTGTTCTTACATCGACTTTCATGCCAATCACTTAATGAATTTCTCTAATGTAGAATTTCTATTTGAAGTGACAACAACAACCTTATCCTTATAATGTTGCGGCGATGGATGATTTAATTCAATAAAATCCAATACCTTCAAACTTATTATAGCTCCTTTCTTTTCTCCCTCTTTTACTTCACGCGACTCTGATGGTTTGGGTTCTTCTAAAACATGAAATTGTATTACTGATGGTATTAACTCACCTCGGTCTTTAAATTTCTCTTTTAACTCTTTCATTACATCTTCTCTTATTAGTTCGTCTAATATTAAACCCCGTGCAACTATTTGTGTCCTGCTTGGTTCTTTAATTTTTTCAGAGAAAAATGACATCTTAATCCCAATTATAAATACCTTTCTATTTATTTAAGCTTTTATCTTCTTTTTGCTGTAAATTCTCCAGAATATCCTCATGATAGTAATCCCCAATATTTTTCCTTTCCAAGGGCCCGCCTCCAGCCTTGCCGTTTCTGCGCGCCTCTTCTCCGCCGTCGTATGATTTCTGACCGAAAACCAGATTACTTCGCCAATCTGATGGCCTTCTCAATCCATGCCTCAGCAGGGAGACCGATTATCGCTGCACGCTGAGCCCTGTGGGATGATGTACCATGAACAAGATAACGTCCAGAAATCCTTCTGAATTCACAGATAATCTTTTCTCCTTTAATCCCATCCCCCAACTGATATAGTACAGTCACTTTTTATTCGCCTCTTCGATTTTCCTTGCTTCCCAAAGTTCCCTGACAGCTTTCATCACAGTTGAAAGGTCAAGACCGAGTTCAAGAGCAATATCGCTAGGATAAGCTACTGGGTGCTTTCTCAAGTAGTTTATTATCTCTTTTTTTGTCTGTCCTACCGAGGTCTCCCTTACCGCATGTATTTCAAGAGATGCTATTTTCTCCCTAATTGCTGTTCGCGCAAAGTCTGACTCGTTCATGAAAAAGCCCATCTTTACTAATCTTTCTATCTCTTCGGCCTCTCTTAAGCTGATTCTGGCTGAGATATGCTTACTTTCTTCCAATTTCGTTTTCAACATATACATCTGTCTACTATTGTGCACAAATTTTTATAAAGCTTTGCATCAGCTAATCCCTCACTCAACCATTCTATATCTTTTCAGAGCTTTGCAGGATTTACAAAATAACGTTGGGCGATTAAGTCTCAAAGGCGTATGCTCTCTCGCCAATTACCTGTCTTTCCGTTCAAATTCTTTAATCCTCTTTTCTGCCATCCTGCAGTAATCGGGCTTGACGTCTATACCTATCCACCTTCTGTTTAGCTTTTTTGCGACAAGACACGTTGTCCCAGAACCAACAAAGGGGTCGAGGACCACGCCTCCTTCAAAGCTGGCGTTGCAACCACAATCGCTATAACCAATTACTTTGGTTTGTAATCTTTTATCTGGTCTTGGAAATGGGAGCATCCCATCAAATTTGTTGGCTTGTCCATAAACGAGATTCCCACTGCTCCAATTACCTTTTTTCTGTGTTGAATACCATTGATAAAATTGTTCATAGTCATAGCAATTATTTTCCACCATCCATTTTTTCATTACATCCAATGCAGTTTTGTAATGCCTATTTGAATGACTACTCCCCAAAAGAAATTTATACCAATAATTTTCATTCCAATGGTCAATTTCACTTTCAGTTTGACAAATCTTTTCCCTTGCTTTCCCACACTTCTTACATACAAACTCCGGACACCCCGCCTTAATCATCGGCTCAACCAGCGCTTCAGGAAAGACTGCAAAGTGGGCCTCGGGGAAGGGCTGTGTTGATATTTGCCAAACACAGCGTTTGTTGCGGCCTTGAGAATTTGGCCTACAGTCTCCGCCCTCCCTAAAACCGGATGTACAACTGACTTTTTGCATTTCAAAATAACTTTTCTGTTTATCTGTATTATTTTTTATGATTTGACCACCCCATCTATTTATGAGCCCATCATAAGGCTCAAACTGCTGCTCAAAAAAATACTTCCTGTTCTTGACGAAGAAGAAAATATACTCGAAATCGACTGTAAACCTGTCCTTAACTGAGGCAGGCATGCAATTTGGCTTGTGCCAAATCAAAACATTTCGGCATATCCATCCACGATTAAGCATTTCTATCGCAAAACGGAATGGTATCATAACGAGAGATTTTTCAGATAAAGATTGTCTTGGTTTTTTCCAACTTTGCCCAATATCTTTTTTCCTAAAATTATGTTCATAACCTTTTCTCCCTAAATTATGCGTCGCATAACTATCGCCAATGTTAACCCAAAGTGTGCCATCGGAACGAAGCACCCTTTTAACCTCGTCAAAAATATTGCAGAGGTGCTTTACGTATAGGTCAAAGCTTGGTTCAAGGCCAAGCTGCCCTTTCCAAGCCCTGCATTTAAGGCAGAAACCCGATTTAGTTCCATTAACTTGAAAACTGTCATCAAAAACTTCTTTACGGGGACCATCCCCTCTATCGGAGTGCCATTTTGTAATTTCTTCTCCTCATTCATGCTGGCATCCTTCTTTGGCATCCCATATAAGTGGTTCTGCCTGGTAGTCACGTAGCGCCCATTCCACTCATTTATATGGGGGCGATGTGATCACGCAGTTAATTGAGTTAGACGGGATTTGTTTGAGAACTTTTCTTACGTCGCCGCATATCACTCTGTTTGCCCATTTGGACATTCATATATCACCGCGACTTTTCGAAAATCATGCTCATCAATCCGGCGGGTTCTTCATGATCTCGCCAATGTATACCACTCTTCACTCCCAAACGACTGCTCAAGGTGTTTGGCAGCAAGCCCGTTAATAATGCTTTCGATCTCTTTCCTGCTTTCTGGAGAGAGCTGGTATTCGAGCCAGAGGGATTCAATCTTGCTGCCTAAGATTGGCTTCAATTTTTCGCATAAGGCTTCTATTTCCATGTAGGAAGCACAGTTCGAACAATAAAGAACGTATCACCGAGGCGTTGCAGGTATTGCCAAAAATTGACAGAGGTGATTGGTAGTGATATAAAGTTCCGAAGAAATGCCAGACAATATGCTGATCGAGATACATCGGAAGCTCCGGACATCTCAGGATAAATATACTTACTTTATACTCGCCGCGAATGTATGGGAATTATCACCTGTCAACTGAATCTAGCTGGTGCCGTAACCTTAGCTGATGAGAAACGAACACCTTTAAAAACCATTAAAGCAAAATCTTTAACATTATAGGAAATCCCAAAAGGAGATGGTAAAATATGGAAGCTAGACAACGTTTAATAAAAGACTGGTTAACAAAAGTTCGAACAAGGCAGATTCTTTTGCCTCGTTTCCAGCGTTATGAAGTATGGAGTTCAAACATAGTATCAGAGTTTCTTACAAGTATAATAAGAGATCTGCCTGTTGGTTCTACTCTCGTATTGGGCGTTGGAAAGGAAGAGCCTCCATTTATATCCCGCGAGATAGTTGGGGCACCCAAAGAAGGTGAGAGGGTCACTGAATTACTGTTAGATGGACAACAGCGTTTGACAGCGTTATGGCGGTCATTAACTGATAATTATCCTGATGCGACATATTTAGTGAATATAAAGGATGATAAAAACCCTGAAGTAATTACAATCACCCGTTGGGAAAGAAATGGAAAGAGATTTCCATTGTGGGTTGACCAACCAAGAGAATGTTGGGAAAGGGAGTTAATCCCTGTTAAACTTCTTAATCCTGATGACGAAACAACATATCAAACATGGGCTGATAGTGCTTCCAATGGTGACCTTGTTTTGGCAAGAAAAATTGAACATGTGATTACACCTTTAAGAAGTCAAATAGCCTCTTTTAATCTTCCTTTCCTTTATTTACCATCAGAGACTCCAAAAGATGTTGCAATCGAAGTTTTCGTGAAACTAAACACGATGCTTGTAAGGTTAACAGCTTTTGATATTATTGTGGCGCAGCTTGAAGCAGCTACCGGTGAACCACTCCACGATTTAGTTGCTTCTTTGAACTCATCTGTCCCAGAGATTATCTATTATACGGAACCATCCAACCTAGTCCTATCTGTTGACGCTCTTTTACAAGATAAAACACCTAACCAGAGAGGTTATTTCGAGTTGGATTTGAAAAAATTCGCTGAAGATTGGCCTAAGATCGTTAAAGGGACGAAAGAGCTCGTTCAGTTTTTAGAAGATGAGCGGATTGTCGATGCGGATCGCTTACCCGCAGAAAGTGTGTTAGCGCCACTAATCGCTCTCTGGATACAAGCCCCAGAAACATCGGACGAAAGAGGAAATACCAGAATATTGCTTAGAAAATATTTGTGGCGTTCATTCTTTACTGAACGGTATGATCGAGCTGTGCCAACTGCTATTTTACAGGATTATCGGGTATTGAAAAAGGTTATAGCTGGAGAAGCAAAAGCAAGCGAAGTCCCTTGTTTTGACGAGAATACATATCCTCTACCCAATAAGGAAAAACTGATTCAAAGTAGGTGGCCTAGATACAAGGATAGATTATCACGTGCTCTTTTGTTATTAACTATAAGAGGTGGTGCTGAAGATGTTAAAGATGGGGCTCCTTTATCTATAAGAAATATTCATCAACGACACTATCATCATCTCTTCCCAATAGCTTGGCTTAAAGAAAAAGGCCTTACTGAGGATCCCAATCTTGCACTAAATTGCATTCTGATTAATCGAAGAACTAATTCAGAAATATCAGCCAAGGAGCCCATTAAATATTTATTAGAGACATGCGAATCTAGTGATTTAGGCAAAGATGAAATTTGCAAACGCTTGGCAACCCATTTTGTTGATTTTGACTTATTAGCGCAAGGAGATTACAGTAAATTTTTAGAAGAAAGAGCAAAAGCCTGTTGCTCTGCAATAATATCTCTCTGTGATGGCAGTGCTTGGAGACCCCCAAAATGGTCTTAGGACCTTCAGCACTCGACTAAATTTCTGCTTCGAGAAAACTTCTTTTCAGCTGGAAACGTTACACGTCATTAGCATGGAAATAAAATATTGAGGAAATATCCTGTGATATTGGATACGCGCAAGGTTCACCTCACTCAACCATCCTATACCTCCTCACCGCCGCCTTGTATTCTTCCAGAGCATTCCTTAACTCTTTCCTTAAAGAAATGATATCCTCCCATGTTCTCAGCTCCACGCCTCTCCTTTCCTTGCGAAGATTAGCTAACTGCCGCTCAAGAAGATTGCGCTTCATGTCAACACCCCTATTGTACCCCAGGCCCCAGAACTGAAATTGCTTCAGTGAAAAAGCACATTCCTGAATCTGGTAATCGATTTCTTTCTGGAACTTTTCCTTCATCTGGAATCTACTGCTAATCTCCTTGTTGAGATGGTCTATCTTTTTCCTTAAGCCATCTATTTTATCCCAGAAAAATTCAGAAATTGGTTCGGCAGGCTTTTCAGGCTTGATTTCGATAAGTTCAGGACGGGCTATGAGATCCTCTAAGAGGTCCTTTTCTTTTTTGGCACTTAATATCTTGTCTAACTCGTGTTGAAGGAGGTAGCGCTCGTAGTATCTGTCCTCAAAAATGTTCATCAGAAGAGAGTAGAGCAGAAGAATATAATATTTATGCTAGAAGAATGCCAAATTTGCCTTTTTCCCTGCAAACTGCAAACTGAAAACCTTTAAATAATCATTCGTATAAAATACGTATTGATGCCAGAGATTCAGTATACCAAGCATGCCATCATAGAGATGTACACTCAAGGAATCCATGTAAGCAAGGTGGAAGATACTATAATCAATGGTGAAAAAGGAGTTGAAAGCAAAAGGCAGAACAAGTACAGAGCAATCAAAAGATATGGCGGCGAAACGCTCCATGTTATTTTTAGAATTCTGGATGAAAAGACCATTTTGGTCATAAACTGCAAACTGGTGAGAGTATGAAAAATGAAATTTGTATAAGATGCAAGACAAAAATGAGAAAAAAGATAATCCGTCTAGATTTACCCAAAGGTTCCGTTGAAATGGAAGGGTATGAATGCCCGAAATGTGGAGAAGAAATATTTACCCATGACCAGGCTCTGAAAGGTGAACAGCAAGCAATCGCGAGGAGGCTATGGGGATCCGAAATGTGGCTCAGAAGAAAAGTTACTACAATAGGGAATTCCCCAGCAATCGTGATACCAAAGGATATCGTGAGGCATCTTCACATAAGAAAAGGAAGTGGTGTTAAGATACGCACAATTAACAATGAAATAATCATAAAACCAGAGCTGAAAATGCACAGAAATCCATGAGTATTTATTTATCATTCCCCAATGATGCCTTTTCTTATCAATAGAATCTCCTTTTTTGCTTTATCAATAATCCTTTGATAAACTTTGTCAGAAATCCCAAACACACCTTTTATCGAGTCCTTACTCTCTGGCTTTTCGAGTGTTGTCGCAATAATATCAATATGATTGAGAATTTTATCCTTCGGTGCTCTTTTCAAATGGTTTAATATCTTTCTTACATCTATTATCCCATTGCAAAGCCCTATGATATCCCTCTGGTCAGCAGTTCTTATGGAATTGATCTTCAAGGCAATCAGCATCTCCTTGTTGGCAACCCTTGCCTCAACATAATCTTTTACCCCTGAGCCAACAACCCTCCTTATTTCAGAATTCTTCCAGAGGTAGTCAAATGAATATGTAGCGTTTGTCTGCCTTGCCTGAACCATGTCAACAAACAAATCCACGCTTACTGGGAGAGCATCCACCTTCCTTTCAAATCTCATAATCCTTCCTTTATAGAACTTCGAGAACTCGCCTAAATCTTTGACAACCCTGAACCCTTCCCCTTCAAGAACCTCTGATAATTTTCCAACATCCTTTCCCCTTATTACCAAATCCAGGTCCACTGAGAATCTGGGGAAATCAAACGAACTCGTGGCATAACCACCGATAAGCACAAATTTCTGCGGGAGTTTCCTAAGCAAATCTATGCACAGCCTCTCCCTTTCCTGAATCTTCATGCTATCTTCTGCTCCCTTCTCCGATAACCGATATTGTATTTCTCATCCAAATATTCCAATGCTGGTTCATAAATCAATTCATGCTTCAAGCAGAAACTCACAACCTCATCTAAAGGGACAATCTTTAATCCATCCTTTTCTACATAGGTTAATTTTTCCCTTGGATGCAAGACAAACACCTGGCCGTACAATGTTCTGCTATCTCTCTCTAATGCGTATTTAATCTTATTCTTTTTGAAGAATTTCTTCCAGAAAGCTGCGTCCTTCTTTCTTATAGCTACGTTGATGGGCTTGAATCCTCTTGTGAACCCTGTCCAGTAATAGCCGTCAGTCCATATGGAAACAGCTGTGCTGCTGCAGAAGGCATAGTCCTTTCCGGCATTCTCCAACAACCCGAAGTCTACCTCTTCTTCGGCTATTTTCTCTACAAATTCCTTCGGTTCAACGGCTTCGTAGATACCCCGTCCCACTCTCTTCAAATAACCCTTCTTGACTAAGTCATGGGCTACTTTTGTTCCTTGCGATGTGGGAAAGGTAGACCTAAACTGGTCTATGGAGAAATCATCCCTTCCAAATGCCTTCCAAATCCATGCGTATAATTCTGTGTACTTATCCATAATTACCCCTATGGTAATTATTCTTTTACTAATATATAAGCTTTTCGTTGGGATGTCAATATGGAATACCAATTTTTTTCGCAAAATACTATGCTATCCATTTCCACCCCACACTTGGGCCAACCTTTTTCTTGCCATAATGCAGTAATCAGGGTTTATGTCAATTCCTATCCACTTGCGCCCAAGTTTCTTTGCCACAACGCATGTGGTTCCCGAACCGGCGAAGGGATCGAGAACTATTCCATTCACAGGACAAGAGCTTTTTATCGGCATTTCACAGAGTTTTTCAGGGTAAACAGCAAAATGAGCCCCGCGGAAAGGCTGGGTTTTGATTTCCCAGAAGTCACCGGGATTTTTTCCAAGAGGATGGTTTTTACCCACCCCTCTCTCCAGAGCATTTTCTTCCCATCCATTTCCCCTATAAGGATGGGAAGGTGGTCTTATTGGTCCTCCGTGAATTACATCACCAGGATTCTTGCCCAAAGCATGTACCGCTTCTTTCTTTCCAAACTGCCTTTCACGATGCGGATTATTTACCAGATACGGCTTGGCTTTCGAGTGGTAATCTTTAATCACATCGCCTGGGTTTTTGCCTCGAAAAGGGTCACCAACTGGCTGGCCCTTCATTCCCTGCCCTAGAATATTCTTTCTATATGCAGAATTATATCCCGAAGCATATTTCCCGTTGTATCCTGGATGCTTACTTTTTGCCCTTCTCAGGTCATAAGGATTTGTGTCTCTCCATGGCTCCCTGATGGCATCCAGGTCATAAAAGTAGCGCCTGCTTTTAACGAAATGGAACACATGCTCGTATGTGGTTGCAAGCCTGTCTTTGACTGAACAGGGCATTGGATTCATTTTCTTGTAGATAATATCGTTCCTCAGTACCCACCCTTCATTCTGAAGGGCTATGGCAACACGGGAAGGTATTAAAAGCAACTGTTTCGGCTGAAGCCATTTCCCACTACTTATCCTTGCCTGAGGGGATTTCTCTGGCTGGATTCTCTTCTCATTCTTATGAACTTCTGAGATCGAAGTCTGATGATGCTTGCTTTCGCTCCCCCAAGAGCCGCAATAGGTATCTCCCAAGTTCAGGTATGTCGAACCCGACTTCTTCAGCACTCTGTAGATCTCATCCATCACCTCTACAATCTTCGTAATGTATTTCTGGGGATGGTCCTCTAATCCTAATTGACCCTCGACACCGTAATCACGCAAGCCCCATTCCTTGCTAAAGGCTATAAGGGGGGCTTGTCATCACCATGTCTATTGATTCAGCCGGGAAGGTCTTCAAAACTTTGATTGCATCCCCGCAGATTATTTTGTTGATTGGAAGCATTTATACCCCCTGCTTCTTTCAGGACTTCCGCGCATTTCCCGAGCTGTTTTGAATCAGGATAATCCTATCTTTCTTGCTTTGATTCGATATTGTTGAGCAGGATATGCAGAAGGATTAATCAAGGAGTTAAAAAAGTTCTACGGATAACTTGCAGGACATGCGAATGATTATAAGCAGTGAAATCTATCCGCAGAGAAAATTATTTATGTGGTCAAAGATGCCTTATCAAATGATAAAGCTGAGAGATTGAGACCTTTTCAGTTGGGGTGACGACATCTGTGATAGCAAAAAATATCTGAAGACACTTGTGAAGGCAACGGAAGAGATACTTATACATTTGGGTTACGACTCAAGACTCCCTGATCAATTCTTAAATTTGTTTTTGCTGGATTTTTCTGACAAGGTTTGATAATATTTTTAATATGGACTACAGAATGCTTGCGAATGGGCTTGGGCAAATAATCGGCAGAAGAGAATTTTTGAAGTACGCAATAGCACTTCTGGCCAGCGGCTGCGCAGGCGTGCAGGTGAAGGAGTTTGAGCAGGTTAAAGAAGAAAAAAACTTTTTCTTAAAGAGTCCTCGATATACCTTGATTAAATATTCTTACGAAATCCATAATCAAAGTTCTGAAACGATTAAAGCATTAGAAGCCTTTCTCTCCATTCCACCGGATACAGTCAGCCAGAGGATTATTGATTTTAAACTAGATTCAACATTGGAACCAGAAATTGTATATGATAAATGGGGGCAAAAAATTGCTCATTATCGGCTGGAGGAGATAAAGCTGGAATCTAAAATAATCTTGTCGTGGACTGCAAAAACTGAGATAAGAGAGATCAAATATAATATTGCCCCTAAAAAGGTAGGATATGTTTTTTCTAGTATACCTGATCCAATATTTAGCAATTATACTGCCGATGGTTGTATGTATCAACTAAAAAACCCAATAATACAGGATAAAGCTAGAGCAATAATCGGAAAAGAAACAAATATTTTCTACAAGGCAAGAAAAATTCATGATTTTGTAATAGACCACATGAAACCAACTTCCCCAGACAAGTGGAAAACAGCACCAGAGTTACTTGAAAAAGGATATGGTTCCTGTTCAGAATATACTTTTCTCTTCATCGCCCTATGCAGAGCAAGCGGGATCCCCGCAAGATATGTGGGTGGTTCTACCAGACTAGAGAGTGGAGGGAAATATAATGATGATATTTTACACAGATGGGCAGAGATTTATTTTCCTAATTATGGGTGGATACCTGTAGATGTAACGTGGAATGACAGGCCGCAGGCTTTTTATCAATACCTTTACAGTCTGAGTAACCGGCATTTTACCATGTACGTAGGAGGAGGAGATTCAGAATACTTAGGTTGGTACTATGATTCAAATATTAAAGGCGTAGGCCTTAAAGGAAAAGTTAGGGTGAAGAGAATGGCGGAATGGATACCTCTCTCCAAGAAAGAGGCAGGGCTATTCTAACATATTTATAGAGTTATGCAGATGCCTCAGATAACCAAAATAGGAGAGAAAGCCCTGAGGAGATTTTGAAAAAATTTGAATACTACAAGAAGCAGAGGCCTGTTCTATCAAAGCCGTTTGTAAATCCGAAGCTTAAGCATCTTTATGATTACAGCTCCAAGGAAAGATACTACAAGGAGCATGGGCTGAAGATGAAATAAGAGATGTAGATACAATTTTCAAGCACCGGGGTCTTTGTATGTTCTGAATTTTCCTACTTTTTTCTTGCCTTTTTCACCTTTTTTATATCTTTGGCAAAATCAAAATCATCTAAAGGTAAACCATCTTTCATTAGCATACTTTCGTCCTCGTTCGTCAATAAATAGTCACCTAAGTTGTAACCCTTTACGGTTTTCAGTTTTCTCCCGCATTTGGGGCAAAATTGAAAACTTTGGTGATAAATCCTGTCCTTAGAAATATTATCGTTAGGGCAATTAATGCAAACATTTATGCTGGAATAGAAATCATCCTTTACAGCTTGTTTTCCACAATAAGGACAGAACTTTGACTCAAAAGAAATATTGATAAGCTTCTTACATCTTGGACAACTCACATGATCAGGATCGCTTTTGAAGGCATCTGCTATCTGCTTTGGTAGGAAATCTAGTCCGGTTACAATAGAATTCTTTAACTCGATTTTGTAATCGATACCATATGTTTGGGAAATTTCAGATCTAATCTGGCTTACCATCTCCTCCGACATTCCATACGCATTAATTTTAAGCCCATTAGTTAAAGCCTCAAATCCAGTAATATTGTCCTCTATATCTCTTATTGGGATTAAAATGGCATCAAACTTCTTCACAAGCGATATGAAATCTTCAAGCATTTTTTGGGTTTTCTCAGGTTCCTTTGTTAAACCAAAAAAGAGTGAAATTGTTTCCATAAATGCAAGCCCTCCTTCTTTTGATGAATTAATACTACTCCTTAAAATGACGTCGCTCCATTTTTAGTAAATTTTATTGCTGGCTTATAGAAAAATCAATACTTATTTTTTATTTTTTTATTTTTGGGGTGGCAAGAGCTTCAGGAAGGTTTTTTTTCATGGTTCCCTCCACTTCGCACTTGGACCACCATGCCGAATAATCCGAACCTGACCAATCATAATCCTGCATGTCCTTATCATAGGCCACGCCGAGTTTCTTTGCAAAACCTTCGTAATATTTGTCTGCATCCTCTTTTCTTCTGAAAACCCTTGTCTCCCCTTCCAGCCCTCTCCAAACAGCCACAAAGACATAGACTTTCATTTGAATCATTTCCCAAGTTTGACTTTCGCACCCATTTCGTCTTTGACAACAATAATGGTCTTTCCCCTAAAATAATCCTTTATTACATCTCTACCTAAGCCGAATTTATAATTATGGTAGAAGCTCCTACCGGAGATACCTTCATAGAAATGGGCAAACTGTCTCCAGTCTAAAATCACATGGTCAATGCCGCCTTCTTCAGGCTGGTAATATATTGACCAGATCGAGCCACCATTTTCTACTGCCAAGATTTTGCCTTTGGACATATGCACCATTCTCTATTTCTGCTTTTTGAAATATCCAATCCAAAAGTTTGCTTCTGAAATTTCGGCATCAATCTCAGAGCGAAGCTCCTCCAAACCTGAAATATATGATTCCAATGCTTCTATGGGATTGCCCGGCCCGATTTCAAGAGCGTCTTCCAGCGCATAGGAAACTGAGCAACTTGAATGCCTGTGCGCACTAACCCATTCCTCAAAGGTAGGGTACATTTTAAGAATTTTGTTAAGCGACATACAATCGCCTTAAGGCTCAAAACCATGACGCAAAAATTGGCTCTTCCTCTTTCTCGATGGCGTACTTGACCAAAGGCAGGGCGTGCTCTTTATACCAAGACATAAACCCTTTGTGGTGATGGCGGTTGAGTATCGCATTCTTCAGGGCGTGTCTGGCATTCTTGCCGTAACAGGAATATATCCATTCACACCAGTTCTCGCGTCCATACATCCCATCCAGCCCTATTCGAGCGGCTGTGCTGGGCGTAGCGTACCCAAGGCTCTTCTCTGGTCACTAAAAGTTACTTCTAGTAACCTTCCGAGATTATGTGTGCCGTGACACGCGGGTAGCGCTTCATGAATTCCCTAGGAGTTGCGGGTCTTGAACGCATGGAGCGATTTGTACAGAAAAAGGATTAAAGCTGTCTTGCTGGGCTTGCGGATTGTGCACATAAAGAATCAAAGCAATTGGTCTTTAGATTTTAGGGCGGAGGTACTGACGTTTGTAACAGACTTTGCATAACCCTCTTTGAAATGATGGGACCGGTTTATGGCAACTTCCGCATACGCGCATGTATGCTGGCGTTCCCTGAGACTTGAATCTGTTCAGATGTTTTCTGGTGATTATTAGAACTTTATACCCCAAGCTTTTGTAATAGAGTTTCTTGCGTGCGAGCCTTTCAAGATAAATATAGCCGTACTTAGGATGAGCCTCCCATCCAGAATATTCGACTATGGTGTTTCCGTTAATTCTCCAATCCGCGATAAACCGACCAAGGCGAACTTGGAATTCGTGCGGAATATTGTTCTCATGCCAGTAAAGGTCAATCATTCCTTCGGGAGCATTACATGTTTGACCTTCCGTCGTCTTACAAACGGCTGCGAACGGAGGAATGCCACGACTTGACCGAGCTACACATATTGAGTCTACAGATTTTCCTGTTTGTCCTGCAATGAGCCAATCTGGAACCTTCCCTAAAGGAATCTTGGACCAATCTGTAACAATATGTCTTTCCTTAAAGGATGGAATGTTTCGTTCGAGTCTTTGATATCTGACGCAAGAGCCTGATACTCCTAAACCATGCCCGATGGCGTTATCAGATTTCAGTCCAAGAGGTATATCAGACCATTTTATGGGATAAGCTCTTGCAGTTCTACCCAGCCCCTTTTGGTATGGCGGAATACCCCGTTTCTGTCTCTCTCTTATGACACATGAGATGTGTACCCCTAATTTCTGAGATATCTCTTTATCAAGACATTTTCCAAGTCCGACCGAATCCCATTTATGCCTTATCTTTTCTTGATTGACAGAACGAAAACTTCTTATCCCAAGTTTGTTTCTGTGTCTCGTAACGACAGATTGAGGAATTCCATATTCTCTTGCAATCTCCATATCGGAGTATTTTCCCAACGGAATGAGTGTCCAGTCTATATTGGAATAATCGTGTGGAGTTGGATTGAATGACTTTATTTTGCGTTTCCATCTCTGATGTTTAACAGCTCCGGGTGTAACCTTAAGTTCAAGTGCTATGATTCGGTCGGGTTTGCTTCCAAGAGGAATCGCATCCCAATTGATTCTCCGTGTGATAGGTTGTCACCTATCAATTTATTGTTATGGAGATATTTAAACATATGCGTCATTATGCTTGGATAGTTATAGGCAGACTCCCTCTAGGTTTCTGGTTTCGGCCTCATTTTACCATTCTCCGCGTACTGGGATGACCTATCCTTGATTCTGCTGAGGTAGTCCCCGATACACTCCACTGGCACCACCTTCTCATACCCTCGCCTCAAATCTATCTCAAGCTGACGCTCTGGAGGGCGTATAGAATATTTCTCAATGATGTCACGAAGGAGTAAGGGGTTTTCGACGAGGGTGTCGTAAGCTATCTCGCAAGCCACCTCGCAGATTCTTTTGAGAGGGATGCCCGTTAGCTGTCTGAGTCTAAATGAGTTGAAGCCTGCAAAAGAGTCTGCCATTATTCATCGCCTGATTTAACTTTTTCTTGGCTCACTCTGACGATTTTGTATATATTTTCGGGCTGCATGAGGGAATAATGTTCAAGATCTTTCTGGGCCTCGGCTCTGGTTTTGTAGATTTCGGGCTCATCGGGCTCAACCGGAATCCAGGCCTTGATTTTGTAAGGCATTTCTATCACCCCGCTTAGATTTTTCTTCTGCTTTTTCAAACATTGTCACATATCCTTCTCCTCCGCCTATGGCCATCCTTTCATAGCCAATCACGACTTTTCTCCCTTTGTCCATAAGCTCAAGGGCTTTCTTTCTGAACCTTTCTGTTTGCTCGCTGTTGGATATGAAGAAATTGGTGAATCCTAGAACTTCCCTGTAGCCTGCCTGCTTCGGTTCGAGGTTTCCGTAACTGAAGAACATCCCTGGAATTTTTCCATTCTCCAGCTTTTCCCTCTCAACACCGTTCGTCAGTATCAAATCTTCATAGCATTTTAGGCATACCGTCTCATCATCATAATCCCGGTACTGTATGTGCCACCCATTTCTGGGATTCTGTCCGCAAATTTCTCTTTCACATTTTCCGCAAATAAAGTAAGAAAAATCTCCACCATAAAGGTAATTGTATTCGCAATCATCGCTGCAAAAGAGCTTTTCGACCTCCTGATCATCCCAAGGTGTCTCGTAAACATATCGGGTTAATGACCTTCTGGCCAGCCTGTCTGAGCAGCTGTAACAATATTCATTTAACCTGTCTGCTCTGTCTTGAAGATAATGGTAAATCTTTAGGGCTCTGGTAAGCGTTTGGTTCTGAATAATTTCGTCATAGCCGGGGAGAGGCTGGCCTGACTTTTGTAGGATTCTCTTATAGATTACATCCAAATTGGGTTCAGTCGTGAAAATCACCCGTCTCAATAGTCTGACGGCAACATAAATGTATACCCCTGCCCGTCTTGAATCAACCATATCTTGTCTTTCTCGATTACACGCAGTTTCATATATTTCGTATCCTCATGGTCGGGTTGGCCCAACATTCTCAAGCCTTTGTTAACAAGTTCTATCCTTTTCTTCATATCTTCATATCCTTGGTCAAAAAGCGCTCTTGTAAAATAGACCTTCTCTTTGCCTACGTTGCCAACGTAAACGAGAATTCCATCTTCAACTGCTTGTTCCGCAGTATACTCGTATATCACTGGTCCGAATAGATCATCTTCGTTTTCTTCCTCAGACGTTTGTATCACCTCCTTATTGTCATTCAACATTGTTAATATCAGGAAGACCGTCCTTCGGGTAGCGGCCCCTAGTATTTCATGCCTTATCCTGTGCCCTCCGCATTCTTTAGTGGCCAGGAATTCACAAGGCTCTCTATTTTCCATGCCTGAGCAGTATCGGAGGCCCCGGATTTGCACAGGCCAGCACTCGCTTGTTAAATCAGACGATCTTATGACTTTTGAAATGCCGTAGAACACTTCGCCGCCTATATTGATTTTTTCATGCCTTGTCGTTTGAACCACCTTTTTTAGATTTCTTTGTAATCGTAGCATTGCCTTTTTTCCTTCAACTCTTTCTCGGACATTGTATTTTCAAGTGTGTAAAACTGCCAACCGCACTTGAGACAAAATCCAGAATTTAAGTAAGGCAGTTTTGTATCTGACTCGCAAATGAGCGTGCCTTTTCCATTGCATTTGTAGCAATCCCCTGTCCAATTTGCTGTTCCCATTGAATTACCTCACTCAGACCTTCAACTTTTGAATAACATATTCGGGGTCATCAAATTCTTCCCATCCGTGAACTTTTACCGCAACTTCTCCAAAATGATACAGGTATACATTCCCATCTTTTTCATGCTCTCCTTCATAATAATTTGAAAGATAGTCATCTATTTTCCGTCGAAGGTCTAACTCGGTCTCCGCTTCAAAAACTCCCTCAAAAGGTTGTCCAAATTCACCACACATAAACTCAAAATATACAAGGTAAGTTCTCAAGTAATCACTTTCTCCCTTTAACCATTATGTTGGGAAGCCCATCCTTTGGATATTCCCCTTTTAGGATTGCGTGTCTTATCCTGTATCCACCGCATTCTTCGGTGGCCAAAAATTCACAAGGCTCTCTATCTTCCATGCCCGAACAATAGCGAAGACCCCAAATCTGAACCATCCAGCAGTCTGTAGTCAAGTCCGACTGCCTTATATATTTTACAAGCGCGTATCCTTCAGGGGCATTTGCCATCGTTGTTGTCATTGTCGGTATCAACTCCCCTTACCTTGATTCGAAAGCCGACATCATCTGGTGTTTTGTATGTTTCGTCGGGGTCCTTCGGGAAACTTAGATAAGTATGTCGCTCCTCAACCCCCCTGTCTGTTAAGTCATATTTTGAAAAAAGATGTGCCTCATCATTCAGTATTATGTAGCCCCTTACGCCAAGGTTCTGAAGCCTGACCATGTCCTTTATTGTTTGTTCGGACCATGGGATGGTGCATCTTTCTGGCTCGACATAGCCCAAATCCCATCGCCATCGCAGACAGAACTCTTTTTTTCGGTGCCTCTCTGAAAGTTCTTTTGAAATGTCAAAATCTATTCTTAGGTTGGGATCGTAAACAGATTTGTAGGGGGACATGCCGCAACCTCCACAGAGGGATCCATGAGTTCGGTGGTTGTCCAACGGCTAATTTTGAGGGAATGAATTTATACGTTTGGCAAGGGGCTTGCTTGTTTTGCGGGTAAGGCCAGAGCAGAATAGATGGGAAGTCAAAATTCTTTGCAAGACCGTGTCCAAATGATGTGCTGTTTCCTTCCTGAAATCCTCGATGGACCAATTTTACAAAGCATGCTCGATTGCAATTGATAATCGATAGGTGGTCATGATCCTCTTATTTAACTTTTGATATGTCTTTCAAATCGAAACCTTTTGCAGGGTGCGGATAGTGGCAAGATACATTCACATTTTGGGAGGACTCAAAGCGGGATAACTGGAGATAGAGAAGGCAAACCCGAAGCAAGTTACAAAGGTCATTGGATCGAAGCTGATTATCTTAGGCCCAAGGAAAGGCAAAAAAGATGACGTTACTAATGATCCAGATCGCATACCGTTCTAACTAAAGAAGGCCTGCTACCCACCTTATGGTTTACGCAATCTTGGCACGTATCTTATCATTATAAAAAATATTATTCGTCTCACTCACGAGATGTCTCCTTACTCATGCCAATGTAGTATCTGTGTGAATATTAAGCAGAGGGACAGTAGAACATCATTCACTCGGGACCCCTAGACGCCAAAGCTTTCCTTACCTCGTTTGGTAAGTGCTCCCCTTCCAATAGTAATTGGGCTTCCTGATTACATACGCATATATTTGAACGGCACCTTTTGTGTCCTAGCCTTCCTTTATACTCGTATACCCTCCAGATAATATCGACAATATTGAGACCCTCAGTAGGCAAGCTGAGCGTTTCAAGAAGTTGGTTCAAGACTTCTTTTTGTATGATTCCCTCGTTAAACTTCACACATAGTCGGGATGCTGACAATAAGGTTTGCTTAGCTTTTTCAAGAAGAGCTATAATCCAAGAAAATACGTCTGCTAATTCCTTTTCAATGTGTTCCGCTTTTTTCTTTGCCCCTACTAGGAATTCATCCAAATTTACTTCTACCGAACGGGATGGAATTATAAACCTCTCATGAAAAGTGGCATCCACGAGGGCACTCGATACTTCACCTACTTCTTCCAATAAATGAAAACCAATTTCTTCTGGTGTTAGGGTATAAATGTTGGAGTAATAAATGCCGGCAAACATTTTTTCAAACTCAAGGAGAGAGCGAGGCTTTGCGTCATACCGTAGTCGTGATATCTCTTTTGTCAGCCTTTGAGCTAATTGTTTGGTCTCCTCAGTACGGTTTTCAACTGTTTGCCTTCTAACAAAACAAGTGCAACCCATCGCAACTGAAGATATGATTTCTTCTGGTTGACAACCGGGATTATGATCAACAAATGCGGCAACACATACAGGACATATCTGTGGATAGTTGCGCCATAAAATATCTCCAGCTGTATTTGGTACCCGAAATATTACGAGATCAGAGCTCTCGTCCAAATCATTCAAACGACCAATGAAAGCGAACCACCACATAGTCAGAGCTGCTAATTCATGTACTACAATATCCCACTCGTGTTTACGCACTCCTTCGCATACTTTTGTAGCTCTTGCTACGACCTCCATCCAGATGTGGAGGGGTGACCTCTTAGAATTAAGCGGCCATATCCGCTTTACATCTCTGACATAGTCATCAATGAATGCATTGAATCTTTGCTGAAAAGATATTTCTGGCTCATTTGGTTGCATGGATTAATCCCCTCTAAAAATGCATTACTAAAGACTCCATTTTATCAATGATCGATTGCGGAGTCTTGAGATCGCAGCATTTAAAGGCTAAATAGCCTTCGATAAGCACTTGCGTTAAGTTTACTACCAATCGGTCATTCTTAACTTCAGCAGCTTGCTTTAAATCCAGCAATTTGTTGATCCTGTCATTAGCTATTCTTTCTCTCTCCCGTTCTCCCTCATTGAACTCTTCAACCAATTCTTTATAACGGATCAGCCAGATTTTGAAAGTAGCCTTGATATCTGCGATTCTTACCGACAAACCACTAGATAATGGATAGGAATGCCAGCTTGAAATGGCACTAAGATATTTGGATGCTGGTACTAAATGCAAGGCCGTTTTCCACCGAGATGGAAACGATAGAAAGTCTCTGAACTGAGCGGAGTTCGGTGGCGGGATTGCCTCCTCTTTTGTCATAACATGCCATGGAAGCTTTCTTTCATTGAGGTATACATTCAAGTGAGTTCTCCAAAAGTTCTCTACATTGACGTTGAATCCCGCTATTATTAATGCAGGTGCGTCAACTACGAGCCAATCGCGTTCGCTTAATCCCCAAGAACTAAGCAAAGCATCTACTTTCTTTAGCAAGGGTCGAAGTTTTTTCCGGAATCCATTCGTCATCTATCGTTTATTTTCCGTTTGGTGTATTTCTACACCAAAAAAAGAACATTATCAAGGCTATTTTCAGCACGAGCATTACTTCTGTTTGCACTTTACTCGACAATAGGCTTGGAAACGGGGAAGCGGAAATGGCCCCCTCGGTTTCCTCAAAGTAGCTCACTTCGACCTGGAGACTTGGATCAACCCAGGTTATGCCGTTCTTTTCAGCCAAAGGACAAAGAAGGGAGAGGAGATTCCCAAACGTCTTGGTGCTGATCCCGCTGCCCACCCTTCCTCTGTCAATCAGACAATTCTCCTGGTACTGTTTAATTACCAGCGCTTCCAGGTCTGCGCTCACAAGTTTGCTGAGGGGCACACTATCTGCTATGAACGTTGCGTTTCTAAACCTCCGAAAAGTTATCATTTGAAGATCATACCTTCCGTTTTCTCAACTCGATAGCCGGAGAGGGCTCTGGCAACAAATCTGGAGATTATAGAGTCAGGGAAAGACCTTCCAATAGTGGCTTCAGCTCGGCTTCCCAGATTCTGTGGCGGGCTGGCGGCCGAATGGATGACTAGGACACTGCCATATCTTGTGGCCGATTCTTCTTGACATACTACTTTCTTATTTGCATATTTAATCACCCCAAAGCGAGTTCTTATCAAAGAAAGGATTATTTGAGGTCGTGACCCTATAATTTATTGATAATTATTTCTACTTATGCTATCCTCTCTTCAGAAAGGAGGAGAGGATGGCCAAAAGACGAAAGAAGAAACGTG
>Ga0315312_1001295_pt1 | contig 20204 bp, 21 predicted proteins | sample TDP7_MG_FD_203629 | JGI IMG/M metagenome (GOLD analysis project Ga0315312, IMG submission 203629) | Freshwater sediment microbial communities from Lake Towuti, South Sulawesi, Indonesia - TDP7 | ecosystem: Environmental > Aquatic > Freshwater > Lake > Sediment | place: Indonesia: South Sulawesi... | reverse complement strand
GAAAAAGTCAAAACCGTGATACAAAATATAACAAAAGTGTTTGTAGATTTGGGCATCCCTGCGGACGCTGTAGAAGTAATCGTGCACGAAATCCCAAAATCGCACTGGGGAATTGGCGGAAAACCGGCTTCAGAAAAGTTCAGAGATTTATCTTCCAAATAAATTAACAGAGGTATTACTTGCGTAGTGACTACTGCCGGTTCGACGAATTTATGAACTGAGTCGATTTAAGTTTTGAGCGCAACGTGCGTTAATCCCTCTTGACAAACCTTCTTAGGGACAGGGCAATGACATGCCCCACAAGAACTACTTCGGGCTATTACCTCATATACGTGGATTTATACTGCCTTCCTTTTCATGAGGTTACCAATATTGTAGATTTCAATAGTTCAAGGGCTGCTGTTTTTGCTCCGAATTCGGCTGCTCGCTTTTCATGGGCGCTTCCTATTATGATCACGTCGTTTTCTGTAGGTTTAAGTTTAGATATTAGTGCATCCTGTATTGGTTGGATCTTTTGGAAGATGTCTTCGCTTATCCCAGGCATAATTAACTTATTATGACTGAAGACAAGTGTTGTAGCTCCTAAAGCGCCAACTTTGATTGCATCGTCGCGTTGTTCCACGCCGCATTTCACCGAACCAGCCGCATTTCTAATGAGAACTGCCACATTAAAGGATCCAATTGTCAGAGAGCTTCTAGGAATTTCTATTTCCTCGCTAATTCTAGACCTTAGGTCGGAGAAGACTTTTTCACCAAATTTTGAGAGCACGATTCCAGATCTTAAAACTTCAATCAGCCCTTCATTTCTAAGATGTCTCACTAAAGTTCGTGTGGCGCCTTCACCAAGCCCTAGTATTTCCGACAACTTTTTCCGACCGACACCCTTTCCAGCGCCTATCACCTCCAGAGCCTTGATTACGTGAGCTCCAATAAACGAGGGTGCACGTCCGGGAGCAATCTTACTTGCAACTTTTTCTAGCACTCTCAAGGCTTCCATTTTCTTGATTTCCTATTAAGCAATTTTATTTCTTAGTTCTTAAAGCACGAGTATACATGTTTGATGATACGCCCGCAATGAGTCCTCCAATAGCATCGTTTGAAATTGGCCCGAGCTTCTTTAAAATTCCTGGCTTGGCTTTGTCGAATCGGATGAACTCAAAGATTCCCCTCGCTCCTGCGATGTAGCTGGCTATAGTCATTCCCAATAGCTCATCGGCGACGAGTCCTGGACGGCCCATGAATCTTTCCTGCGTCAAGCCCGGAACCAAGCCAGCTTTCGCGTCCTCCTCTGCCCGGAAACACGCAATCTCCAGACAGGAAACGTTCACGTCTGACAAGGCGTCAAAGTACTCTTCCATAAGGATCTCGGTAGCCTTCTCCTTTGTCTCTACACCTGGATGAGGGACGAACAGCTCCAGAGTCGCATCTACAAGATCCCTCAACATTATGCCCCTCTCCTCAAGATACTTCAACAACGGCAAGGCCTCAGACTTCATATATTTACCACCAACTTGTGTTTCGAGAAAGTTTTTGATAAGGATTGTCCAAAATGTTTATATTTTGGTTGGATAAACCATCCTAACTTGAGGCTTCGCTCATGAATCCTAAATACGTTGCCTACACTATGACGGCTATTGCAATAATTTCGGTTATCTCTGCAGTTTATGTCTATGCGTATTACGAAGGAAAAATTGCTGATATGCGTTCCATGATTAGTGACTTACAAAGTGACATCGCTAACTTGCAGAGTGAACTTTACAAATATCGAAACTTGACTTTGGTGGATGACCGTGGCTATGTCCTAAATCTCACGTCCTATCCGAACAGGATTGTGTCGCTTGCTCCAAGTAACACGGAAATTCTGTTCGCGATAGGAGCTGACGATAAGGTTGTAGGCGTTACCGACTACTGTAACTATCCATACAATTTTTCAGCTTGGATTGAGGCAGGCAACCTAACAAGTGTCGGAGATTACTGGACCCCAAACATAGAAGCAATTGTTGTCCTTGAGCCTGACCTGATTTTGGCAGCATTCGCCCAAGAAGAGGTCGTTAACACCTTAAGAGGAATGGGATACAAGGTTTTAGTGTTGGACCCTGACAATATCGATGATATTCTCAAGGATATTGTACTTGTAGGTAGGGCAACTGACAGAAACATTGAGGCTGCCATACTTGTGAACAATTTGAGACACAGAATCGACGCTGTAGTCAGCAAAGTAGCTGGCGCGACGTTTACACCGAAAGTCTACTACGAAGTTTGGTATGATCCGCTATGGAGCGTGGGTTCAGGGGGCTGGGAACATGAACTCATCGAGAAAGCTGGGGGGATCAACATTTTTGCTGACCAAACTCTAAAATATTTCGAGACCAGCTCTGAAGCCATCATTGAACGTAACCCTGACATAATGATGTTCCCGCTTGGTCATGGAGCTGGACCACCCTTCTGGGGAAGCTTTGATCAGGTGAAGGCAAGACCTGGATGGGACGCGATAAGTGCTGTGCAAAATGATAGACTATACACAATCGATGCAGACATCGTCTCTAGGCCCGGTCCCAGAATCGTAGACGCATTAGAAATCCTAGCTGAGATTATCCATCCTGAACTTTTTTAGAGAATTAATGTGTAGATGAAAAGCATTGATAAACACAAATGGAGTCGAAACTACTTATTCCGAGCGTGTTTCTCGTTGGAAGCTGATGGTCATCATACTAACAGTTGCATTAATGCTTACAATTGTTTTATCATTGAACGTGGGCTTCGCACAAATACCCTTTTCCACTGTTCTGAAGATACTAGCCAAGCGAATGCCATTTCTAGGTAATTTGGTGGACTCCTCGAATGTATCATACGTTGAGGAAGCAATAATCATTCAAATTCGGATGCCACGCATCCTAGCGGGTGCTCTAGTCGGTGCTGCTCTCGCTGCTGCAGGAGTTGTGTACCAGGGTATTTTTAGGAACCCTATGGCTGACCCCTACGTGCTAGGTGTTTCAGCGGGTGCGGCGGTGGGAGCATCCCTCGCCATAGTCCTCGGAATAGGTTTCACACTTTTGGGCGTGAGCACTGTACCAATCTCAGCTTTCGCTGGCTCTCTCATTGCGGTATTTACGGTTTACAACATCTCGAGGGTTGGATCGAGAGTCCCGGTAACAACGCTATTGCTTTCTGGAATAGCAGTGAGCATCTTCTTATCTGCTATCGTCGCCGTCCTACAGGTTATTGCTGGTGAGAGGCTTCACATCATAGTGTTCTGGCTTATGGGCGGCTTTTCATACGTGGAGTGGAAGGATGTCTGGGCTGTTCTGCCTCTAATCTGCCTCGGCACGGCGGTCATCTACTTTTATGCCCGCGATCTCAACATACTTGCTCTTGGAGAGGAATCAGCTCAACACCTAGGCGTCGACGTTGAAAAGGTGAAAAAGTTGCTTTTGGTCTTCGCATCCTTAATAACAGCATCAGCGGTTTCCATCAGCGGTCTAATAGCTTTCATAGGTTTGGTAATCCCTCACATAACTAGAATCATGATTGGACCCGATCATCGTATACTCCTGCCCACCTCAATTATCGTAGGAGCCTTCTTCTTAGTCATTTGCGACGCCGTGGCACGGGTGATTGTATCACCGGTCGAGCTGCCCGTCGGCGTGATTACAGCGCTCTCAGGCGGGCCCTTTTTTATTTATCTCCTGCGCAAAAAGAAGGAGAGTTACGCAATCTGATGGTGTGAGATCATGGTAATCTTAACTGTCGATGGCATTGACTGCTACTATGGGTCTGTTAAGGTTTTAGAAAACTTGCGCTTCTCAGCGAAAGAGCGAGACTTCATAGGCATCCTCGGACCTAACGGATCTGGGAAAACGACTCTACTTAGGAGCATCAGCAGGACACTCAAACCGCATAGAGGTGTTATCTTCCTAAACGATGCCGATGTATACGCTCTAAAAACCGTAGAAGTTGCAAAACAGATGGCAGTTGTTCCACAAGACACCGTCATAGCCTTTAACTTTACCGCGTTAGACGTTGTCTTAATGGGGCGCAACCCCCATCTAAGCCGATTCCAGATGGAAAGCGAGAAGGACATAGCCATAGCAAGAAAGACCATGGAACTCACAAACACATGGCACCTAGCGGAAAGACCCATAAACGAGTTGAGCGGTGGGGAAAGACAACGTGTCATAATTGCCCGCGCCTTGACTCAGGAGCCGAAGATTCTGCTACTAGACGAACCAACGGTCCATTTAGATATCAATAATCAATTAGAAATAATGGATCTCTTAAAGGAACTTTGTATAAAGAAAGGACTAATAATTTTGGCAGTTTTCCACGACTTCAACTTGACTGCACGGTACTGCGACTCCGCCATTCTACTGAAGGATGGGAAAATAGTTTCCGCGGGAAACCTAGATGCCGTTTTAACCAGCGAAAATATTAAGAGCGTATTTCAAGTTGACGCCATGGTAAAAAGGCATTCCATCGCCGATTCCCTTTATATTATCCCTATTTCAATGCCGAAGCCCCCGTTGCCCAGAAAACTTTCGGTTCACCTAATATGCGGAGCAGGCACGGGAACCACGCTGATGAAGATTCTGGTGGATGAAGGCTACAATGTCACTGCAGGCGTTCTTAACGTGTTGGACACAGACCATGAGACAGCTCAGTTATTGAAGATACCCGTCACAAGTGAGGCTCCATTCTCTCCGATAACCGAAGAAACTCACAGGACCAACTTGGAGATGATAAGTAAGGCAGGCGCGGTTGTGTTGACCACTGTTCCTTTTGGCTATGGTAATTTGCGAAACTTGGAAGCAGCGAAGGTTGCTCTAGAAAGGGGAATCCCAACGTTTGTTATAGAAGAAGTACCTATCGAACGAAGGGATTTCACCAAAGGGAAAGCAAAGAAGCATTTAAGGGAGTTGAAAAGCAAAGGAGCGATATTTGTTAGGAACCAAAATGAGCTCCTATCCCTGCTTGAAATATCAGAAGATAAAGTGAAAACCACAAAAGAGCTCTCAACTAAAATTCCTGGTCATCTGAAGCCTGAGACAAATTCTTATGAAGAGGATGAGGTGGGTGGTATCAGAACCATTTAATTTTCAGGGTTGACTGTTTATGCGGGTTGTTGCATCTTGGAGTGGCGGTAAAGAGAGCTGTTTTTCATCCTACAGAGCGATTTCAGAGGGCTTTGAGGTTTCTCACCTTTTGAACTTCGTATCCAAGGATGAAAGATGCATGTCCCACGGACTAGAATCCAAATTGATAGCTGCTCAATCACAAGCGATCAAGATTCCGATCTTTCAAAAAGAGGTTACATGGGACACTTACGAGAAGGGATTCAAAACTGCGATCCGTGAGCTAAAACGGATGGGCGTGAAAGGGGCTGTCTTTGGGGACATCGACATCCAAGAGCATAAGGACTGGGTGGATCGGATCTGTAATGAATTAGACATTAAACCCGTAATGCCTTTATGGGGGCTAGATCCAAAGCGGATTCTCACCGACTTCATAGATGAGGGTTTTGAAGCAATTGTGGTTATGGTCAAAGCCGATCTACTTGGCGAAGAGTGGTTGGGACGCAAAGTAGACAGAAACTTTGTAAGCGATTTACTGAAACTTGAGAGCAAAGTTCACCTCTGCGGCGAATTGGGCGAATACCACACCTTTGTTTTCGACGGCCCGTTATTTAAAAGGCGCTTAGAAATACTTGATAGTGAAAAGATAGCAAGGAATGGGTACCGGTTCCTAGACATTTCTAAGTATAAGATCTCTGGGAAATGAGAAAAATGTATGACATAATCTTAGCTCATAACAAACTTAAAGCCAAAAACTTCTTAAAACGGCTGAGCGGAAAAAACCCGTTATTCGTTTGCACAATAGGTACAACAGAGACGGCGAAGATTCCGGGCATATCCGCCGCTGGAAAATACCCAGAGCTGACCGACTACACGCCGCCCGCTGATGTTGAACTCCTTCTCCTCGGAAGATGCAAATGCATTCCAGGCGTCCCCGTGACACCAGAGGGGATACCAACACCCGCCTTAATCACCATGTCAGCACTTAAGCTGGCGGACATACCCGCCCTAGTAGCCAGTGGTGGGCTGAAGGTAAACCCTCATGTGCCTTTTTTGGACTTGGGAGGAAACCCTGGAATGGACATAAGAACAGGAAACGCTGTAGAGAATGTTAAGGAAGTCATGCAGAAAGCGAAAATCGCCGGAGAAAACCTAGCTAAAATAGCCGATTACCTAGTCGTCGGCGAAAGCATTCCAGGCGGAACAACCACTGCGCTCGGCGTTCTGTTAGCCATGGGCGTAGATGCAAGGGGAAAGGTCAGCAGCAGCATGCCGGGCAACCCACATGAACTGAAAATCAAAACGGTCGAGGCAGGCTTAAAGGCCTCGGGCGTGGAGTTTGGCGCCCTGGCAGACGATCCCATCAAAGCTATTTCGTGCGTCGGAGACCCGATGGCGCCCGCCTTCGCTGGGTTAGTTATCGGAGCAGCTGACAAGGTTCCAGTCCTGATGGCTGGCGGAACCCAGATGGGTGCCGTCTTAGCCGTCATAAAGGCGTTGAACCGTGCTGTCTTAGATAACGTAGCAATCGGAACTACCAGATGGATTATAGTCGACAAAACAGCCGACCTAAAGGGAATCGTCACCCAAATCGCCGATATTCCAATAACGGCTGTTGACCTTAACTTCAGTCAATCAAGGTTCGATGGCTTAAGGGCGTACGAGGCTCGAGTAGTAAAAGAAGGAGTTGGTGCTGGAGGAGCGGCCATAGCTGCAATTTTAAAGTCAGAGGGTTCTATTACAAAGGAAATTCTACTTAAAGAAATTGAAAAAAACTATGAGCAGTTGGTAGGATCAAAGTGATGTGGTGGAATGCTCAAGGAATTAAAGAATCTGACAGCTTTCCTCACGATTATTCCGGTGGGCATGGACCCAGATTGCCTAACTGATACGGCTAACTATATGTACCTTTTTCCGTTAGTAGGTGCGTTTATCGGATTGTTAGCAGGCATATTCGCTTGGCTACTTCTTCATATTCTCTCTGCCTTGGTCGTCGGAATCTTGACTCTAGGCTTCATCTTACTAATCACCGGGCTTCATCATACTGATGGGTTACTCGATTTTGGAGACGGCATAATGTATCAAGGATCAGCAGAGAGAAAAATCGAAATCATGCATGATCAGCAGACGGGGACCGGTGGCTTAACGCTTGGTCTAGTGACAATGTTAACAACTGTCTCATGCATTGCAGAATTAAACAAGAATTCTATTATCCAGAGTCTGGTTGTATCCGAAGTGTCGGCTAAGCTTGCCATGGTGATCATAGCTTGGGTTGGAAGATCCGCTCACAAGGGAATGAACACATACTTTATCAACGCTATGCATAGTCAATATCGAAATCTTCGCCTAGTAGTTGCTCTCTTCATCGCATTTGTCATAGCGATAGCTCTTCTGCGTGTTGTAGGTTTTACCGCCGTGATCGCAGGTCTAGCTGTTACCTTGGTTCTTATAGGGATTTCAAACAGGCATTTCAAGGGTGTCACGGGTGACGTATTTGGAGCTGGAAATGAATTTGCTCGATTGGCTTCATTAATCGCTATTTTAGTGGTGGTTAGATGGGTGTAACTGCGCTGGTGATGGCTGGTGGTGAGGGTACGCGGATGAAGAGTGAAGAAGAAAAGCCGCTACTTAGAGTCGGCGGCAAACCGTTGATTGAACATGTCTTGAACGCCTTGAGAGACGCTGAGAAAGTGGATGAGATAATTGTTGCAGTAAGTGGACATGCTCCGAAAACGGCTATTGTAGTAGAGAGATTTCCAGTAAAGGTTTTAAAAACACCGGGAAAGGATTTCGTGTCGGATGTACAATACGCCATTAAGAAGCTAAAACTTGACACGGTTTTAACGATATCAGCAGACCTCCCACTCATTACAAGTGAAGTTATTGATGAAGTGGTAGAACGTTATGAACAATGCGGCAAGCCGGCACTAACTGTCATGGTACCCTTGGAAACGCGTAAAAAATTAGGTCTCAATGCGGATTACACTTTTGAAGTAAATGGTAGGTGTTTGGTTCCAGTAGGCATGAATGTGATTGACGGAAAAAGAATTAATGAAACCCTGTTAGAAGAGGAGATATTTGTTATTTCCCAAGAAGAAATTGCAGTAAATGTCAACAGATTTGAAGACCTAAAGATTGCGGAGCGCTTGTTTAAAAGGAAATAGAAAGGCACTGCCATCTGGTTATATCGATTTTTAGGTGCGTGCACATCGCCGTTAATAAGTCTTAACGAACCTAATCATCTTGGAAGAGGTAATGCGATATCGTGGCCTTCAGGATCTCTTTAACCCAGGGATTGTGATCTTTTCAACCTCTTCGCGGATCCGGGGCGACAGGCAGGTTGTTGAGATGTGCTAGTAGGTCTTTATTTCGACGCTAACAGGACTTGTTGGCGGCGAAGGAGTAACTCCGGAAATGCCGTACGTCAGAACGGGGGGAGAAGCGTAAGACCTTTCAGCAGAGTTTCCCCTCATCGTGGGAGTAAGAATGGGTTAGCCTGTTGCGGGACGGGCTCTTCGTGGCTTCCATCTATCCACATGAATAAAAACTGAGTTTTGCTTGGCAACATGCACATTTGATTAAAAGGGTGGCAAATTATGGTTATGGAATATTTTTAATAGTTAAAAAATGTCATATTAAGCTGTGACCTTGGAGTCGATGCTGCCAAAAGACTCGTATTAAATTGAAGGAAAGAGAAATGGAAATTAAAGGTGGTCGATTAAGAGTTCTTACTAATGATGAGCTATACGACATTCACCTAGCCGCTTTAGAGATTCTAGAACGCATTGGTGTAAAAGTGTCAGAACAGAAAGCTTTACGAATGCTAGGGGAGGCAGGGGCCCATATTGATGTTAAGGAAAAAATTGCTAAAATTCCACAATACCTTGTAGAGGAAGCTATTAAGAAAGCTCCAAGTGGTTTTATCTTGTTCGGGCGAGACCCAAAGTACAAGCTGAGACTTGAAGATAAGCGGGTCTACTTTTCCATGCAGGGCACGTCGGTGCATGTCTTAGACTTAGAAACTGGAAAACGACGAGTTTCCACTCTAAAGGATGCTGAAAACTTTTGTAGGCTTGCTGATGCCTTAGAAAACATACATCACGCATCATCAGGTGTGGTCAGACCAAGAGATGTTCCTGATAATGTGGCCCACGTGTATGAGTTGTTTGCAGGGTTTAGAAATACAACGAAAACCTTGGATGGCGAAACTTATGGTCAAGCCGTTGCTATGGATGGCATAAGGATGGCATCTGTTGTTGCTGGTGGCGAAGAAGAGCTTATGAAGAGGCCTCTGCTTTTAGGCTTTTATAACCCAGTGAGCCCGTTACACCATTCTGAAAAGTTAACCGAGGGACTTATTGTATATGCCGAATATAGACAACCGGTCCTTGTGGCGCCAGAGGCTCAAGCGGGAGCTACGGCACCCGTCACTCTGGCGGGTCTTCTGGCGCAACAAAATGCTGAAGTCCTAAGCGGAATAGTGATGGCTGAACTTACTAACCCTGGTGCTCCGGTGCTTTTTGGAACCGTTTCAACGATCATGGACATGAAAACGGGTAACTTAGCCCTCGGAGCTATTGAGGCTGGGCTTATTAACGTGGCGACAGCCCAGTTGGCTCATTACTATGGTCTTCCCAGCAGAGGAACTGGTGGCGGCACCGACTCAAAGATACCGGATATTCAAGCGGGCTTCGAGAAGGCTATAACGCTGATGATGGCAGCTTTGGCGGGAATAAACTTCATCTATGATGCTGCTGGCTCCCTTGAGTCGTCATTGACAGCGAGTTATGAACAAGCAGTTATCGACAATGAAATATGCGGGATGGTGTCTCGAGCTCTTCGCGGAATCGAAATTACCGAGGAGACGCTAGCGATAGACGTAATTGAGGATGTGGGTCCAGGAGGACACTACCTCGATAAGCGACATACTTTAGAACATTTAAGGAAGGAACATTATACTCCGATAATTATCAACAGAGAGAGAAGGGAGAGGTGGGAGAGAGCAGGCTCAAGAGATCTTTGGAAGGTTGCTCGCGAAGAGGCTAGGAGGATTTTGAAAGAGCACCAACCTGAGCCACTTGATCGGGAGATTGAAGAAGAACTCAAGAAAATAATTAGGGAAGTAGAAAAAAGAGAGTCAATGCACATTGGCCGGTGATGGCCGTTGGCTACCTAACCGATATTATACAGTCCAGCCTCGGGAAAAGATAATAATCATAAACGATGCGCAGGCAATAGGATGCAGCCTTTGTTGAGTGCCTTATCCATTCCTTATTTTCTCATGGAAAAGACTTATATTTCTTTACTCAACAAACAACAAGTTTGAGAGATGAACTCTATGGCAGAAAAAGAAAAAAGAAAGCCATATTTCCTTAGAGCAGCAACGGGACTGGTCAGAGAAGCCGGCGCACTGGATATCTTGGCTATGGCGGTGTTGAACTGTAGCATAGGATTTGGTGTTCTTTGGCTGATCCTTTGGGGGCCATACCTGTTTCCAGGTGGAGATCTAGCGCTTGGAACCCTCATCACCTTCGCTTTTGGGATATTCGCCATGTTAACTTGGGCGCTTTTGGCAGCTGTTTTTCCACGGAGTGGCGGAGACTACATATTTAACAGTCGGATTCTCCACCCCGCTATAGGATTTCTGACAAGTACTGGCTGGGTGGTTGCCAATTTCATATGGTGTGCCATACTTGCCGCTTATGTTGCTGATCCCGGACTTTCTGTTTTCTTTGCTCTTCTCGGAAACAGTGAGGCGGCTGCTTTCATGGCGTCACCGTCAGGGCTAATACTTGTTGGAACAATTATAATCGTTTTTGAGTGCGCACTGCTTATCCGAAGTTTCAAGGCCTATCTCTGGTTTCAGGTTGCTACTTTTATTGTTGCAATGGTGAGTCTAATAGCTGCAATTCTGTTAGTGATGCCAATCAGCCGTGCTGATTTTATATCAGCGTTCAACACTTACAGTGCTCAATACGGGTCTCCAGACTACAACACTGTCATCAACCTCGCCAAGGCTGAGGGAATTGTGAACCCAGGTTTTTCCTGGGCGATGACGCTCGCACTTATACCCGTTGCGTATTGGTCTATAGGCTACCAGTACTTTTCCGCTTTCATCGCTGGTGAGACTAAAAAAGTTAGCCGTAACATGCTGATAGGAATAGTCGGAGGTACTATCCTGTGCGGACTTATTATGGCTTATGCGGGGTGGCTTTTCGTCGAAAAGATGGGTTACGATTTCTTGCTTTCTATAGCAGTTGTATGGGATTATGGCCTAGGATATAAACTTCCCGTTGGACCATACTTTAACCTCCTTTCAGGCGTGCTAACTACAAATGTCGCTATTTTGGCACTCGTTGGTCTAAACATGGCTTTATGGAATTTGGTATATCCCGCCCTGTCACTAATTGGTCAAAGTAGAATTGCGCTCGCTTGGTCGTTCGATCGCCTCATGCCATCTTGGCTTGGAGATGTCAGCGACCGGTTCCACACGCCGGTTAAGAACTTGATATTCTTCGCTGTATGCGGCGAAATCGTACTGATACTATTCGCGACATATCTAGGACTTCTTGGAGCCTATAGTCCCATCATAATTCAGTCCCTAACGACTTTCATGTGCACAGCTATAGCCGCTATAGTCCTTCCATTTAGAAAGAAAGTGAAGGACATCTATGACGCCTCGCCTGTAAGTAAGTACAAAATTGGGCGCATTCCCTTCATAAGTATTTGCGGTGTCATCTACGTCATCTTGGAGATCTTAGTGGTGTATTATTTCGTTACATGCCCAGGACTCGGTGCTTGGCACGTACCCTCGCTAACGATAACCGCGATAATACTAGCAACGTCCGTCATATACTTCTATGCCATACGATCCTACCGCAAGAGACAAGGAATCGACATCGACTTAGCCTTTAAGGAACTGCCTCCAGAGTGAGGCTCCCCTCATTTTTTGACTAGCGCCGATTCATGCACGTCCTTCTGGCAGTTGATACCAACATTTCTTTTTACCGATTTTTGACCGCATTTTCCAAAGCGTTGACTTTGGTTGCTTCTCAATTCGGTTAAGCAACTTATTGATTCGCAACCTCACAATTTCTTTCTCATTGGAAGCTATTTGATACTCGTCGACCGCTGATAGTATTCTCTGGAGATTGTCAGTAGTTGTCGTGTATAGACCCCAATCGTGCGAACATAGATTAGCGATGTACTGGATATTTATGACCTCTCGTCCACTAGAATCGCCTACATCATGGTCCTTCAGAAGGCAAATAATGTCCTTAACATCTTTTTCGTTTAGCTCCATAACCTGAAGTTTCGTCATCAATAAGTCCTCTAAAGAAATTGTACGGTTATCAATTCCAAGGCGCTCCCTAAAATCAAATTTATGACACATTCTAAAGATATCTAGGAAAACGTCTACCCTCTTTCCATCCTCCCCAAAGAAAAGCAGCCTCTCGCCACCATGCAAGGCATTAAACAAATCAGCTGGATCATATTCGAGATCAATAAATAACTTTTTAATCATTTTAGACTGCTTCTTTAAACCGAAAAAATCTATATCTGGATATTCTCTAGCCAGGGAGCGGTGACTAGCACTGGGGCAATGATACTTGATAGCTAACCCTCCAATCAACCGAAGGACAACTCCGTTTCTCGATGCTGCTTCAAGAATTCTTTCGCATTCCTTAAAGATATCTTGAGACATCCTCCATCAGCCTGACGTAAAAAGGTAGCTTCTAACCTTATCTTTATCCAAATCTATTATAACGCCTCTTAATATGCCCTCTGTGTACTCGCTTCCTGGATTGAGGCAGAGGGTTCGACCAATCTTCTCAGCACCTTTGGATTCATGTATGTGCCCATGCAAACCTAACAACGGCTGATGCTTCTCAATGGCACTACGGACAGCGACGCTGCCAACCGGAACCATTTCTATCTGGCCTCCCCTGCTAACCGGCTTAAGCGTCTCATCCAGTCTAGGTGCAAGGTCTATGTGTGCATTGTATGGTGGGCAATGGAAATTGAAAAGGCAATTTTGAATGTCCTTAACTTGAGATACCATTCTTTGAATCTTCTCTGCAAGTTCGTCTTCAGTGCACTCTCTTGGGCTGTTCCAAGGAGTAATGTTGCTATAGGCTAGGGTAACCATCTCATGATCATCATCGACGTTAACAACTTTTCCTTCTGGATTCATGATATATCTGGTACTGTTCAAGATGGGGTCGACAACGAAATGGTCATCATTTCCTGGGCTTACGAAACACTTTATACCTGTACCTTGTAAGCGCTCCTCTGCAATTTCAACCCACCTCTTGACCGACTCAGCCATAACATGCAAGAATAACTCATTGACTTTTCCTTTGTCGGCACTTAATTCTTCTATTTCTTTTTCATTTGTGCAATATGGGTAAAAGCCACTATCCCGAATCCTCTTTTCAAGTATGCCCAACTCCTCCCGGCTTTTTATTGCTTTTCTACCTAAGAAGTCGACTGTAAATGTGCCAGAACTCTCCTCCACAATTGGAACAATCATTTTCCCGGTTATATCACCGCTCAGAATCACCACGTTCGCTTTGTACACCCTTCCAGCATTAAGGAACTTCATAAAGCATTTCTCTGATCCGTGTATGTCAGACGCAAAAAAGACCCTGACTTTGCCCATCGCATTTGTCCCTTTTTAGCATTTTATACGGAATGAATATTTTTAGCGCGCGAGCCCACGGATAGTGACTTAAATTCCACTCACCCTCGTCAGCCTCAAACTCCTCCACCATGGCCTTCACCTAAACGCATTAACCCAGACCTCTATCCTCGCGTTCCTTCTGTAGCAGGTCCCTGATCTGGTTTAGCAGGGTTATTATCACCTTGTTCTGCTTGATCGTGAGGTCCTGCTGGCTCGCGAGCCTCGTGGTCCTGCAGGCTATGCAGAACATTACCGTACGCTCTTCCTCCACATGTGGACAGAGGTTCCTCTTCCCCACGGCCCGAGCAAACCTGCAGTAACGCGTGTCCTCACCTTTAGACATGTTCAGCTTCAAGGAAAGTTAAACGTCGCCGTTAATAAGCCTTAACGAACCTAATCCTCGAAAAGGTAATGTGGTATCGTGACCTTCAGGATCTCTTTAACCCCAAGGGGATTGTGACCTTTTCAATCTCTTCGCGAAATCGGAAGTAAACAAGCCCAAAACAAGCTTATTTCGGCAAAAGAAGGTCAGATGAAGATGTTGAAGATTTTCCAAGATAAAATTTCACCAGAGAGTTTTGGGATGCATGGTTCAGTTACCGTGGTGGGAGAGAAGTTTTTCATGTTGGCCTCAAGGACCCGCGGGTTCCTCGTCATAATATCCACCCTAGTTACGGAGGTGGGAAGGGTGGAGAGGAGCCAGCTCGAAAAGGAGACCGCGTACATCCAACTATTGGAATGGATGGAAAAGGAGCTTCCCGACCGAGAACACGCAAAACTGGGCGTCTCTTCTAGTGAGGGCGAGGCGTGGACGACCAGATAGTCATAAAGGTTGCGAAACGCATAGTTTTAAAGTCTTACAGAATTTGGTGTGAAGGGATTTTGCAGGAGAACGGAGTTAAATGTGTTCAACTCTATGACAGCATTAGCCAAGAGGAATTTAGGCGGTTCGTTGACATGGGATTGGTTGACACGGACGGCTTCATGACCAAAACGTTTCCCCTAGCTAAAACTTTCATAAGGGCACGCATGTTCTGAATATCCATAACCCTGTGAAGAAGAATATCGCAAAACCTAGACTCTTTCTGTTGAGGGATAGTTTTTGAGACCGAGAACCATAAAGATAGCTGTGCGACTGTCTGGAATGGAAATGCCTGTGGCTTCCATTAAGATACGGAAGTACGCTGATGTACTAACGCCTGAAACTGAACTGTTATGTCCTAAGTGTAAGTCAAAGCCCAAATGGAACGGAGGCTACGACTGCACTTGCTGTCCAATCTGCGGTAATCCTATGGAAAAGCACATCGTAGATGACAAGGGAACTGTCAATTGGAAATGCCCTGAAGACGGATGGCAAGACCCTAGCCACTACAATCACTGGAGTCAATTGCTCAGAGTGGACAAGGAGACAGGTGAAGAAATCGTCAAAACCAAATTCACAGAAGCAGGGAAAGACGTGGTAGCCGACGCTTACATCATGGACTTGAAAGAGTTTTCAACCATCGCAGACGCAACACTCAATGAGTATGGAGTCGTGGTTACTGAAGAAGCCTCTGCGAAGAACCTGCGGAAACTCTTGATTGCCACGAAGAACTTGGGGAAAGTTGTCCTCATCAGATACCTAGACACCTACGAGGAAAGAATCGCCATCCTAACAACCAGCATTAGCCAACGAATAATCCTCAAAGAGATCATACCGCTAAACCTAGCGGACATCAAAGAAACCATGAGGATAGACCTAACAGGCGTGTCAGAAGAAGACTTGGCGGAAGCTGAACAGTTTGTGAAATTGCTTCCCATAGCCAAAGAAGACCTGCTCTACGTCAGCGACTACCGATGTAAGGGAATTACACAAAAGCCAGTAACTCCAAAGGTTCTTGAATTAGAGGCAATTCTGCAAAAGGCTAAGGCTAAAGTTCCTTAGCTACCCATTTTTTTATGAAAAAGGCTCTACTGTATTTTTTACGATTATGACGAATGCCCTGCCTATTAAACTCAGACACTCTGTCAAAATAAGTCATGGCTTCGAGAAATCGTGCTCTCTCCTGCTCAATTGTAAGTCCTGAATGTCTTGAATGTCGCTTAAACTTGTCTATAAACTCAAGGATGACAGAAGCAACAACCCTCTTTTTTCCCACCAAATAAGGAAAAAGAAGAGTAAACAATCTTTCAACATTTTTGTAGCTTTCAACAATTAAAACATAGTTGCCTCGCTGATTAGTGGAAGGATACTCATGGGTAAGGGTGTTGGAACAAACTATTTCGTTCTGGTGACACCACTCTTTAATAGGTTTCAAAAACTCAACATCCGTATTTCCAATATTGACGAAGGGTCTAATCGCATAGCCTAAACGATATTTCTTCTCTGTATGGACATTAATACGAAAGCATCCTTCTCCCATCATAGCCCAAGCAACCGCCTCTGTGGAAATCATAGTCTATCACTAAACCTATCATAGGATGTTGGGCTTAAAAAATCCCGCAAAACTTCCCCTCTTTTTATTGAGTAGAAAGGCGTGTAAGAGTGAAGCCTCAAGTCATCCACGCTCAACGGCAGGATAGAGCATCGCCGACTTGACCTGCCCTGTCCTCACTCTCCACGCCCTACAATCAGGTGTTCTAAATGGAAGAAGCTGTAACCGACCAAAAAATAGACCATCTGAAGCCTAAGATGGTGACTTTTGAAAGTTTAGAGCTTCTTGAGGTTATTCCTGACGAAACTGTTGTTACAGCCAAACTAGACGGGGAACTTAGCCTAGTTGTTTATGACCGTAGCGGTGAGTCCTACACTTTAAACAAGTGGGGACGGAAAAGGCGAGATTATCCTGCTTTAAACCAGCTTATAGAAACCCTGAACAAGACCGCAGTAACCCACGTCAGGTTTTTGGCTGAATTATACGCAAAAGAAGAAGGTAAACCCCTGAAACTTCCGCAGTTCATAAGCTACGCTAAGGGACCAGAACAAGACCTCAGCAAGGTTCATCTTGGAATCTTTGACTTGCTCATGCTGGAAAGAAACCCTGTGTCGGCAAGTTTCAAATGGAAAATGGAAGAAGTGGCAACTTGGCTGAAAGGTTGTTCTCTCGTTTCTGTTGTGCCTTTCATTCTACCCCGAACCCTTCAAGACGTTAAAGACTTTTGGAATACCCATGTTGAAGGGCAAGGCTACGAAGGACTTGTTATACGGAACAGCAACCAAACCTACAAGATCAAGCCAACCTTAGAAGTGGACGCTGTAATCATCGGCTTAAACAAAAAGACAAGCTACGGCAAAGAGCTAGACCTATTCCAGAAAGGACAGATAACCAGCATCAAACTTGCACTTATGCAGGGAGACGGCACATTCATCGAACTGAGTGATTGCGCGTCAGGGATCACCGCCGAACTTAGAACTCTCCTATGGCAACTAATGGAATACAAGGTAAGTGAAGACGACAGAACCGTTTACGTTACCCCCCTAGCAATATGCACAATCCAATACACCGACACCTTCCATAAACGCAAACCCATCCTAAAATTCGATGGAAAAGAATACCGATGGTTTGCTTGGAAAAAGTTTGTATCCCTACGACACCCAAGACTCATAAGGTTTCGACCTGACAAAGATGTAAACCCCAAAGACCTACGACTAACCCAAATTCCAGAAGAGAAACTACCTAAGCCTGAAGACGAGAAGCCCGTTTCAGTTATGCCTAGCATACCTGATGCTAACGAATATCCCAAACAATACGAGAATGTGCCTTACATAGTGAAGCCTCCCATCACCCTGAACCCTGAAGACAGTTTAGAAGACCTGAAAGAGAAGCTATATGGTGAAGGATGGAACGTAAACGATGCCTACTATATGCACGGCAAAACTCCTGAAGAAGCCGTAGAACTACAAGCCAAATCCTTTCCCTGCATAGAGTTTCAACCCATCTTTTACGGAAACCTCAAAGAGCTTCCTAAATGGCTTGAAGGATACGAGGATAAGCTGGGATGGGTAGCTTTCCACAGAACAACAGTTCAAGAATGGCTGAAGAGCCAAGAACAGAAGCCTCAAACCACGCCTTTAGAAAGCCCTACACAAGAGCAAGAGCCTAAAGAGCCTGAAGACATCGGTGAATGTGATGTTTGCCACCAGACTAAACCCATCGAACAGCTTGAACAATGCGAAACCTGCGTCCTAATCATCTGCGGCAACTGCCGACCAAACCACAAACACGAACCTGCACCTAAATCAACCGCAAAGTTTGGCTTAGAAAAATGGTTTTGAATCGGCAAAACCGAGTAGGCTACTAATGAGGATTGAAAAACATGGCTGATTTAGAACTGAAACAGCTAAACCAATTCTACGGCACACAACAATACTTTAACTGTCTTGGTGCGTTAGTAACTGAAGGCGTAAAATACATCATGGATAATGGCTACTCATGGTTTATAACGGATGCCTTAGCCGTAATCAAATTTAGAAACAAATTTCCGAAACTCAGAAACCAACCGTTCTTAAGTGTAAAGCTGAAACTACCAGCCAAAAACGAGGCAGACCTAATTATCGAGGACGGCGACTACAACAAGCTATACAAACAACACTATGACTTCACCGATGCCAAAAAAGAGCTAACACTCTTCTACACGGATAACGTCTTAATGCTGAACAGCGAATACTAACCCGCAAAACCCCACGCCCTTCTTTATGGAGGGTGAGGACGTGAGTAGAAGCCAAGACTACTTTAACGGTGTTCCCTGTGAGGTCGCCGAAAGGATTATGAGGAAACGGAAGCCGAAAGCACTTAAGGTCTTCCGTCGGAGAGACCCACCGACAAGCAAAAAGCCCAAGAATCCATCGAACAACACATTAACCGAGTCATGGAGAAATACGGACTCAGCAACCTAGACCTAAAAGACATCCTAGAAAACATCATAAGAAACTACTGCACCTAATCGTTGACCTTCTTTAGAATCTAACGCAAGTAGAGGGGAGTTTGCGGGACTTCACCTAATACTTGTGGTTTTAGGTCATGGTGGTGTTGCGTGGTGGTTCGGTGATGTTGGGTGATGGTTTGGTGATGTTTGTATTGCTCCTTTTTTTGGCTTTACTTTCTTAAAACACGGCTAAAACGAACCCCTTTGTCCTTTTCTCACTTTCCCTTTCTGATTTTTGAAGCAAAACAAGATTGGTCTAGACCAAAAATAAAAATGAAATCGAATATAGTAGTAACACTTTTGGAAATTATTGAGGAAACCTTACTATAGGCTATTCTTATGTGTAAATTTATGTTTTTGTGTCTGGATATCTGAAGCGTCTCAAACAGTCTGTTTCGTCTAAAAACGTATAGACATTTATGCACGCTTTTGGACAAAAAAAGGAAGAAACCAAGGGAAACATCCAAGGAAACATCACGAAACCCAACAACCAAGACAAGCTCCCCAAAACTAAACTGATAACAAACTTAATACCAAACTTCACTAACGCGCCAAAACAAGAGTAACAACCAGTATGGAGGCTGAAGAGAACAGGAAACTAGAGCTAAAAGAGAGACCTTAAGATAGACAACAAGCTCTATTCCCCATATGTAGCGCGCTAAGTGTGATTACATAAGCGTCTGGAATAGAACCAATTCCTGAGAGCGCGTGCTCCTAAATCATTAATTCAACCAAATGGAAAAAGTATTAAGGTGAAATTCATGGGGGAAACAGCTAGGCCGCGCTATATTCATATTCAAGGCAAGAGGTACTGGTAGAGACTTACGGGAAGGGTTCTGATGAACATGAAGAATTGGAAGCCTAGTTGGTATAGTCCTAGGGCGTAGTATCCGAATAAGGTGCCCTTGATCACCTTGTCGATGTAGTTGTAAGGCCCTGCTGAGTTAGGTTGAAGCCATAGCTGTGGAGTGTGAAGTTTCGTTTTTCTTTTAGGTTGTTGATAGCGCGCGCTTAAAAGAGGTCCACTCATTTTCACCGCCCGCTTGTTTTCACATCTAATGCGTCTCTTAACCCATCTCCAAATAGGTTAAACCCTAACGAAGTAAAGAGTAATGCCAGTCCTGGAAAAGTTATCATCCACCAAGCAGACTGCAAATAAAGATACCCCTTTTTTAGAAGTACACCCCAGGAGGGTAGTGATGGGTCGCCGAAACCTAAGAAGGTTAGGGTTGCCTCGTAGAAGATGTACCAGGGTATGTCCATGGTTGCAAGAACAATGATTGTGGACAGTATGTTAGGCAGGATGTGATGTGCTATGATGCGCCAATTTGTGGCTCCAATCGATCTTGCAGCCTCAACATAGGTGGTCTCTTTTAGAGATAAGAACTCACTTCGCACCACCCTAGCCATAAAGGGCCATCCTAGCAACCCCATCACCATCAATATTATATGTGGACCTTGCACTGTAAACATGGAGACGGCTAGGATTAATAGCATAAGCGTGGGTAAGGTTAAAACTATATCTGCTATCCTCATTAGTACCTCGT
>Ga0315312_1001294_pt1 | contig 20208 bp, 20 predicted proteins | sample TDP7_MG_FD_203629 | JGI IMG/M metagenome (GOLD analysis project Ga0315312, IMG submission 203629) | Freshwater sediment microbial communities from Lake Towuti, South Sulawesi, Indonesia - TDP7 | ecosystem: Environmental > Aquatic > Freshwater > Lake > Sediment | place: Indonesia: South Sulawesi... | reverse complement strand
GTGCGGGGGGTGGGATTTGAACCCACGAACCCCTGCGGGACAGCCGCCTCAGGGCTGCGCCTTTGGCCATGCTTGGCAACCCCCGCTTCTTGTTTGATATTCCTACTTTGACGGTTTAAATTAAATCTTGCTTGTCTTCTTTTGGAGAATGTGAGTGTTCCATAGGTTTGTTGATGAATATTCGGTACCTCTGTAAGATTCTTTTGAGTTGTTGAAGCTTGTTCAACGTAAAGGTTAAAATGTCGTTTAAGATAGTGTCTAGAACCAGGTCGACGAGAAGAACATCCAAATGAAGTACGACATCATTCTTGTGCTGGATTTCGGTGGGCAATACTGCCACCTTTTAGGGAGGAGGGTACGAGAGCACAGTGTCTACTCGGAAGTGGTTCCTCACGACATCACAGTTAAAGAAATCAAATCTTTTCAAGAAAGATTTAATGTGAAAGGCTTGATTCTCTCGGGTGGACCAGCCAGCGTCTACGAAGAAAACGCACCGAAGTGTAACTCGGAAATTTTAGACTGGAACCTGCCGGTTCTGGGTTTGTGTTACGGGCATCAACTCTTAGCCCAGATGGCTGGCGGCAAAGTGAATCCAGGTGAAAGGAGAGAGTACGGCACAACCTATGCCATTGTTGACAAGCCTGTAGGTGTGCTAAAAGGGCTGGGCAAGAAAGAGAAGGTTTGGATGAGTCACGGCGACACCGTGTACGCTCTCCCAAGCGACTACGAGGTTCTGGCTCACACGGAAAACACTCCGTTTGCGGCGTTTAGGCACAGGGAAAAGCCGATTTACGGTTTGCAGTGGCATCCAGAGGTTGTGCATACAGAAAATGGAACAAAGATGTTCAGGAACTTCTTGTTTGAAGTTTGTGGCTGTGAACCGAACTGGCGGATGGAAGACTTCATTGACCGAGCCTTGGAAGAGATTAGACAAGTTGTGGACAACGAGAAGGCTATTGTTGCGTTGAGTGGAGGCATAGACTCCAGCACCGTCACAGCCTTGGCTGCCAAAGTCATGGGCAAGAACCTAACCGCGGTTTTTGTCGACCACGGTTTCATGCGAGAGGGCGAGCCCGAATTTGTTGAAAAAACTTTCGGAGGGCTGGGAATCGATTTTGTCTCTGTTGACGCTGAAGAGCAGTTTCTGAAAAGACTTAACGGCGTGACCGACCCTGAGGAGAAGAGACGGATCGTCGGGAGAGAGTTTGTAAAGGTTTTTGAAACGGTAGCCAAGAGAGTTGGCGCCACTTACTTGATTCAGGGAACTATTTATCCCGACCGCATAGAGTCGGGCTTCAGAAAGTTTTCAGACAAGATAAAGACCCATCATAACGTGGCTGGTTTGCCGACCAAAATGGATTTTAAAATGGTGGTTGAGCCTTTGCGTGACCTCTACAAAGACGAGGTTAGAGAAGTGGCGGAAAAACTTGGATTACCAAAAGAGATTGTTTGGCGGCAGCCGTTTCCGGGTCCTGGTTTGGCTGTGAGGGTGACGGGCGTAGTAACCAAGGAGAAGGTTGAGGTTTTGCGGAAAGCTGACAAGATAGTTACGGAAGAGATAGAGCGCGCTGGCTTAAAGGATGGTCTGTGGCAGTACTTTGCCGTTTTGACCGATACAAGGTCAACTGGCGTGAAGGGTGACGCTAGAGCATACGGTTACACGGTTGCAGTTAGAGTGGTTGAGAGCCGTGAAGCCATGACTGCCAGCTTCGCAAAAGTCCCATATGACGTCTTAGAAAGGATTTCTACGAGGGTAACGAATGAGATAAGGCAGGTTGTGCGGGTTGTTTACGACATCACTCACAAACCACCAGCAACAATAGAATGGGAATGACTTAATGGAATGAGCCTTTGAGTGTGTGCGCGCTCGATTGGATACGCCCGTCTATTTGGCGCCAAATATGTTTCATTGAGGCTGTATGTTGTCTTTTTTATTTTGTAGCCTCCTCTACCAGAGGGGGGAATGGAAGGGGTTATGGGTTGGTTTTTCCGTAGTTTGTGGCTAGTATGTATAGGTCTTTGTAGTTGATTTTGTTGTCGCCGTTTAAGTCAGCGTTTGGGTTCCAGTAGGGTTTAGTTGGGTTGGCACCGTAAGAGGGCGCGAATAGAGACACATCATTGTAGTTGACTGTGAAGTCGCCGTTTAAGTCGCCTGGAACAGTAACCGTAACAATGCCGCCAATTAGGATGTTGTCACTTGTGTCGGTTTCATCTGGAACTGGAATGGCATAGGCGCTTATGGTATAGTTACCCTCAGCAAGGCCTACGGTATTCCACATGAAGGTTAGGTTTGTGCTTTCTCTGCCCGCTAGGTCAATGTTGTTCATTGTCGCAATTGCGGTTGTATTTGCATAGATTATCGTGTTGAAGGTTTCTGTGTTATTACTGTAGTTGAATACCATCACGTCGATTGACACGTTATATCCTTGTCCAACAACGGTTTTGGAGGTTGTAACAGCTGTTATTCCCAAATCATGTGAAGGCCAAGGATATCCATTGATATGAAGTGAGGGATCACCAGCTATCGTCCACAAGTATTCGTACCCAGGAATTTCGTATTCTGGGTTCGCAATTATCATGCTCTCGTAGAATTTCATATCCTCCAAGTAAGCCTCGCCTATACATTTCCCTTCTGATAAGACTGTGTAGAATTCTGTGCGGTGCCAATTCCATGGAAAATCCGTTGGATATCCAACAATTCCAGGTCCTGGTTTCCAAGCTGCTCCCCGACTGCCGAATGCCAAGAGACCATAAGTATCTGTGAATACGCATGACCCAGCCACATTGTTATATCCACTCGCAGCGTAACATATGCTCAGAACGTAAAAAATGGTGGGAGGATCGATTAATCGATAGTCACTTCCATAAACTGTGCCGTCCCACCACCCCTGATGCCAGAACGTGTGACTGCCAGGCCAGCCGTGCGCAACCAGAAAAATCCATTCGTAGCCTTCTCGAAGCCTCTGTAGGTAATCCGAGGCTATTGTCATTTCAGGGTCGTTAACAAGAACCGTTTCATTGTAGGCGACTTTTATTGTATTGTTCACCCACTCCTCCATCCACAATGGGTTCCAAGTGTAGTCGTCATGGTACGCCAACGCACGGTTCAGCACAGCAATTTTGCCAGTTCTATAAAGATGATTTTTCTCAAAGTAATTGTTAAGCAGTTGAAATTTGTCACCACTAATTAGAGATGGCTTAAGCGATCCCAACCATATCTCCGCACCAACTTCGCCACCATGTTTATCATAAATCCCATCATCGTCAGTGTCGCTCCAGACTCCATCGAGATCCATATAATAGAAGTCTGTTGGAACTCTGAAGTATGTTCCTTCCCAGTCAAGCCATTCATAGTAGGCTTGGGCTACATCGCCAACCAGAAGGCAACCGACCAGGCCTTCAGATAGAGCTTGTTGCAGGAACGACTTAATCGCTGCTGTATCTGTCGTTGACACCGTGTATATGCCCACTGAAAATCCATCGATCGATTCCAAATCTGTTGCGTATCGCTTCAGAGAGAATTCGATTCCGTCAAAAAGAGATGGTTCAACTAGAACATAAATCAAACCCTTCGGCAACGAATACGGTGTTCGATACTTTAACTCGATTCCTGAGACCGAACCAGAAGCAGGCAACACCAGCGTAAACATGCTTGTTAACAGCAAAGTCAACATTATTCCAGAAGCTGCTTTCCTTTCCAATTTCCCATGCTCCTCTCTCAGTACATGATGCTTCATCGTCCAAACAAAAAAGGACTAAGCTCAATTAAAGAATGGTTATAATCATCATTTATGCATTATGGAACAATCTTCGAGGTGAACTCAAAGGTCTACATTCCAATATAAGAACCATTACAAGTATCCAAACGTGAGAAATGTAGAAAAGCTATAGCAGAAAAAGAGCTGATTGCAGAAGATTGAAAGAAAACGAATCTAAACTTTACCGGCATAAGGCACCACAATGTAGGCATCTCCTCCTCTCTGGGTAGAGGAGACTACAAAATAAAAAAACAACATAGAGCCCCGCTAAGAGAACAACGATCTCAAATAACGCATTATCCGCCTCACAATCAGACCCAAACCAACCAAAAATGTTACACCAGAAAGCACTATGACTAACACATTTTCACTTTGAATCAAGAAGGCTGATGAGACAAACGTCAAAAACAAACCCACGTATAAGTCAGCGTTCAAACGAAAGAACCCAAAAAGCTCAGTAATTATCGCTTGACCATGCCTCTTAAACAAAGTCACCATAAACGCAAAAGCCAACAACCCAATCACAAACGTGTAAGTGAGCTCACTGTAATAATCACCAAACGTGATTAAGAGACCAACCTCGTCGCCAACCAATCCACCTCCCACTCCAAAGATAATGGCCGCAATCCTCTCAGTATGATCGTCACGGTAATTGATGCCCAACCAACCGCCAATCGCCAACAAAGCCAAGCCGTACCAAAAGTGATGAACATGATACCCTTGAACCACCAACACAGCTGACGGAAAGAAAGCCGTGAAAACCCTGGCAACAAAGAAGGAAGCTAGAAAAGACGCCAACATAATGAACGACAAATTCGGCCTCGAAGCCCCACGCAACCTCTTCACAAAACGAACCCCAGATAAATTAGTTTAAATCCCTAAAATTTGTATCTTTTTCTGGATGCACCCTTGACCATTCCAAAGACTTATCCCCGTTTCGTCTCACCAGATTTTGAACCCTTCGACCCAGTAGAGTTAGCTAAGGAAACCGAAAAAATCGTCACAAGAAACGGACCACACGGTTTAGAACACAAGTACGAGGCATTCTATGCAACTGGTGTCTACGGCGGCATAGCAACCGGCTACTGTGTCGGTTGTTGTTTTCGCTGTGTCTTCTGTTGGGTGAGTTGGGGACGCGACTATCCTGAACGTTACGGTCAATACTACTCAGCTGAAGAAGCTTTCCAACAACTAAAGAATGCCGCACACAAGTATCGGGTGAATAAGCTACGCATTTCAGGAGCCGAACCAACACTAGGCAAAGAACACCTTCTGCGCCTACTGGAACACGTCGAAGCCTCAGAATTTCCTCGTTTCATCTTAGAAACAAACGGCATACTCTTAGGCGTCGACAGAGAATATGCCCAAAAGATTTCAAAATACACCAAACCGCACGTCCGAGTTTCCTTAAAAGCAGGCACTCCAGAAGCCTTCACAAAGAAAACAGGCGCTATTGCCGAAACATTTGAAATCCCGTTTCAAGCAATACGTAACTTACTTGACTACAACGTGAGCTTCCACGTGGCTGCAATGAGCGGCGACCCACGCATAACAACACCGCAAGAACGAATAAACCTGATGCACAAACTGGCAGCGATTGACCCAAGCCTAATTGCAAATCTAGAAGAGGAAGTTATGGACCCCTACGACACAACCTTGACTCGACTTAAACTGGCGGGCTGGAAGGTGAAGTGGCCTCTGAAAAGAATCTACAAGCCCATAAAAGAAATCAGACAAGGTAGCTGGTAATAGAATTGAATCTGCGCGATTTCGACTCAAGCGTCAGCATGCTTTGCACAGGTCTCCCTTTTTTGCATAAATTTTTTACATCAAGAACCCTCACAAATACAAATTCAAATGGAGCCAGTTAATTGAAAGCTCTTATTTTGGCAGGAGGCTTCGGAACAAGACTTCGACCTCTCAGCTGCACCAGACCCAAGCTTCTCTTTCCAATCGGCAACAAACCCCTAATAGACTGGACTATTGAAAAACTGACCAAAAGCGGCACAAAAAAGGTCATATTAGCCGTAAATCATATGGCCGACGCCCTCATTCAGCACTACAAGAGGTCAAAACAAATCCCAAAGATCACCTTCTCCAGAGACAATCCTGTTTCTGACATGTTACTTACTCCATTCCAACGTCCGCTCGGAACTGGAGGCCCCATCAAAAATGCTGAGAGGCTAATTGGACGCAAAGGTCCGTTTCTCGTGTTAAATGGGGACATTCTCACAAACATCGACTACGCCGAACTTATGAAAAGACACAGAACTAACAAAGAGGCCACAGCCACAATAGCGCTCTACAGGGTTGAAGACCCGAGTCGATACGGAGTAGCAGAATTAGCCACAAACAACCGTGTAGTACAATTCATAGAGAAACCGCCAATAGAAAAGGCGCCGAGCAACCTAATAAACGCGGGAATCTACGTCCTCGAACCAGAAATATTTGACTACATCCCTCACGCCAGAACCGTTTCAATTGAGCATGAAGTGTTTCCAAAACTCGCAAAAGAAGGAAAGCTGTACGGCTCCAGCCTTCAAGGACTGTGGATTGATATAGGAGAACCCGAAGACTACTTAAGAGCGAATAAGCTTTGGCTCGATGTAGAAATAAAAAAGAATCAAATTCAAAAAGACGTTCACGTAGAAGATCGAGTTAAAATCAAAGCGCCGTCCACAATTAACAACAAAACAACAATCAGAGAAAAATCAGAGATAGGTCCTCACGTTGTCTTGGGAAAGCATGTAACCGTTGGAAAAGGTGTTCGCATTGAAAACTCAATAATCCTCTCTCGAACAGTAATTGCAGACTTCACTTCCATAGAAGGCTCGATCATAGGTGAAGCCGCATTGATTGGAAGCGATGTAAAAATTGAAAAACGATGCCTCATTGGAGACCACGCCGTAATTCGAGACGGCGTGTCCCTCTCTCAAGGCGTAAGGGTTTGTCCTTTCAAGGAAGTAAATGAAAACGTGCTCACACCCAACACGTGCCAAATGTAGCGCCCTTCTATTTTCTACACTACTTAGGCAAGACTTGACTAAGGGCTTCTGTTACTAGCCTTCAGAAACTAATATACACGCTAAGAGAATAATGGTAGCAAACCAATAACGGTGACGACATGTCAACGGCAATTAAATGGAAAGAAACAGATGTGGATACTGGTGAAAAACGCAAGAAATACGTCATTAGCGTTATCGGATGTGGACGAACAGGCTTGTCCACTGCTTGCCTATTTGCCAACGCAGGATTCAAGGTAATCGCTGTTGACCCAAATCCGTACGTCATCAACCTTATCAAAAGGGGTAAGACTCCCTCTGGAGACCCAAAGCTTGCTGAACTTATAAAAAAGCACGTAAAGGAAGGGCTTATTACTGTAACAAATCAAGCTAAAGAAGCAGCTTCCATAAGTGATGTTGTCGTATTTGCTGTTCCTCCATCCCTCGACCAAAAGAAAAAACCCGATTATTCAAACATTGAAAAAGCCTGCAGAGAAACAGGCATAGGTTTACGCTTGGGTTCGCTGGCTATCGTTGAAAGCACAATGGGTCCCGGAATAACCGAAAGCTTGGTGAAAGAAGCGCTAGAGAAATCGTCAGGCTTAAGAGCTGGAACCGATTTTGGTTTGGCTTACGTTTCAATCAGCGCCCCATCGCAACGTACGTTTCAAGACATCGCCACTCTCCCAAAGGTTGTCGGTACACTTAATGAACAGAGTTTGAAGGCAGTCTGCGTTGTTTTGAGGCAGATTGCAAATACGGAAATTATCAAGGTGGCAAATCTTAAAACTGCAGAAGCAATCAGCCTCTTCGGAAATGTGTATCTTGATGTCAATCACGCTTTAGCAAACGAGTTAGTCCTCTTTTGTGAAAAGGCTGGAATTAACTTTTTTGAGAGTCAAAAAGCATTAGAAAAGCAACTCTGCCACATGCCCATTCCCGACATCCTAAACTCGTATTCATTAACCGACCCGCACCTTCTCTTTGAAGAGGCAGAAAACATAAACATAGAACTCCACCTCACGGCCACAGCGAGAAAGATAAATGCAGAAATGCTGAACCATACACTTCGCTTAACGAGAGACGCTCTAAGGTCTTGTGGAAAAACCGTAAGAAGAGCCAAGATCTCAATTTTGGGCGTTTCCAGCCGTCAAGACGCAAGAGAGATCAATCAACCCTTTATGAAACACTTAATAACAACACTTACGAGAAAGGGCGCAAGGGTTTGCGTGTATGACCCGCTCTTCTCCCAGAAACAACTGATGGGACTGGATTATCCAACAGAAAAAACTCTGAGAAAGGCTGTCGAGGGGGCGGATTGTCTCATATTGACTGTTGGGCGCGAGGGATTTAAGGGACTCAAGCTGAATAGAATCAAGTTTTTTGTTAAAAAGCCCGCTGCAATAGTTGACTTGGCTCACACATTCGATCCACGTGATGTACGGAAGGAGGGCTTTGCGTATCGCGGCTTAGGAAGATGATAACGATCAGCCAGGATCCCGAAAACATTTATGAGAACGATACGATTTAGATAAGAGCATCATTCATTAATGATTCCACACTGAATAGTTTGGTGAAAAAATGGAAGCTGAAATTCTCTTGGCTTCCGCGTTAATATCATTCCTCACAACATTCTTTTTGACACCAAGAATTATAGAGTTTTTGCGCGCAGCCCAAATAGTCGCGGTTGATCTGCACAAAAAGGATAAGCCAAAACTGCCCGCAAGTGGTGGGATTTGCGTTGGCTCTGGAATTTTGACGGGGATCCTATTTTATGTTGGAGTAAGAACATTTTCTCCGGTTCTTTCTTCCCCCGATTCTCAGACTGCCTCCATCCAATTGTTAGCGGTAATTTCGAGCATTCTCATCGTTACTCTAAGTGGTTTGTTAGATGATTTAAATGTGAGAAGTAGGGCTGTAAAGACAAAAGATGGAATAAACGTTAAGATCGGCTTTCCACAATGGGTTAAACCTTTGTTAACTTTGCCAGCCGCGGTTCCGTTGATGGTCATTAAAGCTGGAGTAACGACGATGGCATTGCCCTTCATTGGCGTAGTCAACTTTAGAGAATTCTATCCCTTATTGATAATTCCGATAGGTTTTGTGGGCGCCTCAAACGTGGTTAACATGCTCGGAGGCTTCAATGGCTTGGAAGCTGGGATGGGAGTGGTATACACCTTTAGCCTTGGGCTTTATGCTTGGATGACTGGAGGAGTGCAAGCTGCAGTGTTGCTTCTTTCAGCGTGCGCGGCTTTATTGGCATTCCTGAGATACAACTGGTATCCCGCGAAGATTCTCGCTGGGGATAGCTTGACTTATTTGCTGGGCTCCTTGGTTGCAGCAGGGGTTATCATTGGAGACATGCAACGGGCAGGTTTGATTGTTATGTTTCCTTTTATAATTGAGTTTGTGTTGAAGGCTAGAAGCAAATTCAGGGCTTCATGTATAGGAAAACTTAGAGATGCTGGAAAACTTGATGCTCCCTATGGTAAGAAGATATACAGTTGGACTCACGTGTTGATGAACATTGAAAAATTCAGTGAGAGAGAGGTCACAATCGCTATGATCTTTGTTCAGGTTTTATTTGGTGCTCTTCCCTTTTTGGAATACATGATTTTTAAGTAGCCACTGTTACAAGTTGATTATTAATTCTGCGAGTTTCTCTGATCCGTTTGGCAACTTGGGCACTTTTCTTTTTCTTGCTTCGTTTATGGCATCAAGTAAGATTTCGGAGTTTATTTCAGAGATCAAAATGGCGTTCACTTTTCTTGCCGTGTATTTTGCGTCTTCGACTCCAGTGGTTCGTGTCCACTCGGGGTTTGGAACTATGACAAGGGGTTTCTGGTAAGCGACTGCTTCGAGTATGGTTGATGATCCAAAATGCGTTACGATGAGTTCTGCTCCGGCTAGGATTTCGTGAAACTTGTCTGTTAGGGTGAAAACTCTCCATTCTGGATGCTTTTCCATGTAGGGTTTTGGGTTCACTTTACCTGTCTGCAGAACTATGTTGCGGAGGTTGGTGTTAGCCAGAGCGTCAAACAAGGGTCTGTGGCCGTAGGTGCCTCCTGTGACAAGAATGTAACCGCCGTTCCATGGCTTGAGTTTTGGTTTTGGAAACAGTGGGCCGGTTACAACGCCTTTCAGAAGGGATCTTTGCTCTTCCCATTGCAATGCGGTTATGGTTGAAAGAGGTCGAAGTAATAATGCGGTTTTGGATGGTTTGACAAAACGCCCACAATCTTCGATGTTGACTACTGGGATTCCTTTTATCCAAGCTATAGTTGCTGGGGGGATACAGAAGTTGCTTCCTGTGCTCACCACCACATCGAACTGAGTTGAAACTTTTTCAATGGATTCTAGAAAGGATTTTGCGAGACCAACCGCGAATGGAAGGAGGGGCGTTTTTGGTTCTCGCGGCAATGTTAGGAATTGGACTTTTCCGAATTTGTTTAGTCTTTGCTCGCTTATCGGTTCTCTTGGGGTGAGAAACGAGAGTCTTGTTTCTTTTTTGTGAAGTGCTTCGGCTAATGAATAGGCGTATCCTGTGTGTCCGCCGCTTCCTGCTAGAATTAATATGTTTTTGATGGTGTGCTTCCCTTCGTGGGTTCTTCTGTATGTTTGGTTTTTTGGTGGTTTAAATCTGTATCGAGTTTGTTTGGGTAAAATGTGGAAGAAGGGTTTTGTTGTTCAACTTTTGGTTTCGGTTTTGATGTTGAATGGTTTTCCTTGGGTTAGTATGTTTTTGGGGATTTTGGCTTTCCATTTTCGCATGAATGGTAATTCGTCTTTTTCTTCGCGCAATTCGTCTGGTAGCATTTCTGGGATTTCGTCTCTTATTGGGTACCATCGTAGGCATTTTGGGCAGATTATTATGCCTTCTGTTATTTCGTCTTTTTCTTCGAAGACGTGTAGTTCTAGCGGGTGGTGTTTGTCTATTGGGCAGGCTAGTATGTCCATGAGTTTTCTTTTGATGTTTTTTCCCTCCGTTTGGTTGTTGTTTATCTGTTTATGTTGAAATAAAAGATTTTTGAGGACGCTTTTTGTCTATGTTGTCTCTTTTATTTTGTAGCCTCCCTACCGAGAGAGGGGTCTATGTTGTTGTTTTGTGGAGTAAGTATTATCTCTTTTGCGTGGGTATTGTTGGTTTGTCTGGTGCGTGTGTTTGGAGCGGAGGACTCGCTACGAGATTTTTGCTGATCTTTTGGATGTGGTCTCTAAGCGTGGTTCTTGTCCTCTTACGCGTGCTTCTTATGGTGCTAATCTGCCTGTTGACAGGGCTAAGAAATTTTTGGGTTTTCTGGCTTCTCGGGGCTTTGTGCGGGAGGAGTTTGTGGGTGATTCTCGTCGTTATAGGATTACTAAGCGTGGTTTGGAGTATGTTGAGACGTTTAGAAGAATGCAGAAGATGTTCGCCGCCTTGTCTGAAGAACTGCCTAAGTAAAATTTATTCATTTAATTTCTGTGGATATTGCAATAGGTATTTGTTTGAGGAAATCAGGTTCAACACTGCTATTAAGCATCAATAACTTTTGAATATTTCTCACATTTGACCAGTTGTAATAGTTCATACGTTAAATGTAAGCCTTAATATGAGGTTTGATTCTGTTATCGAAGATTCCTCCACAAGGCATAAATGCTGATTGCAGTCCTTTTTTTGATTGGATATGCCTAGTCGTCTAAACAAAAGGAGACTAGGCATAACCTACGTTGAGAAAGGAAAAAACGGAAAGGAGGATTGAAGGATGAAATCAATGGTGAGAGCTAACCACCTGAATAGGAGGTTTTTGACATTCATCGTTCTAGCGTTATCGGTGACTGTGCTTGCTGTTGCAGCGATACCCACAAACTGGTTTGACGCAGCCCAGATCACTGGCGTTGTGGTCAAAACTGAGAGCAGCACCGTAAAGGCAATTATAAACTTAGGCAACCTAACCTCTGCAACCACATTCAGCGCTTCAGGAAACGCGACATTAAACATCGCCGAAAGCAGTGGTCTCAAAATAGAGAAATTCATAATGGGGCATCCAGAGTACACACCAGAAGAAGGTTATGTATACGAGCGATATCTTACAGGGCGCTTCTACAATCTACGCCTCAACTTCACCGTCGGAGACAAGTCTCTCAGCATGCCCATTGTTGTGAAAGGGACTTTCTATTCCTACTACAACTACACAACCATTTGGTATAGCGAATTCAGTGAATACCCATGGCGCTATTATCGCTATTATCCGTGGTCTGAAATCACCCTGCCTAAAGGAACACACACAGCCACGTTCACAATCTATGGAACGACCACCTTGACAACCAAGAGCTTAGGCGTTGAAATGATGTTTTACTTCGCCCTAACACCCCCGTGACCAACCTCCGGAGAAAAGGGACGTTGCTGAATAATCTAGGCGTTGGGAGACGGTTACGTTGGCTTCTATTGGCATCATTGATAGCAATAGCCATAATCGCTTATTCAGCAGCCCTTCCAACGAGTTGGTTTAGATCAGCTGAGGTCGCGGGAACAATATTTGCCCCACCCGCACACACATGGATTGTGGATGACGACGGACCAGCACACTTCCAAACAATACAAGAAGCCATAAACGCAGCAACCCCAGGAGACACCATATACGTGAAAGCAGGAGTATACTACGAAAATATAATTGTAAACAAGGCAGTATCGCTTAACGGAGAAAACAGAGATAACACAATTATTGATGGACTTGGAACTGGCACGGGAGTCAATATAACGTCGAACAACGTTGCTATGAGCGGATTCACTATAACAAACAGTGGTTGGTGGCCGAACACTGGTATTTGTCTTTACAAGTCATCTAATAGTAGGATCACTGGAAACAATGTAATGGCAAACGCTTATAGTAATCTCGAACTCTTGTGGTCATCCAGCAATGTGATTTCGGAAAACAACATAACGATGGCCCCTTACGATTTTTCACTTTCTCTGTGGTGGTCATCTAACAACGTAATTTCAGGAAACAACATAACGAACAACAACAATGGCGTTCGAATCTACAGGGCATCCTATAACGTAGTTTCTGACAACAACATAAGTGCAAATCTTTATGCTGGTATATTCCTCACCGAGTGGTCTAACGATAATATAGTTACTGGAAACAACATAACATACAACGGCGGACATGGCATCTATATGGATTGGTCCTCTGGCAACAAGATTGTTGGAAATAACATAGCAAACAACGGCTGGGGAGGTGACCCATATCTCATTTATGGTATCTATGTCGGCTGGACATCTAACAACAAGATTTTCCATAACACCTTAATCAACAATAAGCAGCAACTCTATTCTATTGAGTCGGTGAACATATGGGATGATGGTTATCCTTCTGGTGGGAACTATTGGAGCGACTACGCTGGTGTTGATTTGTATAGTGGTCCTTATCAGAATTTGGCTGGTGGTGATGGTATGGGAGATATGCCATACATTATTGATGGAAATAACCAAGACAAATATCCCTTAATGAGCCCCTATGAGTACTGGAGTAACCCAATCCCAGGGGACATCAACAGGGATACAAGAGTAAACTACAATGACTTGTTTTCTCTAGCATCAGCTTACGGCTCCACCCCTGAAAAGCCTAACTGGAACCCAAACGCAGACATCAACCATGATAGTAGAGTCAACTACAAAGACCTATACATACTAGCCACAAACTACGGAAAAACCTAACCATAAAACGCCTTTTCATCCCTCTTACATTGTGATCTCATCATTTTTTCATCGTTCGGAAGAAGAATCTGAATGGATAAAGAACTGGGCAGAGGAATATCGAGTTTAAGAGAGGAAAAAGCAGCGTTAAACCTTTATTCTTCATCTTTACGAAGACAAAATGATTACATAATGCACCTCTTTTTTATTCATTTACGGAACAAAGGCACTTAAGTAGTAACAATTTGTGACTGCAAATTGTGTTTTCTGAATGTGCGTCGGCTTTTATAGATTCTTCGACAGCTCCACTAGTTTGATAAGGTTGGAGGTGAAAATGAAATGGCAAGCGGAATAAAAATCGAAGAGAAACAAACAGAAAAAGTTACGGAGAAGTTTGACAGAACTGCGGTGTGGTTTAACCTTGTTCGCTACAGAATGTGTCTGTAATCAAAGCGTTGCTTAAATGAGGTGGATGAAATGTCCAAAAACGTTGTTGTTGCGTCTAGGTCTACCATGACTTTAAACGCCGTAGAAGGCAGCCTCATCATAGGCGAAGACGCTGTCATTCGAGGCATCGGCACTCCCCCAAAGGTTACTGTCTCAGGCTCAGTTGAGTGCGAGGAAGGCTGCGTGTTCGAGTGCAGTCTTTCGGCTGAAAACTTTGAAGGCAACGGAGACATAACAATACAAGGAGACTTAACCATAAAAGACCGCGTGAGGGTTAGAGACGGACGCCTCACAGTAGCAGGTAAGGTTGTTGCCCGCATTATTGATGTCGACGAAAGTTTGTCTGTGGGCCAGGACTTAGAAACAGAAGAAGTAGATGTCGGCGGAAGCATAGAAGTCAAAGGCAACACAAGGGCTCAGAGCATAGACGTGGGCGGTCGCTTCTCTGCAATGGGGGAAGTTGAAGCCAAAACCATCGATGTAGGCGGCTCAGTTATCACCGAATCTAAGGTAAACGTAGAAAAAATAGATGTGGGCGGAGCAGCAAGGGTGAAGGGCGGTCGCATAAACCATGTCAACGTCGGAGGCTCTTTTGAATCAACAGATTCTTTGGAGTTCCAGTCTATCGACGTCGGCGGCACAGTGAAACTGAAGGGTAAGAATATTGGCGGTGACATTGACGTTGGGGGTTCTTGCCGAGTGGACGGAGACCTACAATTTGGAAAAATAGACGTAGGTGGAGCCGTTGAAATTTCCGGCGCGGCAAAAGGAGAAAACCTCGACGTGGGAGGCACCGTGCTTGTCAAGACCGAAAGAGCCTCCTTGCAACTTTCTGGAAAGTTAGACGTAGGCGGACAAGCCGAAGTTGAAGGCGATTTGCAGGCCCAGGACATAGATGTCGGCGGCGACCTGAGAGCCAAAAAGGTCACAGCCACCAACAGAGTTGAAGTTGGGGGTTCCATAAGAACGCTCAATGGAGTCACAGCGAATTCAATCGAGATTGGTAGACGAGGCGAAGTGGCAGGTCCTATACACGCAGACGATGTTGTCATAGGCGAAAGAGCCAGAGTTGAAGACGTCTACGCCAAAAACATAACCATGGAAGAAAAAGCACAAGCACACAACCTTCACGGACAACGCATAAACATTGAATCAGACTGCCACATAACCGGAGAGGTAAAATACACCGAGAACCTGCGAACAGAGAGAAACGTGTTCTTCGCTGAGACCCCTGTAAAGGTGGAAAAACTTCCACACTAGGCAGCGTTGCTAAAGCTTTTTCGCGTCACCGTATCTGCCTACGTTTATTCTCCAGGCACCCTTGAAAGAAGTCACGAATCCGTTTTCAATTTTCACCTTGTCGCCTGCTTTTAAATCTGGAATAATCTTTTCGTCCCATAAAACGAGCTTAATCGAACCGCTCTTGTCGCGCACTTCTAATTCTAGGATTTCGTGGTCAACGCCGGCGCTTGTGACAACCTGCTTGGATTCTGGGGCGCTCAAAACCGTTACTGTTATGTTTACATGGCTCATTCCAGGTTTGAGGTCTCGCACATTCAAAAGTCATCACTCGACAGTTCTTCACATAACTCTCACAACGCTCTTAAAGATTTGCGAAGATAGTAAAGTCAGGAGTGGCGAACTTACTTTTATATGAAGGTCAGCAACAATAGAGAGTTTTGTGGAAGCTAATAAATGAACACATTAAGAATAATAACAAACATAGCAATCTTTTCAGCGCTGGTATTTGTAGCTACAATGATTGTAAGAATCCCGATACCCGCCACGCAAGGATACTTCAACGTCGGTGACAGCATGGTTTACGTAGCAGCCCTATTGTTTGGTCCTCTGGTAGGGGGATTTGCTGGAGGAATCGGCGCCGGGTTAGCTGACATAATAGGGTATCCAATCTTTGCGCCGGGTACATTTGCTATAAAGCTTGCTGAAGGTGCAATAGTGGGATATTTAGGATACAAAATCAGCCCTAAAGTCACAACAATGACTTTTTGGAAGGCTGCGTCGGTTTTTCTTGGGATTGCGTTAGGCGCCGCAACTTATTATGTTGGCGTCAATTATATGGGGGTGTTTGGAAACGTATCTCTAGACCAAGTGTTGTGGGCTGCTGTTGCTCTCTTTCTGGCAATCTTTATAATCTATATGAGTTTCAGGGCAGCAACCAAGATAAGTTTGCAAACGGTAGCCATCGCTCTAGGAGGAGCAGAAATGGTCGCAGGCTATTTTCTCTATGAAAACCTTCTAAACATCATCCTTCCCGGCCTGGGTATAGTTGCCATTATAGAAATTCCAGTGAACATTGGGCAGATGCTGGTGGGAATGACCATTGCTTTGCCAACGGTGAAAGCCGTGCAGAGGGCACTGCCTCGGAGTTTTTAGGCTAACGCCTATCTTCAGAGAGGTCTCTCTCCTAACCTTTTATACCGTTAACCACAATTGTTAACGCGGTAACCGAGGCTTTGAACCATGAGCAGACATTCTTTGCCTGTTGGCAAACTCGACCCAACCATACTTAAGCAAGTGATTTTTAGCCACCTAGGAAAACAAGACCCACGGGTGATGCTTGGTCCAAACGTCGGTGAAGACGCCACAGTCATCGACTGGGGAGACAGAGCCCTAGTCGTTCATTCAGACCCAATAACAGGCGCAGTTGAAAACATAGGTTGGCTCGCCGTAAACGTCTGCACCAACGACATCGCAACCCGTGGAGTGCGCCCGCTCTGGATATTAACCGTGCTTCTCCTTCCAAAAAGCCTCAGTTCAGCCCAGCTGAGAAACATAGCAACTCAGATTGACGAAGCCGCCAAGGCGTTAGGCGTTGCTGTCATTGGAGGACACAGCGAGGTCACGCCGGGCATAGACAGACCCATCCTAATCATAACGGCTCTAGGAGAAACCCCAAAGGAAAAGTTTGTGCGAACCAGCGGAGCCCAAATCGGCGATTCAATCATCGTGACCAAGGGCGCCGCGATAGAAGGAACAGCCATTCTATCGCACGAACTCGAATCGCTTCTGCGAAAAAAGATAGACAAGAAAACAATTGGAAGAGCCAAACTGTTCTTGAAAAAGACGAGTGTAGTAGAAGAAGCCCTAACCGCTGTGGAAGTTGGCGGAGTCCACGCCATGCACGACGCCACAGAGGGCGGAATCGCTGGCGGTCTACAGGAAATCGCTTGGGCTTCAAACGTCGGAGTAATAGCCTACGAGAAGAAGGTGCCAATCTACGAGGACACCGAAGCTATTTGTCGAGCCTTGAAAATCGACCCGCTAAGAACCATAAGTTCAGGAGCATTGATAATAACCGCGTGCTCAGAAAAAGCGGAAAAAATACTCGTAGCGTTGAGAGGCAGGGGCATTCGAGCCGCTATTGTTGGAAGAGTCGTGAACGAAAAAGAAGGCATGTACATCGTTAGGAAGGATGGAACAAGGCTTGACCTCTCCAAACCCGTGAAAGAAGAACTGTGGAAAGCCCTCAAAAAATGATGGAGATCCCCACGATGCGAGTGAAGCCTACATCAGTTTCGGTGATTATTCCAACGTTGCAGGAGGAAGCCTATATAGCAAAAACTCTATCGAATCTACAGAAGGTCGCAACTCCAATAGAAGTCATAGTAGTCGACGGTGGCAGCAGAGACAAAACCATAGAGGTCGCAAGAAAATTCACAGACAAGGTATACTCCATAGAAAAACGAGGGATTTCAAGAGGCAGGAATTACGGAGCCAAACATGCAAACGGCGACATACTAGTGTTTTTGGACTCTGACGTAATCTTCCCACCAGACTTCGTGGAGAAAACCCAAAAAGCCTTTGAAGACGCCACCGTGGTTGGCGCCACATGCAACATCATGCCAAGCCCAAGCCAGCCCAGACTAGACGCCAAAATCTTCTTTTACCTTTATAACGCGCTCATCAGAGCGTTCACCATGGTTAAACCACACTCAAGAGGCGAGTTTTTCGCGGCGAGAAAGAGTGCCTTCATACGCGTTAAGGGTTTTGATGAGAGCTTCGCATGCCTAGAAGACCACGACCTCGCCAATCGACTCTCCAAACTCGGCAGGTTCGTGTTCATCTCTGACCTGACAGTTTACGAGTCTCTCCGAAGAATGAAAAAACTTGGATTTTGGCATGTCATAGGCACATGGCTCATGGACTACCTCTTCTTCACCATGCGCCGAAAGCCCGTTTCAGGGCTTTGGCAACCAGTTCGCTAAAAAGCACTCAAGTGCGCCAAAATCGAGTAAAGTTTAAGACTTTGCGCGTTGACTTTGTCGTATAACCATGGCTTCGATTAAACTTGTTGGGGAGCAGCCATAATGAGGTTTTCCTCGCAGAAATTTTTCGGCGTGGTCAGACGTTCTCTCACTCCCAACAGACCCTACCACGTGCAGTGGCTGCTCACACGCAGGTGCAACTATCGCTGTCGAGGATGCACCGTTTGGCGGGAAAAACCTAGCAAAGAGGAAGTTTCTGCTGAGTACGTGAAGAAGGGTCTCGACGTTCTCCGAGAGTTGGGTGCAATAGAAATAGTGCTCTCCGGCGGCAACCCCCTGCTACGGGACGACATTGATGAGATCATTGATTATGCTTCCAGATTCTTTGTGACAACGGTTTACGACAACGGCAGCATGGCTGTTGAGAAATTGGATGCGCTGAAAAACGCCGACTTCGTTGCCATATCTTTAGACACATTGGACGAGAAAAAGTTTGACTATATTAGAGGTGTGCGTGGGGCTTGGAAGAGAGCCACAAACGCCATAGAAACCCTCAAAGAAGAGGGTGTCCAAATAGGAGTTTCACCAACCATCTCACAACTTAACCTTTACGAAATACTCGATTTCACACGATATTTCACCGAGCGAGGTGTACCGGTTTGGTACTGCCTCTACTGGTATGACTACCCAAGTGAAAATCAACTGTTTGGAATAGGCAAGAAAGCCGACGAGTTCGAAATCGTGGACAGAGAGGCTATGGCCAAGGTCTGTGACGGCCTCATACAACTCAAAAAAGAGCGTCAAGGAGTCTACATAACTACCCAAACGTTGAGGGCGCTGAAACACTTCTTCTTAAACGGACAGAGACCGTGGAAGTGCAAGGCGTTGGAAGGTTTCTTTATGATTGATTCCCTCGGCAGAGTGGCAGGTTGCCACCGCAACGAACCCGTGGCTTCTGTTCTAGAACTGCCGTACGTTTGGAACAGCCCAAGGTTAGAGGCACTGCGGAAAAAATACGGTGAGTGCAGTCAATGCGCTTATCTCTGCTATATTTTCTATTCGCTTCACAGCAACGTGCGGAGCAACCTGAGTGTTGTTTGGGATCAATGGAAAAACGTCCGCGCACTCTTTAAAAGTGCGCGAAACTTTCGTGTCTAAGACAGAAAGGGTTTCTTTAAAGCGTTTAGGATTTTTTGGGCGCACTGTTCTGGGTTGGGTTTGTCTGAGTCCACCGTGACTTCTGGTTTTAATGGTTCCTCGTAAGGTGCTCCCATTCCAGGCACCGTTTTGCTCTTCTTTAGGAAGGCTTTCTCATAGATGTCTTTAGGTGCGTATGTATACTCTTTCCTTCCACTTTCCCTTTGGATGCAGACCTCTAATGGACATTTTATGTACGCTTCCATGAAGCGAGGAATTCGTGTTCGCGCTTGGTCTCGGTAGCGTCGAAGGTTGCCCGTGGCATCTATTATGACATTGACGTTGTTTTTAGTTAGAAGCGATGCAACGAAAACTATGGCGCCGTAAACCATGTCTCGTTCTTCCTCGGAATACGTAGGCTTTGGAGTAATCACTTTCCTCAGCATATCTGAAGAAACAATTTGGGCGTGAATCTGCTGTCTCTTCAGCATCTTTAACAACGAGCGTGCAATTGTAGACTTACCGCTTCCTGGGAGCCCAGTTATCCAAACACACCATCCGCCTTGGTTCATTGATTATCCTTCTTCTCTAAGGGAAGTACCATTAACTTGCTCTTAAAACTTAGAAATTAGGGTTATTGAAAAAATTGCTCAAAAAGACTAGCCGCTATCTTTCCTTCGCCTCTATTTTTCGAATTTTTTTAATGAAATTTAACAGCGGGGGTGTGAGCCTAATCCTTTGTTCCTTATTGTCTACTTCGATGAAATTGTACTCTGCTAGAAATTTCGTAAGCAACTCGACCTTGAATCTTTGTAACCGTGTCCTCTCAGAAATCTCCTCCGAATTGTGCCATTCCCCGTTTTTAAGCGCATCCAAGATGTCGTCAATGAAAGGCAATATTGATTTTCTCCACAACACTCACACAAATAAACGCTTAGAAGATAAATCGCTTGTGAACGCTC
>Ga0315312_1001293_pt1 | contig 20212 bp, 22 predicted proteins | sample TDP7_MG_FD_203629 | JGI IMG/M metagenome (GOLD analysis project Ga0315312, IMG submission 203629) | Freshwater sediment microbial communities from Lake Towuti, South Sulawesi, Indonesia - TDP7 | ecosystem: Environmental > Aquatic > Freshwater > Lake > Sediment | place: Indonesia: South Sulawesi... | reverse complement strand
CGCCTCCTAGTCATTGTCATGGCCTCATCGCTGAGATATCATTTGCCAACCTCAGACTCCAAGTGAAGGAACTAGCGGCTTGTCTCAACGGGTTGTACCACTCGAACCGCCCAAGCCTAGGATAGTCAATGAGTCAAGCAGCCCCTCGGCGTATGCAACTGATGCCAACGCAGTTGTTGGCTTCCCCGTCTTGAGGAAGTACCTGCTGTCTGCAACGTATCGCTTAGCATGGTCGACTATTCGAAGTGCATCGCGATCGTTGATAGTCTCTGCTGCGTTGATGGCTTTCTCCACAGCGACTAGGTACGCCAGTGCCCGTTCTCCGGGGTCTTCGCTCATCCTCGAACCTCCAGGACCGCACGCGGTGCACCGGCTAGTAGCTGGAGTGCTTCGGCTTCCATAAAATGCAACTTGCTAGGAAGAATGATCGACCATGGAGGTTCACCAAAATTACTTTTCAGAAGATTTCCCGCCTTGTCCGCTCTGAGGATACAATCTGGAGCTTCCACGCGCGCAAGCGCAACAACAAGAGTGTCATCTGTAATGATGCCGTCTCTTTTGGTGTCTTCCAGCCTAAAGAGAACTCGAATCGCTTCAGGAATTGTGAACTGTCCGTCGTCGATGTCTAAGAGAGCGAGCGTGTGTAGGCCGATTCTCCGGTTGTCTTTGATGAATTCATAGACCGATTCCGGAGCGGGATTGGTTCGGGGCGAGGGGATCGTGACCGTCCTGCCAAACTTGTAGAGTTCCAGTCCGGTAACTCCCGCCGCAGCTGTGATTATGGAAGTCGAATGGATCAGGACTGTTGGAATTCCGAGTTTCTTTGCCGAGAGGAGAAGTCCGAGGTGCGTGGTTGCTGACATTGGGTCCCCTGGAGTGAGGAGAGCCACGCGCGCCTCCTTGGCTTTGGAGAGTATCGTGCGCTCTGCGCCCTCTTCCAGGTCTTTCCTAGTAAGAATCTTGATTTCTTTTCGTAACAGGCGTTCTAGTCGAGCCACGGAAAGTCCTGGCATGATGCTCGTGTGGAGTTCTGCATAGAGGGCATCGCAATCTCTAGCGGCGTTGAGGCCGCGCAACGTTAGGCCGTTTTCGTCGTGTAACCCCATGCCGATTAGTAACAGTTCTCCCATGTTGTTCTCACGGGAGAGCTACGCGTGGGGTGGTAATATTCATGACCGCAGATAGCAGGCCGACTGGTTAGACCGCAATTCTGCCGTTCTCGACAAGTGTCCTTCCGTCGAGCTCCACTGTCGCTTGACTTAGTGTCCCTTGGAATCCGTAGTCGCTGTCATTCTTTCCTCCAATGTCTAGGCTAGACCCTATACCGATGGTGACGGCGCCCTTGGCCAAGTTGTCCATCATGAGCCCGGTTCTTATCCGCGGGTTCAGCCCAATCGTGAGGCTGGCGATCTTGTCCTTGTCTCCATGAGCCCTGTCGAATATCGGTTTGACGGCGTCTAGGTTCTTCTCCGCATTGAAGGCTGTGACACGCCCGTTCTCGAATATCCATTGCAGTCCATGAATCAGCTTGCCAACTTGTGGCACGGGGAGGTCGAAGGTCACTTTGCCTGTTGCGCTGTCCTCAACGACGGATACGGTTACGGATCCTGTCGGAAGCGTTGTGAAGAGTAGCCCTCGTTTGAGGTCATCGTCATCTATGATCCCGTCGTTGATCTGAGTCTGTCGTCCGAGTATGGAGAACTTCAGGTCGGTGCCTATCCTAGATCGAATCCTTACTTCTCTCGCCCGTTCAAGGTTCGACGCCACACGCCTGCCCAAGATGCTCATGTCGTCATACCGAACAGCAGTGGCCGAGTCGATCATCCGCTTCCACCTCTGAAAGTTGAAGCCGTACGTTCGAGCTCTCTCGGGCGTCACCATGCCCTGCGCCAAGTATGCGCCTCGTATCTTCTTCTCACGACTCTTGTCCATGTGAGCTTTCTCTCCTTCGAAGAGGGCTGCGAACTTTTCAGGCGGAACTTTCCGCATGCGAATCGGGTTCGCCGGTCCTCCGATGAAGATATTCACTGTCGTGTACTCGGCCATGCCCAGGCAATGTTTCGAGGTCGTCCTCAGGTTCTCTTCCGATAGCGTCTCAAGCTGTGAGTAGTATGATCGGTCTGTGTCAAGTATGGCTAGGGCGTCAGCGCCGATCTTGTAACACTCCTCGAGTATTGCGTCTGACAACTCGATCGTGTGCCGCCAAGTGTTCACCGTGACAACATCGTCTGGCCGAATTCTCAGGCAATCACTAACAATGGCGTGTGCGACTCGAACCGACATTGACCATCTAGGGTATGTATAGGGGCAAAGTGCCTGATAAGACTTGAACAATCCGGACCCCTACGCCGCAAATCTCCAAGAAATCAAGCAGTTCAAACGAAACGTGGCAAGCCAACTCCAGAGCAGATGACTCCCTGTCACAGCCCCTTACCGCAGGCCCAACTGCAAGGATTAGCTGCCGTGTCTCTTGAGTCGCGTTGAATTGCTCGCATGCCAAATTGTCGGAGTTTGATGCGGTAGAGCCTTGAGGGACGGTTCACATAGACGCCTCAAGTGTCTGCATGTCAAGGGCCGACCCTCGAGATCATGCCGCCAAGGCTAGCTTTGACGCGGTGGCGCGTTTCTACGATTCTTTCTACTTCATTGTAGAGGGGTTCACTTCAAGACACCGTAGAGAACTCTTGCGTAGAGCGAAAGGTAAGATTCTAGAAATCGGCGTGGGAACCGGAAGCAGTTTCAATGCCTATCCTCCTCGTCAGCAAATAGTGGGTGTTGACACAAGCCAAGAGATGCTGCGTCGTGCTGAGCAGAAGCGCAACAACTATGATGGCCAGATAGAATTGCGCAAGGAAGACGTTCAGAATCTCTCCTTCAAAGACGAGGCTTTTGACACGGTATTCAGTTCGTGGGTCTTCTGCTCGGTCACAGACCCGGCGAAGGGGTTGAGTGAGGTACGCAGAGTTCTCAAGAAGGGGGGTCAATTGCTCATGCTGGAGCACGTGAGGAGCAGCAACAAGATGCTTGGCCGTGTGATGGAAAAACTGAACCCGCTCGTGTCTAGGCTGGGAGTCGGCAACATAGACAGGGATACTGTTCAATATCTTCGACGGGCCGGCTTCAAGATCGAAGAAGAGAGGAACATCACGTACGATGTGGTAAAAGCAATCGTGGCGTCAAAGTAACTTTCCAAACACCAAGCAACAGACTTAGACACTGCATGAATGGACCGTTCTGATGCAGCGGAGGCGACACTCTACGTCTGCGAGTCTCTTGCCGAGTTTCGTCGTGACTTTTCGGGAAGGACTGGAAGCGGCGTTGGTTGTCGCAATCGTGGCGTCGTATCTGAATCGAACTGGAAGGCAGAACCTCAATGACTACTTGTATTCAGGTGCAGTTGCAGGAGTAGGAGCAAGTGTTCTGCTTGGGGTGATCATATCCGCGGTCTATGGTGGGCTTGCAGGCGGGTTCGCCGAGATCTTTGACGGCGTTGCTTCTCTAACCGCCACTGTCGTGTTGACGTACATGATCCTTTGGATGACGCGGCACGCCCAGACCCTCAGAGCAGATTTGGAACACAAGTTAGAGACGGCCATAACTGCTGGGCAAGTGCTGGGAATAGTCGCCGTATCGTTCGTAGCGGTCTTCAGAGAGGGTCTTGAAACCGTTCTCTTCATGACAACTCTCGCAATCGCCGATTCGTCTGGAACGGTGACGGGAGCCATAATCGCGTCTGCGGCAGCGGTTGTTTTGGGTTTGCTCCTGATGAAAGGGATCTACAGGTTGGATCTCAACAAGTTCTTCCAAGTCACGAGCGTGATTCTCATAGTTTTTGCAGCTGGGCTGACTGGACACGGCGTCCACGAACTCATCGAGGCTGGAGAAAGCTCTGGCATCGGACTGGGAGTCCTAGGACGGCATGCGTTCGACATCAATCCTCCGATAAATCCAGACGGAACCTATCCCTTGCTGCATGAAGAAGGCGCGGTGGGATCTGTGTTAACATCGCTGGTTGGCTATGCTGGGAGCCCTGAATGGTTACGGGTCATCGCATACTTGGGATACTGGCTGACGCTTGGAACATATGTCTTCCTGACACACCAAAGGACGAAGCGTTCCTAGCCGGCTTGCATTTTGCTATCGGAAGCTTTGAGCTACATACGGTGAGAAAGATCTGGGAAACCTTGCTAAGTGCTTCCCGACAATCTTCTTTTTCACGAAAACTTAAGTAGAGTTTGCGGTTATCTGCGAAACCTCAGGGTCCGTAGCTCAGTCAGGCAAGTTGGTGTGCCCTGGAAAGGTAGAGCAGCGGTCTCGCAGGAGCAAGGCTGAAGCTCTTAACCGCTGAGGGATACCCGAAGGTCGAGGGTTCAATTCCCTCCGGACCCGCCACCTTCCATGAGTGGCGTACCTTTTGTCTTCTTGGAGGGATGTGTCTCAGAGATGAGAGTAGGATTCCCGTAGAAAACGGGAAGCTGGCTCCTTGGAGCGGCCCGTTCTGGCTTTCGTTTGGCGTTTCGGCGCAGGTTCAGGCTGGCTCGTCAAGATTTTTTCGGGAGAATCCTGAGCGGTCCCGTGCTTAGGATCAGCGGGATCGCACGCGATCATTAATGAGCTCGCACTTGGCTGACTGGATTGCAAACAGAATCAGGTTTCATCATGGATGACGTGCTGCCTGCTATCAACCTTACTTGACATCTGGCTGGGATATTCTTTTGGATGAGTTAGACCCCGGGCACAAGAGGAGGCAAATCGAAATTGGCACGGTCTGTCAACCACCCAGATAGTTGCGAGTCCACTCAGGCGTGGCGTTCTGAGTATCGAAAAAGGTTCCCGTGTCCTTCGAAAACATCGACGTGTGCAGAGTCGCTGACCTATCTGACAGCGCATGGCGCGGCAGTAGTCGATAGCTCTGAAACTCGTCAGCAACTTCACCGTCAAATCATCAACGGCCTTCACGCTTGCTAGGGGCTCTGCCAGGAGAGCCTGAAATGCCTTACCTCAGCCCTTAAGTAAGACCTAGAGGAATAGTATTAACGGGACGATTGAGTAATGAAGAGCCAAATTGTGGCGGTGACGAAGAAGGGTCAGGCGACTATACCCAAGCGCATGAGGGAGAAGCACAAGGTTGGCGAGAAAGTCTTGGCCCTGGAGACAGATGAAGGAATACTCTTGAAGCCTCTGCCGAAACCCTCGCAGGAGAGAGGCTCACTGAAGGGCGTTCTCGGGAACAAGAGCGCACGAGAGCTGCTTGCCGAGGTCAGGTCCGAAGACCTCCGAAGGGACAAGGAGTTACTTGAGCGTAGTCTTCGACACTGAAGCGCTGCTTGTCTTCTATCTCGACGAACCGGGCTCCGCGACGGTACAGGGGTACCTGGAGAAGATACAGAAACGAAGAACTACTGGCTACTTGAACATCGTAAACCTAACCGAATTCCAATACATACTCCATCGACGCGATCCAGAACTTGCCGAAGACAAGGAGAAAAGCCTGAGGGCGTTTGGCTTGGAAATGGTGCCGGTCTTAGACGATGAGCTCTGGAGGGTGGCAGCCAGCATCAAGGCCAAACATGCACTGTCACTCGCGGATGCTTTTGCGGCCGCGACAGCGAAGGTCAAACGAGCGAAGTTAGTTACGGGAAGAGACGAGGAGTACAGGTCTGTTGGTATCTCGTTGCTCCGGGTAAGATGAAGCATCGAACTTCAGGTCCTTGACTCATCTGAGGTGGCCCGCGCCAGGTCTCGGCTTCTGTCTCATGGAAAGATGGACCCACGCGATAACGATGGTTCGTTTATCGCCCTGCAAGAACCTCGGCTGTTCCCCTGTCGCCGACATGGACTTCAGACCTCTTTACTATCGCATTGCAAATCTCACATCTCACCAAACCACCTCGATATCAATCACCGACCCTGCAACGAGTATTGACTCCTGCCTTAGCTGGCGTCTGAGTTTCTCCAAGCGATCTCGGATAGGAGCATCATCATTCAAGAAGGCATGAAGGAGGATTGAGTCTTCGGAAACGCCTCGGTAGTACCCATGCGCTCTGAGAAGCGTATAGCCCTCAGGGAAGGCTTGAGCAGCCCGCTGCCTGACCTTGCTCACATAGCCAGGGCGAATTCTCCTGGAGCGGTTGTCGCTGCCGATGTATATGTCAAGTCTGTAAGTCACTCATTCACCTTGACCAGTTTGAACTCGTTTCAACTTGTACAGGACATTCCTACCAACCTCGGTCCGCTCCAAGCTCCCATCTTGAACAAGTTTCTCCAAGTATCGAGAGAGAGTCGCCTTGTTGGTGTTGAGAGTTCGCAACAGTTCGCCGTAGCTCATCGACTCAACATTTGAAAGCAACTGCAGTATCGAGAGATCTAAGGGCTCTTGCTTGGCTTCTGAAGGTCCGTAGCGCCTGCAAGCAAGGGCCTGAGCCAACCAGTCCAGTCGCTCCAGGTTCCGTTTCAGGAAGTAGCTGGATCTTCTCAACTCAGACGTGAATGCCAATAGATGTGAATGTGTTTCATAGAAGATTCTCATGGCTTCAAAGTGTCTGATCAGGTCACAGTAGCTAGTCGGATACTGATCGCTAAACTCCTCTGGCGTCTTCCTGCTTGAGCAAAACCTTGCCACTCTATCACCAAAATCCTGAGGCTGTATTCTCGGAAATGACCGAGGTTTCGAGACTGTGAATCCAATTAGCTTGAGGTAAGGCTTAAGCTGTGTTAGGTATAGATGGGTGCTCTGTTCTTGTTCTCTTCTGTTCTTCTTCTCTTCACACTCTCTCTTTTCTGCTAATTCCCTCGATAGTACGACAGAAGGAAGGGCACTTTCTACCTCGGGCTCTTCTGTGTATTGTTTCTGTTGTTGAAGATGTCTATGAATGAACCACATTTCTTGCACTTGGGAATCCCGTCCTTCCAATAGAATCCCCAGGCGTCCTCCCCTGTGTCCGTTCTGTATTCTCCACATCTCGCACAATAGCCTCGCATTGAATCAACTGCCCGTTAGTCTCCTTTTCACCTGCTTGTAATGCGCTGCGCAGAAGTATGTCTGTACTTCGCCAAGCTTCAGGCATTGCGTGCCTTCCTGATCACAGTCTCCATACTCGCAGTACTTCATGAGATGAACAGGAACATCTCAGAAGAAAACTCTCGGGGGCCGTCGCAAGAGTTTGCTTCATCTTGCGGTCAGCCGTAGGATAGCCTTGTTGGGGAACTACAAGAGCTGGTTCCCTTGCTCCGTTCGGAGGACAGTCTTACACGCTCAGCCTACCCACCACCACACCTACCCAACGCCCGATCAAGCAAGCTTCTCCTAGATTTGCAGAAGATGTTTGCGGCTAGATCGAAAACCAGAAGAACAAAACCTGCGCTTAGCAACGGCTGTCCGCGTGGTACTGAAACGCTCGGATAGAACATGAGGGCGCGAAAGAGTTCCGGCAAGAGAGAGAGAACGGGCGGCACAGATGATGCGTACCTGAGACGACTTGACAGCCTCGCAAGATACTATAACTCCCAAACCACGGCACACGTTGGATACCTAATCTCTGTAACCGGATTTCTTCTTGGCACCTCTCTCGCTTTCTCGGCATCAGTAGTTTTATGGACAGGAAACTATCAAGAACGAATTGGACTCAATGACGGTTTCCTGCGGGTTATCGTACCACTAGTGCTCTTTGTGGCCCTAGCTCTATGGGCCCTAGGTAGGTTCACCTTCTCGCTGAAGTACTTGCTCGGAGGAGTACAGTACAACATCGTTCTTTCTTTCATAGTCTTTGAACACATGGGACTGCAACGCCAGATTGACTCCAATCACGTGAAGATGCTCAGGATAAGGGCAGACCGATCAGACAAAGGAATCGAGGTAGCTCTCCGTTCACTGTTCGAGGCACGCCTCTTTGCGTCGAAGTGCAGGGAACCAGGAATCAATCGGGGTGAAAGAGAACGGAGGAAGATGCTGTTGACAAAGCCTAACATGGCAAAATTCGATGTGCAGGAGAACGAGGGCGAGCTTGTAAGTGGAAATGACTTTCAGGCTCCAGTTCTGTTGAAGTTCAGACGGCTAGGATTTGCCCAGCGGGAACTCCTATTCATAAGGTACAGGGGCTACACCAGCGACGAAAGAGGTAGACTAGTGAGGAGCGTCTTCGACCCATAGAAGACACGCTCGGGCTCTGGCAGTTCAATCGCTACAGGGATATGTGGGCCACCAACCCACACCGTCGATTCACTGAAGATGAGCGATTGTTGTGTCGTCGCGCGCCCTAAGTGAACCGAGGCTACTCGGGTACCTCTTCGAGCTTGCCTTTTCCCACATGACCCAGTTTCTTGAGCCACCCGTATTCGGCATCGTTGACAATGATCTCTTGATTCGGTAGAACCACTCGGCCGCCCACTTCTCCTAATTCTCTCTTGACCGGGATCGCATAGCCCGTGCGGCCTCTGCAGATGAGTTTCTTCATTTGTAGCGCCTGAGCTGCATGTTCGCTTGGTTTCTATTTGACTTTTGGACCTTTCATGAGAAGTGCGCTGTGGAACGAGCATCCGACACGCCATAAGATGGGGGATACTCAACTGCACTGCAGACGGCCTGATGTAGACTTAAATTGGCGGCGAGAACTGCGATAACATTGGTACTTGATGGCCAAGACCGTGAAGTCCCGCGAATGGAAGCCTTTCGTGATCGACAAGGACATAGCCAGGATTGCCGAAAGGTTTCGCAGAGAACGGGAAAGTCCTCAAGTATGGCCCGTGAAATTCCAAGATCATGATTACTATCTGGTCCCGTTCGCTGAGAGCTGGCTCCCAACTCGACTGCAGCCCAAAGGCTTCTTAGTGCTCGATTCTAAACGACGCTTTGTCAAGGATGCTGAGACATGTTCGAAAATCGTGAAGACGTTCAGAGTATGGGAACACATCTATTTCAAACCGCTGAGAAAGCACGAGATCGGCTACGAATCTCTGTCTCGGTATCGTGAGAGGGTTGCGACGAAGCTTTGTGATGATTGCAGGAACAGACTGACGCAGAATCGGTACGAGCACACGGACGACCCTGCGCTAAGAAAGCTTAACGAGAAGATCAGGAAACTCGATGAGAGCGTTGTCCGAGGTTACGACCTTTTTGTGAGGCAATGGCGGCTCATAGGGGAGGTGATGAGAGCGGAAAAGGAGATCTGGAAGGCGCCTTCATTCGAGAAGGTGCAAGCGTACATCATGAGAATTATCCCTGAGGTCAAGAGGACCAACGACGCAATGATGGCATACCTGAGGGAGAGGGCCGATCTCATGTTCGAAATGAAGAAAGCCTTACGGGACTACGAATCGACACTCAGGATCCCTGCCATGCGGAGGCCACTTGTCATTTTGCTCAGTTTTCTCGCTGCCTTGTATTCCCCGATCTACAGTGTCGTAGTATTGCTTCTTGACGAGGTCGCGAAGATGTGCTACCATGAGCTTACTGGATACAAAGTGCTGTTGTCGGGGCTCGAAAGATTGCGCAAGATGCAACCAAAGATAGACGAGATAGTCCAGGGCTTTGAAGGCCCAGTCGCACCGGAGCTCATTCGAGGCCTTACCTAGTGGATGATCGAACATATGTGTTGCAGAGTCCCTGTTCGGAAGCATATGTTCGAATTCATAGGATAGACCACACGAATCACTTTATGAGATTTTTCGGCGGCAATTTCAGGAGATTTTTTTGTCTGTGGGTCGCTTGCTGCGGGCAGGCAAATTTTAACCTGTATGTTGCTCTCAGACAAACGAGATTGAGCACGTACGCGTCGCAGAGACTTCTTTCATCTCAAAACGTTAAGCTTAAGCCAACTCGGAACAAAATTCATTCGCCTTCCAAAGGTGTTGCAGTGAGTTTAGCCGACCAACTCTTCAGCGAAGAGTATGGAGTGCAAGTGGTAGACAGAGAGCCGGAGAAGCAGCTTCTCAAGGAGTATCTACAAGGCGTACTCGCGGGGAAGAAAAGAGCTCTCTACATCTATGGTCCCCCTGGTGTCGGCAAGACAACAACTACCAAGCATGTAGTGAATCAGTTCGAGGATGCCTACGCTGCTGAGATCATCTACAAGAATTCTGCCAGTACAACTCCCAACCAGGTCCTTCACGAGATCCACAATCGCATCTGCCCAGACGTTGAGGGAAAGGTTCCCTCTAAGACCCTGGTCCAAAGAATTCTGAACCACAAGCTCAAAGAAAGCAAGTTCACCCTTGTTCTTGTCCTGGACAACTTTGACAGGATGCAGCATGTTGACGACCTACTCTGGGATGTTCACTGCATCTCACAGAAGCTTCCTCGCATGGCCCTCATTCTGATCTCTACGCGTCAAGCTAAGCTCAGACACTTGATCGGAGAGAGACTGCATGATAGGCTGAACCCTGAGCCATTGGAGTTTTCCCCGTACTCCGCAAAGCGTTTGTTCGAGATAATCTCCGCAAGGATCAAGGATGCATATCCGACAGACTTTGTTGAAGACAATGCCCTCTGGGACCTATCTGACTTTGTGGCTGAGCGTGGTGGCAATGCTAGGTATTTGTTCTCCCTTTTCCAAGACGCGGTCGATCTACTGCCATCAAAGAGCTCGGCTCGGCTGTCTTCCACAGAAATCGAAGAGATGATTCAGAGAGAAACAACTGAGGAACTTTCGCGGACGCTTGAGGATATGCGAAGGAAGATGCCTGAGCAATACGACCTCTTCAGATTGATTGAGTCATCTCGGGCGACGCTGGACACTGGAACAGTGATCTCACTCGCGCAGCAAGGAGGACTACACGTGAGCCCGAGAACCATTCAAAACTACCTAGTTGAACTTGACAGACTTGGCCTAGTTGAGCTTCAGAGAATTAGGAAAGGTCAAGGCCATTCGCAGAGGATTAAACCACGCGTTTCATTGAAGGATTTGAGATGATTGATTCGGTAGCGAGCCCTCGTCAGATTCTTCTCAAAGCTGGGCAACTAGAGGATCATGAAGGTTCCTGACATAGACGAGGAGACCCTGAAGAAACTACCCTACTGGAAGCAATGGCTGTACAAGACGCTAAAGGATTTCGAGAAGTCATCTACCTGAGTCAAGGTAGGTTGAGGGGGCCTACACCCCTACCACGATTCTTATCTCTTTCCAAGACATCCAATCTGACACCAGAGTGATCACGATGACAAGGTTCAAACCACTGAAGAAGACCGTTACGAATTATGTGCTCAGCACAGCGCGCGGGATGTTCAACACAGCCCAGCATTGGATGGAGCGAGGACACACACCTGAGCACGCCATAGACAACGCATGGCGCTATGGGTTCGGCATGCTCAGGGCAAGCGTTGGAGACACAGTGGACTGGCCTGAAGCTGAGAACTATTTTCGTCAGTTGGCGACGGTGGCGAACCTTCTGGCCGAGAAATGCGCTGAGACGCGAAATCTTGCCGAACTTGGAGTCTCTTGAGAAGTCTACCTCAGTCGTTTGACTAGAACTTCTCGCAACGCTTTCCTTAGGTAACGTGCAACTTGTGGCCGCCCTACAAGTTCATTCATTAGCTTGTCCTCAAGTTCAAGTGCCTCTGCGTCGAGCGTAAGCGCGCATCGTTTGCAGTACTTGGCGTCTGGAGAGTTCCTTTCATCACACCTTGGGCAGATCTTGATCTTGAATTTTGGTTCACTCTTGGCTTGAGTTGTAAGACCATGCAGTTCGAGCAAGGCATTATCAACGTCTCTGCCGGAGAGATGGACGTACACGGATGCCATCTCACTGCCTTGTGTCCACCCAAAGATGGCCTTCAGCTGTTGTTCTGTTAGCTTGTTCGCGAGGTGAGTGGCCCTCGCGTGCCTGAAAGCATGCGGGTTGACCTTTTTTGTGATACCAGCCTTCCTCGCCAGTGTCTTCAGTGTCTCATACAAACCGCGATGATTCAGGGGCTGATCCTTGTAGTTGGTGGCTAACGAAATCCAAAGATGGGAGCTTCCATCGTCCTTCGACGGATGATTTTCGAGCCAATTTGCCAGCGCAGGCGCAGATGCTATGATCCTTACCCTTCTTTGTCCTGTCTTGCCTGTAACCATTAGTACTGCTCCGTAGTCATCAAAACTAACTTGCCTGATTCGAAGAGTGAGGAACTCACCTGCTCGGCACCCACTTTCGTAAAGAACACAGACCATGGCTTTGTCTCTGGGATTCGTAGCAGCTCGCGCAAGTAGGCCGATCTCTTCCTCAGTGAGGATTTCACTCGGAAGCACACGGCGACTATCTTTCAGCGTAGTTCTAATCCATGCGACCTCCTCGGGATACACGCCCTTGATGTCAATCCTCCTTGACCATCTGTAGAATTTCTTCAGCGTGACCTTGTAGTATTGCTTTGTGGCTTCCGCCCATTTGCTGTTCTGCTCGATCTTCTCTACAAGTCCGATGATGTCATCCCTGGACGCGCTTCCAAATTCCTTGCCAAGCATGCTCGACAAGACTGAGAGTGAGTGAAGATACTTTGCTAGCCTGCCTACGCTGAGACCCTCGGCCACGCAGTTCTGATAGAATTTCAATATTGCAAGCTTGTTGTCGCTGGGTAGCTCTTCAGAATCTCTTACTCTTGCAAGACACTTCTTGAGATAGTTCTCTCTCTTGTAAAGGTCTTCACTCACGTAAGAGAGTTGTATTTCTGACTACTTAAAGCCGACACACTTGAACCGTAGCTACAACGCCCTCGATGTAACTTGAATCCTGGGTTCAATACAAAGGGCTACAACCTAGATCCCCACGTTGAGAACCCTAGGTAGGAAGCCCCAGATGGGAAACGAAGAAAAGTTCCAAGTCAAGGGCTCCCAGCGGGAATTGGCGCTAGGATCAAACCTTAGGAGCCCGACAAGTTTCCCCGCCTCTGTGAGGGCATTATAGCTTTCAAGGAACTGTTTGAGCTCCGCGTCAATTTCCCCGGTGGGCTAAAGCTTGTCTGTCTTTCAACTGTTTCAGGCCCACGAAAGCCATATAGATGTGGCTCTGAGATCCTAAACATAGTAGATGGACCAGTTGCAGCGATTCCGTCGGCAAGCACAAGTCGATTATGCTGGCATAATTCTGACCGCTCTGATTTCGTGGTTAGTCGGGAAAGTACTCGATAAGATTGTTACCAAAAGAAATGTCCATCGTGTATACCAGTGCTTGCGCCTCTATTCATCTTCCGTCATAGATGGTGTCGTGATCATCGGGCTTTCTGTACTGCTATGTCTTTCCGTTCCCGCGCTCATCGTGAGTGCTCTTGCGGGCAAGTTGATGCAAGAGGTAAGTGATAGAACAGGACGTTGGTACTTGGATGATGCCTATTTGCCGCCACGCGGACCACCTTTTTCTCTCGGCATCTATGTGGGACCGGGAGCCTACGATCGTAGATCGTTTCGTGTGTCGAGATTCTGGGCTGACTTACTTCTAAGCAGCCCGATCACGGTGTTCATTCTATCACTAATCCTAATTTCTCCAAGTATCTGGACGTTTCATTGGTTTCCCTACATGGCCGGGATTCTAATCCTGAGTCAGTTATGCCAAGCGGGATCACGATCAACATACAATCGATCAATATCCACATTGTATTGAGCTGACTCGACCCGCCCTCGTCTTGACCAAAAGCTTGCCATCCATTCTTCTTTCGTAGGCTGTGCTATGGCATTCTGTTGAGCCTGTGTGGTCTGAGGCCCCCAAAACTAGGATAGCCACTATCAGGTATTGAACCCGTGCGCTATCATGAGTACGTTTCCCTCCGGCCTCCACGTGATCATTTGTCCTCAACAACCTTTTTTTCGGAGGTGCCTGCTTCCCTATTCAGGAAGAACTTTTGCTTGTCGATGTGAACTCAAGTTGAAGATAGGCGAAGAGGTCAAGCCTCAGGTTAAATGGCTCGTAGCCAAGAAGAATCCCGAGGTTGGTGTGTCAGGACTTATCTTCTCCGAAACGGGGCACAGAAGATCTGATCGTAAACGATTGCTCGCTGACTTATCCGACTACGGTGTTTGTAGTGTCTTCTGATGAATACACACCCCTACTAAGGGGGCAGATAGAAGATCTGGCAACCACTCTAGTTACTGTCAGTGAGAACAGCCTCTTCTCTGTTCAAAGCAAGATCAAGTACCATGAATGCGTGCAGCCTTTGAATGAAGCACGATCCAAGCTCAACCAAGACTTCAACGGTGCCTTGGCCAAATATATGGAAGCCTCGGGCAAGATCGATGAAGCGATAGATGCAGCTTCACTGAAATGGCGAGTTGTTCATCTGTACGGAATCCCTCATATGCTGTACCTGCTCATATGCCTCGCATCTCTTGTCTATGTTTACATCTGGTCCACCCGTCTGTCGCCATCTATGATTGTCACGTTGTGGGTGCCGATTTGGAGCCCCGTTCTGGGCGCCTTGGGAGGAATCGCTCGCGGCCTATGGTCACTATGGTATCGCGTGAACAGAAGAAGCCTTAGAAAGGTTTGGCTGACATGGTTCATAGTAGCTCCGTTTGTCGGTGCGATTCTTGGCGTACTGATGTACCTTGCCTTCTTGGCAGGATACGTCGCCACTACTCAGTCAACGGAAGTAAAGGGCGAAGCATTTCCAATGCTTCTTTCTCTTCTTGCCGGATTCAACTGGGAATGGGCTAATCAAACCTTAAGCAGGATAGTGAAAGCGTTAGGGGGAACGAGCGAAGCATGACCTCAGTAACGAGGACGCAAACCGTAGCAATAGTGATTATCATCCTCATCGTTGTCGCCGCGGTGGCATACATCACAACTAGACAACCTCCGCCTAGACCAGAAACGATTGCGTTCTACCTACCGGAGTCGAGTCCCGCCGAAGAGGAGGTCTACGAAAAGATCGTCAGAGAGATGTCTTCAGAAAGACCGAACCTAGAGATCGACCTCAATGTAACGCCGGGAATATATCATGAAAATGTCCTGAGAGCGTATGAGAGCGGGCTGCCAGTTGACGTACTGTATGTTGACAGCTCATGGGCATCCTTGCTGATCGGCAAGAATGCTCTACTACCGATGGAGGAGCTAGCCCCCAGAGAATACGTTGAACAGTTTCATGAGTTTCTACTTGAACCGTTTGAAGGACCTGAGGGGAGAATGTATGCGTTACCTGCACGCTGGTCCATGCTCGTCCTATTCTACAACAAGGAACTGCTAGTCAGAGCTGGTTTTGATGGGGTGGGTCCGAGTTGGGAAGAACTATTCATCCAAGCGAAGACGATAACCGATAGGACTGGAGTGCCTGGTCTGGCTCTGTTTCCAGATCGGTTTGACTTTTTCTTGCCTTACGCATTGGCTCAAGGAGCAAAGGAACCAAGCTTTCTCAGAATAAGTGATCCTAATCCTCCGGCCATACGAGCTGAATGGTTCAAAGAACCCGAGGTCGTGAGAAGTCTGTCGGAATGGATTAGTCTCTACCTGACGGGTAACGTCGAGAGAGAAGTGGCAGGACTAGAACCTTATGTGGTCACCCCCATAGATGTCAAAGCAGAGTCCCTAGTTGAGGCCTTTGTAACGGAAAAAGTGGCGATCGTGGTAGCGGACAGCCAAATGATACTTACTCTGATCAAGGCGTTTCCCAGCTTCGAATATGGACATGACTGGGACATAGCACCCTTGCCGGCCGGGGCTAAAGGCAGAGCGACCGTAGCGTACGTAGTTGCCATTGCCGTGACGCGAACGACCGCGTATCGTTCTGCCGCTTGGACGTTGGTCAGACGGATTCTCGAAGAGGAAGGCCAGAAAGAGCTTCTCATATCAACGGGAGTTGCGCTGCCTTCGCTTAAATCGCTTTCATCGAATGAGCTTCTTTGGCCACAATATAGGAAGATCATGACACAAATCTCATCGTATGACGTGATTATGAGTTGGTTTACAGGCCGGAAGCATACACAGCTCGTGCCTGAGATAGAAGCGATATTTCACCGTGCAATCCTAGGAGAAGTTACCGTCGAGGTGGCCGTGAACGAGATGTACAAAAGAGCTCTTGATATCCTAACGCAGTCTTTGTAGCTTGCGATGTCGACCGAACTATCTGGTCTGCATAAGCGTTGTCTGACCGTTGAACCCGTTCGATATCGTTGGATCGTTTCCCTCCGGACCCGCCATATCACGCTGCGCTAGCTTTGATTTTGACTCTGATTGAGTTGAACCGAGGACCTGCTCCCAGAGTCTGCGGATTGCTCGTTGCCAAACTGTTCAATGGAGCACCGTTTTTCCCAGTCAGAGGTCTCGGCGACCATAGAACTCCCTTCGAGACATTCACAGTTACAATTGCTTCGACAACCAGCGTTCCCAGCTCGTTAGAGAGAACAACATGATCCCCATTCTTCACCTCGAGACTTTCCGCATCAATGGGATTTATCCACACAACCTCTGGGATCGGGCCATAAACGTCTCTGAACTGGCTGTGGGTCCAGCTTGGGAGAGAGCTGTTCAGTAGGGTAAACCAGTGTTCATTCTCGTTGAGTGGCAGCTGAATTGGTAAGGGACTTGCGTCCATTTCAAGAGCTTTTGAGGAGTACAGCTCAATCTTCCCCGAAGGCGTCTGATACTCGTTAATGGGTCGTTGCCGCAGTTTCAGGACTGCCCCCTTGAGTAGGTCGTCGAAGCGTCCGTTTTCGAACGCCTCCATCGTGGCCTTTTCAAGGGCTTGCCAAGGGTCCTCAAACACCCAAGACTCTCCACAGCTTAGTCTCTCAGCCAACTGCTGCATGACCCAGATTTCGTGCTTACACTCTCCAAGCGGCTCAATCGCTTTCGCAGATAATCGAGTGTACAGGTGATGGTCAGAGAAGTTCAGGTCGGATTTCTCTAGATACGTGGCAGCAGGTAGAACAACATCAGCAAGTTTCGCAGTCTCGGTCCAATGCGTTTCATGAACGACTACAAACACGTCTTCCCTTGAAAGGCCTGCCGTTACAGCATTCTGGTTTGGGAGCGTTATCGCGGGGTTGGAACCTTTGATGAAAACGAACTTGAACTCACCCGAGTCTAATCTCGGGCCTACAGAAACCTGCTCAACAACCTTCGACTTTCTACTGCTCATCTTGCACCCATTGATATACTCCCAATCAACAAATCGGCCTTTAGAGTCGCTGTAATGAAAGCCACGATGCTGTCCAAGCAACGCCGGTAATAGACTCACAGCTCGCGTCGATTCTGCTCCATGACTCGACTTGTTCAACCCCAAGCCTATCATGAAGGCTACGGGAGTCTTCTCAACGAGTACCTCGCATAGCTTCTCGACTCTTTTCCAAGTGAGGTTTGTTGCATCTTCTACTCGTTTGGGTGTCCATTTCTCTACCTCTATCCTGAATTTGTCGTATCCGGTAGTCCATTCCTCAATGAATTTCTCAGCTATCTTATTGTGTTCAATGAGGCACCGCGCTATTCCATAGGACAGTGCTACGTCGCTGCCAGGCCGGGGGTTAATCCAGAGGTCGGAGCTCTCGGAGGTCTCGCTCCTCCTAGGGTCAATGGATACTAGCGTTGTACCTTTTTCCCTTCGTGCCCTCAGCGAAAGGGCCCAAAGGTGAGGAGAACTGACTCTTGCGTTGTTTCCCCAAAACACGATGGCTCTACAGTTAAGAACTTCCTCAAATCCGAGACCGTACGTAAGCCCGTGGTGAAGTCCGATTCCGGAGTGCCCAGATGCACTGCAGAGAGCGCCGTCGGTAAATGTCCCGCCTAATGCACGCCACAGTCTTTGGGAATACTGCCAGCTAAGACATCCTTGGTTACCCGGATAATCGTACAGCAAAACGGATTCGTGCCCGTAGTTCTCCAGGACACCAGCTAGTCTATTGGCAACTAGTTCCAAAGCTTCTGACCAAGTAACTCGTCTGAACTCGTTTCCAATCTTGACGTGGGGATAGAGTATACGTTCTTCACTGTATACTCGCTTGGGGTCTCCCACTCCTCGTGGGCATAGAAATCCCTGAGTTATCGGACTCTCTTTACTACCTCTAGTGGCTGTGATCCGACCATCTTCAACAATGACGTCGACAAAACATGTATCCGGACAATCCCGGTGGCATACAGTCTGCACAATGGTGGTTGTTTTCTCGGGCTTGGCCAGCAAGTCTGTTCCATTCTTTGGCAGTCACGCTTTCACGTTTGGGTGTTTGTGCGTTCGTGCCTGAGGAGGGCCCGTTTTCTATCTAGGCCCCACCTATACCCCGCTAGTTCACCATTCTTCCTTACAACTCGGTGGCATGGAATCAACAGAATTGCTGGGTTGCTGGCGCATGCCCGCGCGACTGCACGAGCAGCATTCGGAGAACGCAGATCATTTGCGACCTGCTCATAGGAGCGAGTGGATCCGGGCGGGATCGATTGGAGCTGCTCCCAAACCCGAATTTGGAATGGTGTTCCGTGCAAGTCTAATGGTAATGCACGTCCGAATCTCCGGTTGCGGAAATACTCACTGAATTGAGACGCTAGATCTCTCAATGCGTAGTCGTCACGTTGTATTGAGGCTGCTGGGTATTCGTTGACGAGCGCAGTTTCGACGAAGGCATCAGACTCGCCTAAACAAACCGAGCAAACCCCCTTTCGGGTTGCGGCTATGAGGAGGCGCCCGAAAGGAGAATCGATGATTGTGTAGGATATGGCTATGCCTTGTCCGCCTCTCCTGTATATGCCCGGCTGCATGCCGAGCTTGTCTTGGATTCTGTTGTAGAGTCTGCTTCGTGAGGAGAAGCCTGCATGGTAGGCTGCTCTTGTGACGGATTCGCCTCGTTGCAGCTCGCCTTTAAGTACGGCGAGCCTACGGGCTTCAATGTAATCATGCGGCGTCATACCGGTGACGCGTTTGAAGATTCTATGCAAATGGAATGGACTGATTGCAAACTGCGACCCGATCGTTCTAACAGACAGACTCTTGCTGAGGTTTGCGTCTACATAATCACAAACCTTCTTCGCCAGCTCAGCGTGACGAGGTGTCTGGTTTTCTTGTGGCTTACATCGCTTGCATGGCCGAAATCCGTGGTCTTCCGCGTCGATTGGGGTATCGTAGAACTCAATCAGATTGGTGTTTGGTCGGCGCGAGGGGCAGGAAGGGTTGCAATAGATACCAGTCGACCGTACAGCAAACACGAACAATCCATCCAGCGATTCATCCCTTGCCATTACTCCCTGCAACTTTCCAGCATAATCTAGAACATTTGGCGCTGCGACCACGCTGGAAACCTGACTAGAGGCCATTGAGATCATTACCGTGTTGGAATCAGTTCCGGTCAATAAGGGCATTGGCTCCGAATCTTGCTCTCAAACTGTTCGGCCGCTCGTTCTGAATTTGAAAGCAAGATTCGGAGTCAACCCATTTATCACATCACTCCAAGACTGCTCGCGGAAGTGATGTGAATGAGAAGCGTAACGACCATGCTGGGCGAATTGGAAACCATCTGTTCGAGAAGACCGGAATTCGCTTACCTTGAATCGAAACTGGGTGATCTTGACCCCGACATACGTTTAGTCACTGTTCTACAGGATACGTTCGTGGTAAACGACCTGCTGGAGGGCTATTCCTACATAATCGCACGATCCGAATCGGGTTACCAACTCACCTTCGCGCTCAAAGATGGCAGCCAAGTCATTGTAGCCGTTGGACCCAGCGTTGACGTCACACTGGTAGCTCACAACATAGCCAAGCGGCTGACTGAACTGGAAGCACAGGACTGATAACTGATCACCACGTCGACTTGTAACGACTCATTGACGAGCAGGAAAAAGGTTCGAATGAGGCGATGGATAGCTACGCCCACTGCAAATCAGAGTCAAGTCCCCGAAAAGTTGGTGGAGAAAAAAGCGTGTCTATCTTACAGCCTGACGGGGGGTCTAGTGAAGATGGAACCCTCCATAATGAGGGTTCAGTTCCCTCCGGACCCGCCACACACTCCGTTACTTGTAGACGTGTCTTCTCAGACTGATGTCGTAGAGAATGACGGCTTTCCTTGCTTCATCGATCTTGTAGATAAGTCGATATTTTCCAACTCTGTCTTTCCAAAAGCCCGCAAGCTCTCCCGCCAGTCTGCGACCGAGGTAAGGATTCTCACTCACCTCCTCTACGCGGCGTCTCACTCGGATCTTGATGTTGTCCGGAAGTCGACGAAATTGCTTCAGGAAGACCCGGAGAAAGACTACAGTATAGCTCAAGCCGAAAGGACCTTTCGAATAGCTCGACGGTCTCTTGCGACTATGTACTGCCGCTTGCGGTATT
>Ga0315312_1001292_pt1 | contig 20214 bp, 18 predicted proteins | sample TDP7_MG_FD_203629 | JGI IMG/M metagenome (GOLD analysis project Ga0315312, IMG submission 203629) | Freshwater sediment microbial communities from Lake Towuti, South Sulawesi, Indonesia - TDP7 | ecosystem: Environmental > Aquatic > Freshwater > Lake > Sediment | place: Indonesia: South Sulawesi... | reverse complement strand
AAGGGGTAACTCCAGTCGCCCTACGGGCTCCTTCCGTTACCCCTTGCTTCATGTACTTCGACCTCACCCCCAAAAACCTACACAAACTCAGAAACATCTTATGGGGAGTCTTTGTGATGTCCAATTGTTTACGTTGTGCGGCCTCAACTGCACTGGATTCCACATCTCTCCATGCTTCCATAACAACTGATCTAGGCGATAGATCGGCCAACTTATAAAGTTTCGCGACAATTGTTTCAGGCTTTTCAGCTAATGGGCGGGGCGCGGAAGGCAAAGGAATCTCTTTTTTAACAATCGGTCTTAATTCAGAGACTTCCTTGCTAAACTCGACTTCGAAATCTTTGTATTTCAGTTTTCTGAGTAAAGGAATGAGGGAAGACAAGGGTTTCCTCAGGATGGTTACGGCAATAATAGCAACAAGTGGCCAAATGGCTGAATCAATAATCTTGGAAAAGAAGGTCAACCAGTCCATCTCTTTCAACTGTGTCTAACGCCACGCGTCAGGCGCGGCGGGAAGCTGAAGCGAAGCGTAAGCTGTACGCCGTCGCCTGCACGCGGTTGTTGGGCTTGGAATAAATCTGGCACTCCTTGATACCTGCTCCCTTCTGTGCCCTTCCTTGTCCTTCCCGCGGGTCATACCTTGCCACAGGGCAGATTACCCCCCGTCGCGCTCTCCCGCGAGGAAGTCTCGTACCGCTTGTGCCATCTCGTCATTGTAGGAGGGATGGACGTGATGCCGCGCTCCCTGCAAGGCATGGAGTCTTGCCCCCCGAATGTGCGCCGCCATGTACTGGGCTTGAGAGTATGGGATGACTTCGTTGTCCGTGGAGTGTATCACCAGCGTCGGAACCAGGATGTGCGCCAGGTCCTGACGTACGTCCGCAGACATGCCGACGAAAAAGGCGGCCAGTGCCTCGCCCGTGACACAGGGGCGGAGGAGCCCAAACAACGTGTCAAGATCGGTCCAAGGCATCGGCGCCACCTCGGACAGAAAGCGACGGAAATGCCCTTCCCAGTCCACCTTAAGGGGGGTAGGATCCGACCCGAGTCCCCCTCCACGCCCTGGGTAATCGACATCTGCCGCGCGCCGTGCACTCCCATTCACCACGATAAGCGCTCGTATATTGTCCGGATGCCGCGCTGCGAGCGCGATAGGCACGACGGCAGCCTCGCAACCGCCCACGAGAATCACCGGCGCACCAACCTCATCCACGACGTCGCGAAGACCGACGAGCTCACTGGTGAAATCAGCCCGCCCGGAGCTCCCGGCCAAGCCGCGATGATTCATGAGCACCAGCGTATGCTCCTGCGCCAGTCGACGTAGCCAATGGGTATCGAGGTTGGCGATGACCGGGGTTGCCTCCGTCCAGCACGTGCATGCCACGATGGTTTGGTGTCCCCGGTTCAGAACCTCATACGTCACGCCCGATGCCGTACGCATGTTGATCATTCCTCCTGGGAAAGGTGATGAAGCCCAACAATAATTATACAGTCTGTATAATCCTTCAAAGGCAGACGGTTCCCTTCTGTATAAGACGACTGGATATTTCAGCATCTCGCCTTGAAATTCGTTTAATATCAAAAGGATATCTATTATCGCCATGTCAAGGGATTCGGGTTTATACAGACTGTATAAGACGACTCACAGCCGGTCCGCCGCACTTGTTCATGAGTGGAGTCCATTGTGGTACTGACATCTTTATGGCCCAGTAATTCCTGGATCGTCCGAATGTCGTAACCCGCTTCTAGCAAATGAATAGCAAAGGGATAAGGGAGATAACGGTTCGGAATCTGAGATATTCTTTTGAGTTCCCCCTCACCCCGCCCCTCGCGGTCGGGTCTTAACGACTCTCCCATCAAGGGAGAGGGAGTTTCTGTGCGGCCATGTTCCACGGAGACGGTCCGGAAGTTTCGGTTTCGATTTGGCCCCAAGCGCAAGGTCCGGGTGTCGTTCAGCTAGATTCTAAAGGAAGGAGACGAAGTCAGCTCCGGGCATAAGCTTTCTTCCTCCGTTGGGGACGAACTTAGATTATCAGTTGTTCTTCAAAGATGTCAAGTTTTTAAAGGATATCAACTAGATTCCTGGTCCCTGCTGTTTGCTTTTGCAGGGACTGCTTTTGCGGGGATGACGAAGCTTCGCCATGCAAATAAATATGCAGCGTCAGGGTTTATCCCGCCTTTATCATAGCGCGGCAGAGCCACAACCCAAAGAATCACCCCGTCCCTACCCTCGCCGAAGCTGTGCATAATCCCGCAAAAATCACCCTCACCCTTCTCCTCCCCCATCAAGGGGGAGGGAATTTTTCTTATTCCAATGTGGGAGGTGGGACGTCGGGTCAAAGACAACTTAGGTAGCGTGACCCGCCACCTCTTTTCAACTTCAACTTCGGATCGATGGAATTCTCAGCGATAAATCATCGACCGGTAACTGAATCGCGGGGCAAATAATGTTGCCAGCAGCAGTGCTGGTGGCGGTGCAGGGACTTGAACCCCGGACACTGCGGATATGAGCCGCATGCTCTAACCCACTGAGCTACACCGCCACCCGTGGGCAGGAAAAAGGTTTCTTGTATCTATCTTAATAATTTTGCCCTGATTGTCAACCGAAAACGAAGCGATAAGCCTTGCTAAAGGTGGGGTCAGCGTTGGGCTTTCAGCTATCAGCAATCCTTATTTGATCACCCATAAATACCCCCCACCCATCCCCTCCCCCACAAGGGGGGAGGGTTGGAAGGGGCTGATTGCTGATAGCTAATGCAGCAGATAATCGGGTTTCACATGTTTTAACGCTTTAAAAATATTTTCCTTAATTCCTCTGTGATCTTCCTCCAATTTCCTAAGAAGATCCTTTAGATATTTGCGTTTTGAATTTGGCGTTGTTGGGCAGTGGCTCTCCAGGACAGGCAATCGCGATTCTTTGGCAAAACGCTTGAGAAGGGATTCTTCTACGTAGGCCAGGGGACGGATGAGATAAAAATCCCCTCTAAAAAAAGATTGGTAAGGGATCATTGTGCTAATCTCTCGGGCAAAGAGAACGTTAAGCAGGAAAGTTTCAATCAAGTCGTCTTTATGATGGGCCAGAGCCAGCTTGTTGCACCGGTAATCTCTGGCCAATTCGAAGAGCCTTTTTCGGCGTAGCCTTGAGCAGAGAAAGCAGGGGCTGGCCTTGCGGTTGTAATCACTGTGGGCCAAGGGGCCGATGTTTGTTTTCTCAATGTGGTAGTTGTACCCCTCATCTTTGAAGTATTGCTCCAGCCGTTGACTCTCGTAGCCGTCGGCTCCCTCAAACCCCAAATCTATATGGGCGGCTATGATGTACTCAGGCTTGGGAACAAAAAGCAGACGGCCAGTCAACAGCCTGAGAAGGGTGAGACTATCTGCCCCGCCGGAAACCCCCACCAAGATACGGTCTCCTCCCGCAAGCATCCCGTGCCTGAGAATGGCCTGCTCGAGGCGTTTTCTGAGATGAAGATGAAGCTTACTCATCTATTTAGTCACAGAGCTCACAGCGCGGCATAGCCGCAACGAAACCCACCCCCTCCCTACCCTCCCCCTCGAGGGGGAGGGTGAGGGTGGGGGCAGATTTATTGCTTAACCAGATTTCGAGAGTCTGCAAGTTAGTAATATAGAGAACACAGAGAAAATGATATTTATATATAAAACAAAGAATTCGCCATATGTCAAGAATTTGGTTCGAGATCTCTGAAAGACCAACTTTTCTGTCACTCCCGCGAAAGCGGGAGTCCAGAAAGGTCACGAAATTACTGGATTCCTGCTTTCGCAGGAATGACAAGATTACATCCCGAAGGACTTTTTCAGAGATCTCGCTCCCAACCTTTGACAAAATTGAAGGTCAAAAGATTTTTCGGGTTCAAGGGCTTAAGACCGGGCCTCAATTCAAGGCTGAGATAGCCCGGCCCAAATCTCGAAACTGTTCAAGAGATAGGACTTCCCCTCTTAAATTTGGATTGATGCCAGCGGACTGCAACGCCTGGTGGATTTTTTCTGCAGGAAGGTGAGAGAATTCTCCAAACTGGATGGCGTTGGCCAGCGTCTTTCTCCGGTAGGTAAAAGCTGAACGGATGACCCGTTGCAAAGTTTCCTCATCCTCAACTTCTACGCTCGGTTTCGGCAAAATTTCAAACTTCACCACGGCTGAGTCTACGTTGGGCTGAGGATGAAAAGATCGGGGGGAAACGGAGAAGGCAATCTGGGCACGAGCATAAAGCTGGGCATAGAGGCTCAGGGGTCCATAATCCTTCGATCTTGGCCTGGCTACAACCTTCCTGGCCACCTCCATTTGAAGCATCAACACCAGGAGAGAGAAGAATTGTCGTTCTCGAAAGAAACGGAAGATCATGGGGCTAGAGATTTCGTATGGCAGGTTGGCGACCACCTTTATCTTTCGTTGCCATTTTTGGAAGAGGGGGGCAAAAGCAAATTGTAAAGCGTCCCCGAGGATGACCTCCACCCGTTCATCGCCAGAGAATTGTTCCTTCAGAATGTTGGCCAATCGGGGATCCACTTCTATGGCATATACCTTTTTCACCCGCTGGGCCAATGGAGTGGTGAGATTGCCGAATCCTGCCCCGATCTCTAAAACGATATCCTCCGCTCCCAGATCGGCGCATTCCGCGATTCTTCGGAGAATATTGGAGTCGACGACAAAATGCTGCCCCAATTTCTTTTTCGGACGGATTTGCAGATCTCTAAGTTGTCTTCGAAGGGAAACCAACTCTATCAGACCACCTTCGGCGTCTTTCGCGATACAGCGTGATGATCCGCTTGGTGATAAAATAGGAGGGGATGGCCAAGACCAATCCCATCACCAGTCCACCAATGAACAGAGGGTAAAAAATATCCCAACCCAGCTCGATGAGGCTATGGATGGAGAAACCTGACACCATAAGAGAAGGGGGATTCGTTCCAGTGATTATCCGTCCCACTTCGTAATCCAAAAGATAGACGAAAGGGAGAAAAAGGGGGTTAGAGATCCAAACGCCAAGGGCTGCTGCTAATTTACTTTTTCCCAGAAGCAAGGCAGTTAGGACAGCCAGGACTGTATGCAGAGGGACTGTGGGAGTCATCCCAATGAATACCCCAATAGCCACTCCTCCGGCGACTTCCCTTGGTTGGCCCTTCAACCGAAGAATTCGAAGGTAAAGAAGGCGGATTGCTCGTTTCCACCTTATCCATCGTTCTTTCAACCTTGTTTTCCTTTCCTGGCTATCTTCCATGTTCATAAACCTTTTTGAATTTTCCCCCCTGCAAACCTGGAATAGGCATTCAGGAAAAGGTCGGAACGAAAGCCTTCCCGCAAAAGATGAAAACCGGCCACAGCTACCATGGCCGCATTATCCGTGCAGAGAGCGGGCGGAGGAAAATGCACGGCAATTCCAGCCGCGTTCCCTTCTTGGAAGAACTTCTCCCGCAAGCGGGAGTTGCAGGCCACTCCCCCTACGGCCACAACCTCTTTGGTTGATTGCCTGACACTGGCTCTAAGAACCTTGGAAACCAGGGTATCGACAACCGCTTCCTGGAAAGAAGCGGCGATCTCCCCAACTTGATCAGGGGAAAGCTTTCCACCCAGGCTCTGCACATGGTTTAAGACGGCCGTCTTAAGTCCGCTAAAGCTGAAATCTAAGGAATCTGTTTCCAACAGTGGGCGGGGAAAAGGAATTGCTGCGCGGTTCCCCTGGCGTCCCAGGCGATCGATTATCTCTCCTCCTGGATAGCCGAGTCCCAAGAGTTTGGCCACCTTATCAAAGGCCTCCCCAGCAGCATCATCCAGAGTCTTGCCGAGCAAAATCATTTGGGTGGGACTTTCTACCCGAAAAACACTCGTATGACCACCCGAGACCACCAAGGCGATGAAGGGAAATCTCGGAGAAGGAATGGATAGAAAGATTGCCGAGATATGGCTGAGGATGTGGTTGACCCCTACCCAAGGTATTTGCAGCACGTAAGCCAGAGCTTTGGCCACAGCGATTCCTACCAAGAGGGAGCCTACCAATCCCGGTCCCTGGGTGACCGCAATAGCCTCAATGTCCTGGAGGGAATCCCCAGATTTGCCCAAGGCCTCTTCCAAAACTGGCAGAATAGTTTCGACGTGCCTGCGGGAAGCAAGCTCTGGAACCACTCCCCCAAACTTCCTGTGCACACCGACCTGGGAAGCCACAATGCTGGACAGAATTTGCTGGCCATCCACCACCACGGCGGCCGCAGTTTCGTCACAAGAAGATTCGATACCCAAGACCTTCATGGCCGTGCTCAGGACTTCATCCGGGTAATTTCTTGAAGCGCCTTCAGTAGCGCTTCCACATCCTCCGGGGTGTTGAAAAAACCTAAACTAACTCGGACCGTGCCATTTGGAAAAGTACCCAAAGTCTGGTGGGCCCGGGGAGCGCAATGGAGGCCGGCGCGCACTAAGATATTGTAAAGCTCATCGAGGAGGAAACTCACCTCAGCAGGGTTCATGGAGTCCACGTTGAAAGACACCACCGGAATCCGGTCTTCCACGTCTAAAGGGCCATAGATGTGAATCCTCTTGTTCCTCTTTAGTCCCCGGAGCAATTGTTGGGTCAGGTATTTTTCCTTTTTGCGGATTTTTTCGATGCCCTCTGCTAAGACAAACGAAACTCCTGCTCCCAGACCAGCGATACCGGGGGTATTCAACGTTCCGCTCTCAAACCGATGGGGTAGAGTGCTCGGCTGATCCTCTGATTCGGACTCAGTTCCGGTTCCCCCTTCTTTCAATGGTCGCAGGTCCACCCCTCGGCGAATGTATAGGATGCCAGTTCCCTGTGGACCATAGAGGGATTTGTGCCCCGAGCAAGCTAGGAGGTCAATCTTCATCTTCTCCACGTCAATGGGTACAAGACCCGCAGTTTGAGCAGCATCCACCAGGAAGAGAATTCCCCGGGAACGTGCAAATTCTCCTACTTCCTCTACAGGAAGGAGTGAACCTGTCACATTGGAGGCATGGGTAAGCACAATCAGTTTTGTCTTTCGCTGCAGGTTTTTTCTCAGGGAACGAAGGGTTAGATGGCCCTGGGGGGAACAGGGGAGCTGACTGAACCCCACCCCTACCCTTTCTAAGGCCTTCAAGGGCCGGATGACAGAATTGTGTTCGAAGGAAGAAGTAAGGGCATGGTCTCCTGGAGACAGTGACCCTTTAAGGCCCAAATTAATGGCCTCAGTGGCATTGCAGGTGAATATCACGCGCTGGGCTTGGGTGATGCCGAATAGCTGGGCGATCTTCTCCCGTGTCTCCGTGATGATCTGGTTGGCTTTCCGGGCCAATTTATGGTCGGAGCGTCCAGGATTTGCGCCGATCCGGCGCATGACTTCATTCATCTGGCGATAGACAGTTTCAGGCTTGGGGAAGGAAGTAGCTGCATGGTCTAAATAAATAGACAAGAAAGCAACTCCTCAATTTTGTAGATTTCCCTGGCGGAAAATATTCCTCCCGCAGCTGCCCGGAGATAATTCTCCCCGCCGATCATGCGGAAATCCTTTGAAACCTTGCCGGTGAAGGTAGGTTAGCCCCCCAGAATGGAGGCCATCTGGAAGATGGGAAGGTACATGGCTATAACCAATGCTCCGATTGCTCCGCCGAGGAAGACCATGAGTAAAGGCTCCAGCAAGGAGGTCAAAGCTGCCACAGCCGCATCCACTTCGTCATCGAAAAAGTCAGCAATTTTATTCAGCATAGAGTCCAAAGCACCGGTAGATTCACCTACAGTAATCATCTGCACGACCATGGGGGGGAAAATTCCACTGGCCCCCAAAGGTTCGGCTATGGTTTTCCCCTCTCCGATGCTCACCCTCGTCTTCATGATGGCTTTTTCGATGGTTTTGTTTCCAGAAGTCTTGGCGACAATTTCCAAGCTCTCCAGGATGGGGACACCGCTGGAAAGCATCGTGCCCAGTGTGCGGGTGAACTTGGCAATGGCTACTTTCCTGATGAGTGGGCCAAAAATCGGAAGCCTCAGGAGATAGTCATCTACAGTTTCCCGACCCTTCTCAGTTTTGTAGTATCGGCTAAAACCCAGGAACAACGCAATGAGAAGGGCAGCCACGAGGTAGAAATACTGGCGCATGAAGTTACTCAAATTGATGACCAACTGGGTAAAGGCCGGCAGGGTCCCTCCCATATCGGCGAACATCTTCTGGAAGACAGGGATCACAAAGAGCAAGAGACAACTGACCACCACCAGAGCAATAACCATCACTGCGGCGGGATAAACCATTGCCCCTTTGACTTTTTTCTTCAGGTTCATAGCCTTCTCGATGTAGGCGGCTAAACGGTTTAAAATCGTGTCCAGAATCCCTCCTGTTTCTCCCGCCGTTACCAGGTTGCAATAAAGGTCATTGAAAACATTCGGATGTTTACGCAGGGCATCCGCGAAAGTGGAGCCGCCCTCCACATCTGTTTTTACTTTCAGGAGAATTTCTTTAAAGGTGGCATTATCCTGTTGACTGGAAAGGATTTCCAGGCATTGCACCAAGGGCAGACCCGCATCAATCATGGTGGCAAATTGTCGCGTGAAAATCACGATATCTTTTTCCTTGACCCTTTTTCGCCTACCCAGACGGATTCCTTTCAGGATATCCTTGGGCTTGGCCTCGATCTTGATGGCCTGGATCTGCTGCCGCCGAAGCTGCATCCTTACAACAGCTTCATTGGCTGCTTCTATCTCCCCTCTTTCGATCGTTCCTTTGCGGGATCGTCCCTCCCAAACATAAACATCCATCGAACGCCTCCAAATTTCCTGATGACTTTCTCTTAGTCTTCCACTGTGGCTTTCAAAACTTCTTCAACCGTCGTGATGCCTTCTTTGAGTCTCATGAGGGCTGCCTGACGCAAGGTCTTCATGCCCAGGCGCATGGCTTCTTTTTTGATCTCACTGGCCGAAGCCCCTTGGAGGATTAGCTCCCGGATTTCTTCTCGCACGGGCAAGACCTCGTATAAAGCCAGCCTTCCCTTATAACCAGTATTGTTGCAGGCCGGGCACCCGGTACCTTTATGACAGGTGAATCCCTGGATTTCGTCTGGAGGAATGCCCAGATTGAGAAGCATCTGCGGAGAGACTTGAATGGGCTGCTTGCAGGATTCGCAGATCACTCGGGCCAGTCGTTGAGCCGCTATCAAATTCACCGAGGAGGCCACGAGAAATGGCTCGATGCCCATGTTCAACAAACGGTTGATCGTGCTGGGGGCATCATTGGTATGCAGCGTACTCAGAACGAGGTGGCCGGTGAGCGCGGCCTTGATAGCAATCTCCGCGGTCTCGAAATCCCGAATCTCGCCCACCATGATGATATCCGGGTCTTGACGCAGGAAAGATCGTAAGGCCGTGGCGAAAGTCAAGCCGATCTCTTCGTGCATTTGTACCTGGTTGATACCCATCAGGTTAAATTCCACCGGGTCCTCGGCTGTGGAAATGTTCTCGCTAATTTGGTTTAGTTCGGCGAGTGCCGAATAGAGGGTAGTGGTTTTGCCGCTTCCTGTCGGGCCGGTGACCAAAACCATACCAAAGGGCTTATGGATGGATTCTTTGAATTCTTGGAGAGGTTTTTCTTCGAAACCCAGCTTGGTCATGTCCAGCTGAAGGTTCGATTTATCCAGGAGCCGCAGAACCACCTTCTCTCCGAATAGGGTGGGCAGAACGGAAACCCTGAAATCCATCTCCCGATCCCGACCTAATTTCATCTTGATACGCCCATCCTGAGGCAGACGGCGTTCCGCGATGTTTAGTTTGGCCATGATCTTTGCCCGGGAGATGATGGCATTCTTCATCTTCATGGGTGGTTTCATGAAGTCGTAGAGGACACCGTCCATCCGCAGACGGACGCGAAAAACTTTTTCATATGGTTCCAGGTGGATGTCGCTGGCCTTCCGTTTGATGGCCTCATTGAGGATCATGTTGACAAGTCTTACCACCGGGGCATCTTCAGAGGCTTGCTGGAGCTCGTTGACGTCAACTTCTTCGGCATCTTCCAGAAGCTCCATCTTCTCCTCTTCTCCCATCGGACCGCTCATAATTTCGGCCATGGCGGTGGAGGGATCATAGTATTTGTCGATGGCCACTTTGATGGCGCTTTCCGTGGAGACGAAAACCTCAACATGGCAGCTAGTCAGGAATTTAACGTCATCGATGGCCAGAATGTTGGAGGGATCGGCCATGGCCACGCGCAAAGTGGAGCCCACCCGTCTGATGGGGAGGATTTGATATTTATAGACCACATCGGCGGGGATCATCTTGATCGTGTCCTGGTCAACTTGAATTTCGGCTAAATCGATGGCGGGCACACCGTAATGTTTACTCAAGAAGGAGACGAGATTCTTTTCGGTAATGAACCCGAGTTTTACTAAAGAAGTCCCCAGCTTGTTCCCAGAGATTTTTTGTTCTTGAAGTGCAGCATCCAGTTGTTTGGAGGTGATCAATCCTTTGTTTACTAAAAGTTCACCCAACCGGATGGACATAACTCCTCCAAAATTATTGATTTACTTATTAAAATATAGATGAAATCAAAAGGTTTTGTCAAGGATTTTCAGCTCTTTCATTAAGGTCTTATCGTCAGCAAAGAAAAAAAACTGAAAGAATTTCCCCGATTTTCTGCGTCCTGCAAAGTTGCTCCCGTGAAAGAGAAAGACGGCCTTTCCCGTGCTATCTTCTATTGACAACGCTACCCAAAGAGGGTACTTTCATTCTCGGTCTCATGGGTATCTATTCCAAAGGGGAAGATGGAAGTCTGTTTTCATAGATTCCCATATTGGGGACCGGCTTATTTACCCCGCGGGAAGGAACGAGAATTGAAGGGCTTTATAGTCTGGCTGGCTTCAGCTGGCTACCTTGGCTATTTTCCCTTGGCGCCAGGGACCGCTGGAACGTTTGGGGGGATTCTCGTCTATATTCTATTCTCTTCCTTTCCTCCTCCCATTTACCTTTTGAGCTTGGCGGCGACCTTTTTTCTGGCCTGGTGGGCTTCAGAGCGAGCCGAATTTATTTTGGGTAGAAAGGACAGCCCGAGGATCGTTATCGACGAGGTCGTGGGGTATCTGATCACCATGACCTTCCTGCCGCAAACGCTCACCGCAGTCATCGGGGGATTCCTTTTCTTTCGGGTTTTCGATATAATAAAACCACCGCCGGCCAAATTCTTCAGCCGTCGAATGCCAGGGGGGTTGGCTGTTGTTCTCGATGATGCTGTAGCGGGGACGTATTCGAATTTTTTGCTTCAGGCCATCAACCATTGGCAGCCATACCTTCTTTTTATGATGGATAAGTGGAGTATCCGGCTGGTTTGAGGGGGGATAGCGCAATTTCGGGCTTCTCCGTCATGGATGGAGCCATTTGAGGAGTTCTGTGAAGGTCGAAATCATTACCGTGGGGAATGAATTAACGAGCGGCGAAGTGGTCGATACAAACGCTGCTTTCATGGCCAGCGCCTTTACAGAGAAGGGTTTTGAAGTGACTTATCTTACTACCGTCGGGGATAACGAAGGGCGCATAAGAGATGCCCTCCTGCGGGCCCAAGATCATGCTGAGGCTATCATCGTAAGCGGCGGTCTGGGGCCGACTGCGGATGATATCACGGCCAGCTCTGCTGCCAAGGCTCTTGGCCGGGGGCTGATCATGAATACGGAGGTGCTCCACAACCTGCGAGAGCGTTTTTCCCAGAGAGGAATGGAGATGCCCCTTTCGAATGAGAAGCAGGCCCTTTTTCCCCAGCAAGCAGAAATCATCCCCAATCCCATGGGAACTGCTTCCGGGTTCATCCTCCGCGACAGAGGGAAGATCTATGCTTTCCTCCCTGGGGTTCCCCGAGAACTGATGGTTTTGCTGAAAGAAAATGTAATACCCTTACTCGAGAAAGAGCAGCAAGAGAAGGTATTCTATCGGTCGCGTACCCTTAAAGTCTTTGGTCTGACTGAATCTGCCATAGCCGACCGCCTGAAAGATATCTACCCCCCAGACCACTCGGCCTCCTTAGCCTACCTCCCCCGCTTTCCAGAAAACCATGTGAAAATTAGGGTAAGCGGAAAATCTCTGGGAGAGGTCGAGAAGAACTTGCAAGAGTTAGAGAAAATCATCCGGGAAAAATTGGAGGGACGAGTCTTCGCGGCTGATCAGGAAACACTCGAGGAAATTGTGGGGCATCTGTTGCGGTCTAATCGAGCAACCCTAGCCGTTGCCGAATCCTGCACGGGGGGATTGATTGCCCATCGTTTGACCAACATAGCCGGCAGCTCAGATTATTTCGACCGGGGAGTTGTGGTTTATAGCAATAGGGCCAAGGTGGAAATTCTGCACATTCCCGAAGAACTCTTGGCTTCAGCCGGCGCGGTCAGCGCCCCGGTTGCTGAAAAAATGGCCGAAGGGGTACGGCAGATCAGTCAATCAACCTTAGGACTCGGCGTTACAGGAATCGCCGGGCCAGGCGGTGGTTCTGAAGAAAAGCCAGTGGGAATGGTTTTTATCGCCCTTTCCAGCCCAAAAGGAACCATTTCAAAGAAATACCAATTCTGGGGAGACCGAGGACAGATCAAAATCATTACCGCCCACACCGCTATGGATTGGGTGCGGAGATATTTCTTAAACCAGCTTTCAGCCGTCAGCAAGAAAAACCCTAAACTCTGGAATAGCGTTTTGCCTGAAAGCTGAGCGCTGAAAGTTACTTTATATGGAAGGGATTCGCTCATTCATCGCCATCGAAGTCCCGCAGACTTTGCAGGCCAGGATGGAAGAGCTGCAAAGAGAGCTCAAACGCACAGAAGCCGATGTCAAGTGGGTTCGCCCAGGGGGTATTCACCTAACCCTGAAATTTCTCGGCTCAATTGGTCTGGAAGACATCGAAAAACTTAGCCTGGCCATTACACCTGTTGTTGCGGCCTGGGTGCCCTTTGAAGTGAAGATATTTAGCTTAGGATGCTTTCCCTCAACCCGCAACCCGCGCGTCATTTGGCTGGGGGTGGATCGAGGAGGGGCGGAAGTGCTATCTTTGCAAAAAGCCATTGAAAATAAAGCAGCGGAGGCAGGCTTTTTGCCAGAGCCGAAGTCTTTCAAACCACACTTGACCGTGGGGCGGGTTCGCTCTGCCAAAGGTATGAATCCGTTGATCCAGGCAATGGAGAAGCACAGAGATGCAGAAATCGGGTCTTTTCGGGTTAGTGAAGTTCATCTTTTCCAGAGCGAATTGAAGCCATCAGGGGCGGTATACACGAAACTGAGAGCCTTTCTCATGGGGAAAAATCAGCAATAAGTCCCTCATTCCATCCCTCTTTCCTAACGGGGAGAGGGAAAGGGAGAGGGAGAAAAAGGAGGGAATTATGCCGGCGGAGACCCATAAAGAAAAAGCCATTGATCTGGCGGTCAGCCAGATCGAGCGTCAATTCGGCAAAGGGGCCATTATGCGCCTGGGAACAGATGCGATCATCCCAGACATCCCGGTGATTCCAACGGGGTCCTTGGCTTTAGACATTGCCCTGGGTGTTGGGGGAGTTCCCCGGGGGCGAGTGGTGGAAATTTTTGGTCCGGAAGCATCGGGCAAGACCACCTTAGCTTTGCACATTATCGCTGAAGCCCAGAAAAAGGGAGGCATCGCCGGCTTCATCGACGCTGAGCACGCTTTAGACGTTGCCTACGCCCGGAAGCTCGGTGTGAAAACAGACGACCTGCTAATCTCCCAACCAGACACTGGGGAACAAGCTTTGGAAATCGCCGAGATGCTCGTCCGTAGCGGAGCCATTGATGTGGTGGCTATTGATTCCGTGGCTGCCCTGGTTCCCAAGGCAGAGCTGGAAGGCGAAATGGGTGATGCCCACATGGGCCTTCAGGCACGCCTGATGTCCCAAGCCCTGCGCAAGCTAACTGCTACGATCAGCAGATCGAACACTTGCGTCATCTTCGTCAACCAGATGCGCATGAGGATCGGCGTCTTTATGGGAAACCCGGAAACCACTACTGGAGGCAATGCTTTGAAATTCTATTCCTCCGTCCGGCTGGACATCCGGCGGGTTGGGGCCATCAAGGATGGGCAGGATGTCACTGGAAACCGGACGCGGGTCAAGGTGGTAAAAAACAAACTCGCCCCGCCATTCAAAGAAGTGGAGTTTGACATCATGTATGGCGAAGGGATTTCCCGGGAAGGGGATATTTTGGATTTGGCGGTGGAAAACGAGATCGTCGAGAAGAGCGGAGCCTGGTTCTCCTTCGAGGGCGAAAGGATCGGCCAAGGCCGAGAGAACGCGAAAAGCTTCCTGCAAGAACATCCGGAAGTATGCCAGGCCGCTGAAGAAAAAATTTTGGAGCGCTTTGGCCTGTCGAAAAAAAAGAAAGAGGGCTAAGTCCATCGATTCATAAATTCAGTAACGAATTTATTCACTCAGGACTTAGTGCTGAGTGAGCGACTGCTTGGGTTATCGGTTTGAGAATACGTGACCGTATTTACGAATCGAAGCACTAAGCATCTCATGGCGCTATATTGTTCATGAATAAGGAAAAAAAGCGCTCCCGGTCTTCGCCGAGGGCCGAAGAATCCGCCCTTCGCCTTCTGGCTGTGCGGGACCACAGCCGGCACGAGATACGCAGCAAGCTGAAGGCGAAGGGGTTTGGTGCGGAAGAAATTGAAAGGGTTTTGCAAGACCTGGTAGCTCGCAGCTTTCTGGATGATTCCCGTTACGCTCAGCGATTAGCTTTTTCTTTGGCTCAGGAGAAACTTCTCGGGCCCCAGCGCATCCGCCAGAAATTGTTCCACAGAGGGATTCCAGCAAATGTGGCTGAAAAGGCCATAGAAAAAGCGGAAGAAACCTTGACTGCCAGCGAAAGATTGCAGAAGGTTTTGCGGATGAAATTGAAAGGCCGCAGTCTGGGGCAGATTCTACCCCAAGAGAAAAAGAAGCTGATCAACCACCTTCGCCAGCGCGGGTTTCTCTGGGAAGATATCGGGGAGGCTTTTCAGGAAGCGGGAGGCTTAGAGGAAGAATGATAACTGGCCGCGAAATTCGCCAGAAATTTTTAGAGTATTTCCAGAGCAAAGGACACACGATCGTGGGGAGTTCCCCTTTGGTTCCCCAGAAGGACCCGACCCTGCTTTTTACCAATGCCGGCATGGTACAATTTAAAAATTATTTTACTGGTGAAGAAGCACCTCCCTTCCCCCGCGCCGCCACATCCCAAAAATGCGTTCGGGCCGGCGGCAAGCATAATGACCTGGAAAATGTCGGCTATACGGCCCGCCACCATACTTTCTTCGAAATGTTGGGCAACTTTTCTTTTGGCGATTATTTCAAAGAAGGCGCCATCGCCATGGCCTGGGAGTTCCTCACCGCAGTTCTGCGCTTGCCCCCGGAGAAGCTCTGGATCACCATCCATCAGGGCGATGAAGACCTGAGCATTGGACCGGATGAAGAGGCCAGAAAACTATGGAAACATTTTGTACCCGAAGAGAGAATCGGGGCCTTTCCCACCAAAGATAACTTTTGGCAGATGGGTGACATAGGACCCTGCGGACCTTGCTCGGAAGTGGTCATCGACCAGGGTCCAGGGGTGGGATGCGGCCGCCCGGAGTGTGCCATCGGGTGCGATTGTGATCGCTACCTGGAACTCTGGAATCTCGTATTTATGCAGTTTGAGCGAAACCCTGACGGAGGCATTACCCCCCTTCCCAAACCCAGCATTGACACTGGAATGGGTCTCGAACGCATCACCGCCATCGCCCAAGGAGTGGAAAGTAATTACGACACGGACTTACTGAGTAGCCTCATCCAAGCTGTCGAGAGATGGAGCGGTCGAAAGTATATTCCCAGCGCAGCGGAAGGGATTTCCTTCCGGGTCATTGCTGATCATAGCCGCGCGGCCACTTTCCTGATCAGCGAAGGGGTTCTTCCTTCTAACGAGGGGAGGGGTTATGTTCTGCGCCGGATCATGCGCCGGGCGATGCGTCACTGCCAGAAATTGGGAGTAAACGGTCCTTTCTTGTTTCGTTTGACGGATGAAATAGTCGAGCTGATGCGGGATGCTTATCCCGAACTGGTCAGCGCCCGCGAGATGGTGAAGATGGTCATCTCCAATGAGGAGGAGCGCTTTTCTGAAACCCTGAACGTCGGCCTGCGCTTATGGGCGGAACAGAGGCAGAAGCTCAGGCAAGGTGGGCAGAGAATCATTCCCGGGGATTTAATCTTCAAGCTATATGACACATATGGGTTCCCCGTCGATTTAACCGAAGAGATCGCCCGCGACGAAGGTTTCGGTATCGACCAAAAAGGTTTTGCCGAAGCGATGGAGGCCCAGCGAGCGCGCGCCCGCGAATCCTGGAAAGGATCAGGAGAAGAGGTATTAAAGGAGGTTTACAAAACTATAACCGCCCAGAATTTGAAGACCGATTTCGTGGGGTACGATCGTCTGGAAGCAGAGGGCAAACTTCTCAGGATATTCAAAGGCGACACAGAAGCTGAAGCCGGGCTTGCCGGCGAGGAGGTGGAAGTCATCACCGATCGAACTCCCTTTTATGGAGAGGCTGGAGGACAAGAGGGTGACCGGGGGATACTGACTACCAATGGATCCTGGATGGAAGTTTCTCATTCCTTAAGACCTTTACCTGAGGTCATCGTTCACCGGGGAATCATTAGAGCAGGAACGTTGCGCGTGGGAGAGATGCTCAAGCTCAAGGTCGATCCCGAAAGGCGAAGGAAAACGGCGCTCAACCATACGGCCACCCACCTCTTGCAGGCCGCCCTGCGAGAGATCTTGGGGAACCATGTCAAACAAGCTGGATCCCTGGTTACCCCGCAGCGCTTGCGTTTTGACTACACCCATTTCTCCCCTTTAACGGAAGAAGAGATTGACCGGGTCGAAGAATTGGTCAATTCTCGCATTCGCCAGAACCTGGAGGTGCATGTTTCCTTCCTGTCTTACAAGGATGCCCTGGATAAAGGGGCCATCGCCCTTTTCGGGGAGAAGTATGGAGATATGGTGCGCCTCGTCCAAATGGGGGAAGTGAGCGCGGAGCTTTGCGGAGGGACGCACACTCGACAGAGTGGAGAGATTGGACTGTTCAAGATCCTTTCCGAGACAGGCGTGGCCGCGGGTGTTCGCCGGATAGAGGCTGTTACTGGGGAGGAAGCCTGGAGAGTGGTCAAGCAAGAGGAGATAGAACTCCGCAGTATTGCGGCCGCAGTGAAAGCCAAAATTGGGGAAGTGGCTGAAAAAGTGCAGCGACTCATCAGGCAGCAGAAAGAAACCGAGAGGGCCTTGCAAGCCTTGCAGGCCAAGGTCTCTACTGGTCAGTCGAAGGATTTGATCTCCTCCATCCGGGATGTCAAAGGGATCAAGGTCCTATCCACGGAGGTGGAAGTGAAAGACCCTAAATCCCTTCGGGAGATGGCTGATCGCCTCAAAGACCATATCCGTTCTGGGATCGTCCTTCTGGGCGCAAAGGGAGATGGGAAAGTAATGCTCCTCTGTGCAGTAACTGCGGACCTGACGGAAAAATATTCGGCCCAAAAACTGGTTAAAGAAGTGGCCAGGTACGTGGGAGGTACCGGGGGAGGCCGCGCCGATATGGCTCAGGCCGGCGGTACAAAAGTGGAAGGCCTGCGTCAAGCCTTAGAAAAAATTTACGAAATTATTTAGGGCGATCTTCCTGGATCTTCTCTTCTTATCCTCCCGCTTTTCCTTTCTTCTTCTCTTCCCGGGTCTCCTTCTCTTTTTTCCTCTGCTCTTCCTTATCGATCTCCTTACGGCATATTTCGCTCAGATATTGGATCTTCCCCTCCAGGCCCGAGTCTGGATACATTTGTAAGATCCCTTTGAACCTCTCCAAAGCCGCCCTGTATTTTTTCGTGCGCAAATAAAAATGGCCAATGTAAAATTCGTGCTCGGCCAGCTGCCTCTGGCAAAATTCCATCCTTCTTTTGGCTTCCGCTGCTTGGGGACTTTGAGGAAAATTCTGGATCAAGTAGCGGAACTGTTCAATGGCCTTTTCTGTCTCAGTCTGGTCCCGGTCGAAAGAATGCATCTGCTTGTAGTGACACATGCCTAATTGGTAGATAGCGTAAGGAATCTCCGGGTGCAGGGGGTGCAGTTTTTTAAACTCTTCATAGTGCAGGATGGCTTCGGCATAATTTTTGTCAAAAAAGTAAGCATCCGCGCTCCGCAGTTCCACCAGCGGGGTATATTCACTCAGGGGGAATTCTTCCTTAAATTTTTTGAACGCCTCGACAGCCCTTTCATACTTCTTCTTGTGATAAAGCTTCATGGCCTGGTCATACAGCAGCTGGGGCGTAGGTTCTGGTTCCTTCTTCTGCCACCAAGCACAGCCCACCAGAAACCCAACCAGGATGATAAAAATTACTAAATTCTTCCCGATAAAACGGATCCACCTCATAAGCTACCGCGGCTCCCCTATCCTCCGGCCAAGATAGGCAGAAATAAAAGGCGGTCCCCATCCTGCAACTTTGTCTCCAAGCCCTGGGCAATATTCTGGATATGATCGTTGATCACGATGGCCACCTCGCTGGAAAGGCTTTGAGTTTGGGGATTAAAAACAGCTTCATGAAAATGACTGATTCGCCCCCCGAGGCGATTTAGCAGGCTACGCAAAGTCTCTCCCTCTCCGATGGACTCTTCGATGCGCATTGGTTCGGGGTGACTCCAGCCGAGTCGCTCACCCATCCTGAACTCGATCCTGACTTTCGCTCGCTCCATAAAGTTCATCCTCCACCTCAGAAAGCTTCGATGAGTTCCTCGAGCCCCAAGGATTTTAGAGTTTGCGGAAGGGGCTTGCCTGTTTCCGGATCCCAGCCCATCATTTCATAATAGCTTCGCACCATGAAGTCGAAGTGGGGTCCGATTCCTCGCCCCTTGACCGGCCCATCGTTGGGCGTCGATCCATAACGCGTGGAGGGCCTTTCCAGCTCGGTCTTAAGTCCGTGGCGAAAATTGAAAACCCGCAGAACGTTGACAATCCTCCGTCCGATGGTCACCGCCTCCCTTAAATTTAGATCCCATCCAGTCACGGCGTTCGTGCATTTCACGGTCAACTCCCGATTGGGGCAGCAAAAAGCACAAATTCCCAAGCAGTCTACGAACTGTAACCAGCCATTCTCCTTGGCGTTGATCAGGGGAACCTCCCAGGGAGAAAATTTATCGAAAACCGGAGGATATCCCAGCCGTTCAGGAAAGACTCCTCCCCGGGTGGCCTCGATGGTACTCGTATTGGAAAGACAGGTATCCAACATTTCGCACCAGCGACCGCGGTGGTCGTGACTCCTGGGTGCGGCTCCGGTATGGGCGTAGATGGCCCATTGGGCCGCTTCTCCTCCAATTTTCTCCGCAGCCCTTTTGACCCCTTCAGCCAAGAGGTTCGCAAATCCTCGCCGGTGGGCAATCCGCTCGAGGATCTCCTTCACTGCCGTCACATTTCCCCAGGTCATTTCTAAGCCATCCAGATCATTTTTGCTCAGGGCCTTTTTTTCATAGCATTCCATGACCCAAGCGATCGTCCATCCCGCTTCATTCAGATCCATACCCATCTGATCGTTAAATCGGTTAAGCATCACGGCAGCCCCAGGGTCAGTGTTCCCTATAACTGGCCCCCAGGTGGCCAATCCCTCATATTCCGGCTCCTCTCCAACAAATCCTGCGTAAGGCCCTTCGGTGACCTGACAGGTCTTACTATGACGAAGCTGACAGGCCCAGCAGGGATTATCCTTCATTTTAAAATGAGTGCGAATATATTGCCCATCAAGTCTTTCATGTTCCGGAAAGAGGTTCGTAGTGTAATTCTTCACCGGCAACCAGCCGCCGAGGGCCGCCGCGGAAAATCCTCCCCCCGTTCCCCATTCATAAATCCGCTTTGACCCTTTGGTTTTGGCATCCTCGTGTAATTCTCGCGCCAATCTCTCCACAGCCGCCTTGTCTTTCACCGGAATTTCGGCCTTGCCCCTGGCCACGACGATCGCCTTAAGCCTCTTTGACCCCATCACGGCGCCCATCCCATTGTGGGCCACAACATGACCTCCATCGCCGCAGATCATGGCATAGCGGACCAGGTTTTCTCCGGCCGGGCCAATACACTGCACGCTTCCCCTTCGTCCCAACCCCAGCTCTTTCAGCAAAATCTCCTCTGTTTCAAAAGTGCCCTTCCCTTTTAAATGCCGGGCGTCCCGCAGCTGCGCTTTTCCCTCGTGAATGAAAAGATAGACCC
>Ga0315312_1001291_pt1 | contig 20219 bp, 18 predicted proteins | sample TDP7_MG_FD_203629 | JGI IMG/M metagenome (GOLD analysis project Ga0315312, IMG submission 203629) | Freshwater sediment microbial communities from Lake Towuti, South Sulawesi, Indonesia - TDP7 | ecosystem: Environmental > Aquatic > Freshwater > Lake > Sediment | place: Indonesia: South Sulawesi... | reverse complement strand
GCAATTCATTCCGAAACGGGTGAACCTGCCGCATGACAAACTCGTCTCGCAGTGCGAGCAGGCCGTACGTAACTATGACCCGTGCATCTCTTGTTCAACACACTTCCTGAGACTCGATGTCCAGCGAGAGTAGAAGGCACAAGCACTATCGAGTCCGACGAGCGTCGGGTGGTAGTCATGGGAGTCGATTCTGAGCAGGTGAACTTGTGAAGGGCGCCCCAGGTCTCTGTCACACGACATCAAGTCGCTTCGGCAGGGAACGCAAGTGTGCCACATAGGGAACATTCATATACCCATAGGACGGTACCATGCCATGGACGGCGGCACGACTGCCCTCGGAGCGGACTGATGAGCCCAAGGGAGAGCGTGTCCCGATCAGCAATCTGGTGAACAGCATGGCAAAGTGTGCGAGATGTGGGCTCGACATTGAGCGGCCAATGAAAGAATGGAACATGCAGCCCAGAGATGGGCGCGGACCAGCTCTACACGTGAAGCACTACGCTTGTCCACAATGCGGAAAGAAATTCAGGGTTGCAGACAAGCTCGCCGGAGCTTAGGCTGACCCTGAAGTTCCACCCTTTTTTCTCCTCCCAAGTTCGAGCGGCGGTGAGAGCTGACGCTGCTTCTCCTTGGCAAGTCTTGTCCATTTGATGAATCTCTCACAAGGGGGTTCTTCCTCGTACAAGGTTCTTCGGTTCGCTTCAAGAAGATTGGGCGTTTTCCTGATGTATTCGGCGGCGGTCAGGAGAGAATTGCCGAGATGCCTAGCACAAGCGGAGATTCCGGATAGTTCTTGCATGGAGCCCTGGGCTCTCAGCAAGTGGTGGTCCACGATGACTAGCGGCAGTTTTCTCGCAATGCGTTCTAGGTTCTCCATACCCCTCTTGATCGATTCCTCCTGGACTTTGACTCCTGAAAGATAGGTCGGCGGGCCGCCTACAATCAAAACTGACGGTTTTTCATCCAAGATGAACTGGACTGCCGTCTCTGACATGGGGCCTTGGAGGTCCGACGCATGAATGAACTTCTCCGATGACGATTCAACAACTGTTGCTAGAACCCATCCCTGACCGCTTTCATCTTCCCCATGCGGAAGCGGGACCGAGAATCTCACCCTAGTGTTCCCGTAGTCAAAGGTTCGGCCATCCGCAACGATTGTCTTGCTCTTGATCTTCCGGCAGAAACTCTGGAAGATCCAGCCTCGTCTTCTTTGGCTGACATTGACTGATGATCTCACGTCCTTTACCATCAGCGCTTTCCCTCGGTACATGCGCGCAGCTTCCCGCGCGCTGCTGGCCAACCAAGTCGTATCGGTGAAACTCGGAGTGAAGTGGTCGTGATGATAGTGTGAGACTACCAGTGTGTCCGCAGCCCTCGCGTACCTTCGGATTCTCTCGCGAGAACCCAGCAAGGCTCGGTATTCCCGGGGATGGGGGAGTAACCGATAGCGGGGACCAAGCGCCGCACCAGGATCTATGAGGATCCTGATATCAGGAGTCTCAACGAAGGTGCACATCGATCTGACTCCGAGGCTCTCGAATGCTACCGGTGTGAAACGTATCGTGTTCACGTCTTCTCAGTCCGTCCTGCGCCGGTGTCCGCTGCTTTGTCCCTAGAGATCCGTTCATTTCGGAAAAGGTCATCTGTCCGGATACAGACAACAGGACTTGATCTAGGCTTTGCATCGGATTTGCTGATGCGTATTGATTTCGAAAGAGCTTGGGTCAACAGGCGAGCGAATTCCAGTTGTCGGCATGGGCACCTACGGAATGGGGGGCCCGACCACACCCGATCGCTCTCTAAGCACTGAAGCCGTAAGCGCGCTCAAGCTCGGTTTCAGTCTAGGAATGAGGTTCGTAGACACGGCGGAGATGTGCGGAGCGGGCCATTCGGAAGAGCTGGTCGGTGAAGCGGTCCGAGGTTCACATAGCAAGGTGTTCCTTGCGACCAAGGTCTCACCTGAACACTTCGACTATGAGGATGTCTTGAAAGCCGCTGACAGGGGCCTCAAGCGGCTCGGCACAAAATGCATAGATCTATATCAGCTCCACTGGCCGAGTTCGAGCATTCCGATCAGAGAGACAATGCGTGCTATGGAGCGGCTCCAATCCGAAGGCAAGATACGTCATATCGGCGTAAGCAACTTCTCCGTCGAAGAGACTGTCGAGGCACAGCAAGCACTGTTCAAACATCAAGTCGTTTCCAACCAGGTAGAATACAACCTGATTTCGAGGGGCATCGAGCGTGACCTGTTAGGCTACTGCGAACGTTCGAAGATTACTGTGATCGCGTACACTCCGCTCGCAAGAGGAAGGCTCTCAAGGCCGTGGGGCTCGGCCCCCATGCAGTTGCTGAGGGATATCGCAAGGAAACACGGAAAGACGCCGTCCCAGATCGCCCTAGCTTGGGTCATCGCGAGGAATCCTGTGGTTGCGATTCCAAAGGCTGTTCGGAAGCACCGTGTAGAGGAGAACGCGGAGGTCGGTGAATGGACACTTCCTGAGCAGGATCATAGGGCGCTCTCGGACGCTTTCCCTATCTAAACCAAAAAGGGTCGCTGGCTTCGCTAGCTCCCGGGCGGGTACCGCGCGAGTTCTCTTTGCAGCATTCGTTCTTGCAGGATGCCTCGTCTCTCGTAGAAGGCATTGTTCTGGAGTTTCTTTTTCGTTGCGAGCTTAATCAGTGGATCGAGAGCCGGACGGATCGGGTCGATCGGGCGCGCTTCAACTACGTTGCTCTTCATCGCGCTTGCAAAGAGGCTTTCACCAAGCTCTGAACGGACAATGACGGTGTTCCACCCGTCGGGTGAGCCGATCGCTCCGATAGAGATGTCAGCGAGTTCGGCGGTGTAGTCAATGCAGTACCTACATGGCCCGCTCATGTACTGATCTAGTTCTTTCAGAGGAACATCCACGGCGACCTCTGAGTCCACATAGACCTTGAATCTTCCCCGCTTTATGACCGTCTTGGTTACTGTGGACGGGTCGATGCCGTGCTTCTGTCGAATGAATTCTCCGACGAGTTTGTCGTGGTGGTAGACCTTCGAGCAGAATAGTCCGATTGTGAGCGCCGGCCTTCCTCCGGTAACTCCCGAGCCCCCGAACTTGTAGGTTGATTGAAGTGAGGTGTGCATGCGCCATAGGCCTTGAAGCTCGCATGGAAGTGCTACTAGTCCCACTTTGCCGTTCGGAAATGAGGCGGCCGTGTCTGACAGCCCTCCCAAGATGCCGCTGTGAGTGTATTTCGAACCGGCGGTCTCAAGGATGCCTTGGGTTGTTGACCCGATGACCGGCACCGCGGCCATCGGTATTCCGCTGGCAAGCACAAACGCGGAGTTCGACTTTGTAAAAGCCACAGTAACGAAGCAATCGATGAGCCCGACCTGGAGCGCGTGATCCAGGACAGCAATGGACGTGCCGCCATCCTGACCCACTCGCAGGAACTTCTCATCCACTGCTCGGGCTGAGTAGATCCTCATGTATATCCCGAGCGTCTCCTCTTCCGGCGTCCTGGTCTTTCCGAATGCCGTCTGTTCTATTTCATCAATGGGCAACTCCAAGCGGGGGCAACTGTAGTAACAAACTTGGCAAGCGGCGCACGGTCCCACGATAGTCGGCTCCTCCCTTCTGCCGACGTAAAGGACGTTCACCGGGCACCCGGCCACACAAGCGCCGCACATCATGCAGTGGCCTGCTTGAACCACTTCCTGCCAGAGGTGCCCCCAGATCTTGGCGGGCTTAGGCGGTGACCAGCCCGTTTCCACTTCACCTGACTGGACCGAGTTTCCCCACGGTGAACAATATCAATTTGACCCTTGGTGCGGATGCGCGACGCTCCCGGGGAGATCACAACCAAGCAAAAAACCGAAATGGGGGGTCTGTCGCTTATGTAGTTGCGGGCGATGACGACTCTGGCCCATTTGAGCGAATGAAATCGATCTTGAGTGCGCGAGCCCGCGTCTGCGATCGTCTATGCATGTCTCGTTCCTGACAGGAACGGTGATATTTGCTGGTATACTCTCCTCAGACCGCCGAGGGGAACGCGGAGGAGAGATTGACCGTGGCGTACAAGGCTTTCTTGACAGGAAAGGTGCCTCCACGCTTCCTGTCCCGAATAGTCTTCCAGCGTACGGGCGCGCCTAATCGCAGACTGCTGCTTGGCCCCGCATTGGGGGAGGATGCCGCGATAGTGCGCGTACGCGGAAGGGTTTTGGTGCTGACAACCGACCCAATAACGGGCGCACAAGAGAATGCGGGGTGGCTCTCAGTCCACGTTAATGCCAACGATGTTGCAACACGTGGAGCAAAACCAGTCTGGTTCCTTTGCTGTCTGCTGCTTCCTGAGCGATCAGACGCAGGAATTCTTGACAAGATAATGAGTCAAGTGGATGAGGCCGCGCGAGAGATATCTGTAACAGTCGCAGGCGGTCACTCGGAAATCACGCCGGGTCTTCACCGTCCAATAATCGTAGGGTCGATGATAGGGGAAGTCATGTCCGGGAGATACGTGACAACCGCCGGCGCCAAACCTGGAGACAAGATAGTCTTGACGAAGACCGTAGGGATCGAAGGGACCGCCGTCCTCGCGCATGATCTCGAAGAGAAACTGACACGGTCACTCGGAGAAGCTACCGTTCGACGTGCAAAGACATTCTCAAGACGAATCAGTGTGGTCAAGGATGCAATGATCGCCAGCGCGACAGGCGGCGTTCATGCAATGCATGACCCGACGGAGGGCGGCATCATCTGCGGGCTGTGGGAGCTCGCGGAAGCCTCTAGGGCCGGGATAGCGGTTGACGAGTCGAAGATCAAGATGGCCCCTGAGACCCAAGATGTCTGTCGAGCCTTGGGAATCGACCCGTTCCGTGTGCTGAGTTCAGGAGCTCTTCTCGTCTCATCGAAACCGAGCCACGCAGACGTGATTACCAAGTCCCTGCGCAAGCATGGCGTGGACGCGTGCGTCATTGGAGAGATGACGAAACTTGAGAAAGGTCGAACGCTCATCAAGCGTGACGGTACTAGGACGAAGATTGAGCCGCCGGCGCGCGATGAGCTGTATGTGGTTCTTGAGGAATCGAGAGGACCGTTTAGGTAATCTTCATCATTTCTCAGTTTCACTTGTCTCTCACGTTTTTATCGAATCCGCGTGCACAACAGATAAGATCCAGCGGGTCACGTTAAGCCATGAAGAGCGTAGGGGTCCTCGAACAGTTGCCTTCAGACATCGTGAAGGAGATCCTATCAAAGTCAACGGTCTTCCAAAACGAGGGGCCCCTCTCACTTGAGTACGTACCACCCCGTCTTCCTCATCGAGAAGACAAGCTGAGCTTCCTAGTACAGCTCTTCAGATTCGTCATCGAAAGACCTTGCTCAATGAGTCAACGCGTACTGGTCACAGGCGATGTAGGAACCGGTAAGACCGCCCTGTGTCAGCGTTTCGGCCTCGACATCGCAAAAGCCGCAAAGAACCGCAAGATTAACTTACACTACGTCCACGTGAACTGCAGAGAGAACAAGGGTAGCTTATTCCTCATAATGAAACGTACCCTCGAGAAACTCTCACCCGAGTTTCCGAAACGCGGATTCGCGCCAGAAGAACTTCTTCAGGCTCTAATGGACATGCTCGATGAGCAGAATGCCCACCTGATCTTGGCCCTTGATGAGCTTGAAAGCCTGATTCAGACGGAAGGTTCGACGCCCATCTACAACCTAACAAGGATCCAAGAGGAACGCCCAGGCGCGCCTACGCGGCTTTCTCTGATATGCATCCTCCGGGAACCAGCATACCTAGACAAATTAGATCTAAGCACAATTGGAACGTTGCAGCGCAACTTCGTGAAACTTGAGAAATACTCCTCAGATCAACTGCAGGCCATCATCTGTGACCGTGTCGAACTCGCGTTCAAGGAAGGAACTGTTCCAGAAGCGACCATCAGCTTCCTGGCCGATGTAGCCGGCTCATCCGGTGATGCCCGCTACGCTATTGAGTTGCTCTGGAGGGCCGGAAAATACGCTGACTCGGAAAGTTCACGCATAGTTTCAGCTGAGTATGTCAGAAAGGCAATTGCAAGCGTCTACCCGGCGATGAGGACCGATTACATAGCTGCTCTATCAATCCATGAGAAGCTGCTGCTCCTCGCGCTCTCGCGACTACTCATTGAAAGAGACACAGCCTACGTCAGCATGGGAGAAGTGGAACGTGAATACCAAGTCGCCTGTGACGAGTTCAACGAGGAACCGCGACAGCACACGCAAGTATGGAAATATGCCCGCGCGCTCAGCTCCATCGGTATCATCTCTGCCCAAAAGTCAGGTGAGGGTATGCGCGGCAGGACAACCCTCCTCGGACTAGCCCAAGTTCCCGCATCCACGATGCAGGAAAGCCTACAGGCAGCACTTGAGGCCACACGCAAGACGCCGAGAAGGCACAGCTGACCAAGCACAGCTTGGTCGGGTTCATCTGCGAACCTAAAATACGCCATCCGAGAAGGCTAGCAGCCACACTCCTTGGTGAAGCAAGTTGGCGGGTCGGAAACGAAAGTTCTCCATGGCGGACATAACTCTAAAGAAAGAGGTCCTTCGACAGGCCGTCGCCTCGGGAACGATACGGCTCAAACCGTCCACGATATCAAGGATCCGAAAGGGCCGAATAGCGAAAGGAGATCCAATGGCGGCCGCCGAGGTTGCAGCTGTGTTGGCGGCGAAGAACACGCCTCAGACATTGCCCTTCTGCCACCCGATCCCGATTACGAATGTGACAAGCGAGGCCAAGATCGGCTCCTCCTCCATCAGCGTTCAATCAACTGTGAAGACGACCGCGAAGACAGGTGTCGAGATGGAAGCGCTCACTGCAACCTCAACGTACCTGCTCACGTTGTGGGATATGGTCAAACAGTACGAGAAGGATCCACAAGGCCAGTACCCAGATACAAGAATAGCGGATGTCAGGGTGCTATCAAAGTCGAAGGGATGAACCGCAGATGTCGAATGTTCCCTCAATGCACAAAGAGCACGCCTTGAAGTCCGCATCCATCGTCATCGTAACATGCAGCACATCGAAAGCCAAGCAGAAGAAGGCCGGAGAACAAGTAGACGACCCTTCCGGTGACGCAATTGAGAGACTCATGCGGGAGGCAGGGCACCGCATAGTTGGTCGGACGTTGATACCTGATCAAATGGGGCTGATTCGCAGCACCGTGAGGGAAGCTCTACGGTCTGGTGCCGATGCCGTCATTATTACGGGAGGCACCGGGGTCTCCCCCTCAGACGTGACCGTGGAGGCGGTTACTCCGATAGTTGAGAAAGAGATCCCGGGGTTCGGGGAGCTATTGAGGAGAGTAAGCTATGACACGATCGGGTCCTCCGCCATGATGACTCGCGCCATGGCGGGCGTTGTTCAAGGAAAGGCAGTGTTCTGTCTACCGGGATCCCCCGACGGCGTGACAACCGCCGTCGGCAGGCTCATAATTCCAGAACTGGGGCATCTGCTCTCTATTGCGAGGCAGGGGAAGACCTAGGCAGTTTCCCTTTTCCGCTTGATCGTCTTCCGAACCTTCGCGCCTTTCCGGCGGGCTTTCTGTACAGCCACCGGCTGCTCGGTCTCCTCACGCTTCACGCCTAGGTATTCCATTGTCTCATCGCTGAGGCCAAGCCATTTGGCAAGTTCCAGTCCCGCCGACTCGTTGTTCCTAGTCATGAATTTCACGTAGGGCACGTAGAGAGAAATGGCGCGTCTTGAGGAGATGTGACAGCGCGCGGCTATGCCCTTTCCCAACTGAGCTTGAAGGGACCTGGTCTTCCTCGTCCTTGAAAGAATCTGTATCCGTTCGGGAAACTTCATTGGAACCCAAGCCGGTTTCGTAAACTCCTTTGACATTGCTACACCAGCTGTCTCCAGCTCTATCGCGTAAGGCAAGAGTTCCCATGCATTGCTGCGGTTGATTCTTGCTCGGTAGAGGTCAGCCTGCGCCAAAGAGTCCATGGCCTCGAAGAGGTCACGTGGATCATTGAGCTGTCTGGGCGCGTTCTCGTAGACCCACTCAAAGAACATGTCCAAGTCCACTCCAGCCATGTCCACGGCCTTTCTCGCTTGTAGACACGTGGGCGATGTGAAAGCGGTCCTTAGAGCGTCGAAGATTGTGGCTCTCCGGTCGCGGAAGCCGAGCCATGATGCTTCTTCGTAGGTGAGTCTCTTTCTTCCTGAACAGAGTACCTGAAGATCGTTCATGATCGAGCGCATGTCTCCTTGGTTGCGATCAACGATGAGTCTGAGCGCCTGCTCATCGACTTCTACCCCTTCTTTCTCGCAGATCTTCCTCAGGTATGGAATTGTGTCCCTGAGGCCAAGTCTCTTGTACTCGATCATTGTGGTCGCGTTTCTGATGGGGCCGATCTTTGGGTCCCAAGGGTCGTTTGCCGTCAGTATCACGGGAGTTTGCGTCTGCTCCACAACCTTGACTATCGTGTCAACGGCGCCTCGGTCTTCACTCAAGTTGATGCCGTCGACCTCGTCGATCAGTATTAGCCGGGACCTTCCGAAGAGATCTGACTGTGTCGCGGCTGCTCCGACGGTCCTTTCAAGGGCCTCTCTGTTGCGCTTGTCGCTAGCGTTGATCTCTACAAGATCGAGGCCTCGTTCCCTCGCCAAAGCCTCAACAGAGACGGTCTTCCCCGTTCCAGGCGGGCCGTGCAATAGAAGGGCTCTCTTCTTCGGAGGGCCGTCCTCCCAAGTGTCGAGCCAGTCCACAATCTGTAGAATGGCGGTCTTGTTCCCTGCAACTTGGGCAAGTGTCTTCGGTCGATACTTGACGGTCCAGGGAAGGCTCATCGCGACAGCTCAGCTCGAGCGCTTCTGGGAACTTGCCAAGCCCAAACGGGCCAAGAGCGAGGAAAGCTGGACCTCCTCGTCGGCGCCTTGGATAAGTCTGTAGTCAATTTCCCCGATCGCGTCTATCAGCTCGATCTTGCCCCTCTCCGGAATTGGCAACCTAAGGACTTCCGAGTGAATTTGTTTCAGGATGTCCTTGCCCGAGAGCCCTTGCTGGAGCAGCATCGATCTGAGTTTCTCTCGAGCCTTGATGAAATCCCCCTTGATCGCCGTTTCAAGAAGTTCTTGGATTTCATCCGGCTTGACTTTGCCAACTACCTCGTACACTAGCTTCTCATCAACCGGTTTTCCCACCGAAGCGGCGGCCTGAAGCGTATTGATCGCTCGCCTCAGGTCTCCCTCAGACGCGGTAGTTAACGCGCGAATTCCTGACTGATCTATCCGGACATGTTCCTTCTCGGCGATCCTCTTCAAGTAACCTGCGACATCGTCGTCGTTCAGGGGAACGAACCTGAACAGTGCGCATCTAGACTGTATAGGCTCAATTATCTTGCCTGAGTAGTTGCAGCTCAGAATGAAGCGGCAGGTGTCCGTGTAGCGTTCCATCGTTCGTCTAAGGGCGTGCTGCGCATCGCCGGTCATGTTGTCCGCTTCGTCGAGGACTAATATCTTGAACGGAACCTCGCTGATGGTTGCGATCCTTGCGAACTCTTTGACCGTCGTCCTGATGACATCTATCCCTCGTGCATCGCTTGCATTTAGCTCCATGAACGCGTCCATGAATCTCTCTCCAAACAAGTCGTGTGCAAGACATAGCGCGGCGGTCGTCTTTCCACTCCCGGGAGGGCCAGCGAACAGACAGTGAGGCATAGCCTTCGTTTCAGCGAACCGCTTCAACCGGCCGACAACGTCTGCCTGATTTGTCATCTGACGGAGCGTTCCGGGCCGATACTTCTCGGACCACATCGCACTTTCCATACACGACACCAAGTATCGAATACATTCAGCCGCTCTGCTACAGATGCTTAGATGCCGGTCGTGACGCCTAAAAAAGCATGGGATGATCTCTGCCCGTGCGAACGAGCTTCATTTTGACTCGCCTCTTCCGAGGAAGGACTTATGAGCACATCCGGCTTCTTCGCAATTCCGGAGACGAATTCTTGGACGGGACCTGCTCAATAGCGGACGTCGACTTCGATTTCCAGAACCTGTCAGTCAGGGTAATCCTCACCGGCGAGATACCGTTTTCACATGATGCAACTGAAAAACTCCGCTCGGTCAGGTTAGGTCAGGAAGCGGAGGTGCCGTACTGGGTTGCGGAAAAGCTGGTTGCCGCAAACGTTGCCCGGTATCGTGATGAAGACCTTATGGATCTTGCAAAGCTCTCCAAGACGCACTGGAAAGAGACGATACCGTCCTCGACTCAGCTTCCCTCTCTCCAAGCAGACTTCTACTGCATGCTTAGGCGGTTTCTGGCAAAGCTGAAAGCCGACGGCAAACATGACCCGTCCAAGCTTAGGGACTATGAGAAAGCTCAGAACCTCTCGCGCGACATAGTAAACTGTAGGTTGAGGAAGGTAACTTCCTTCGCGGCTGCGCCCGCATCCTCAAGCGATCTCCTCAGGAACATGACGTTCGAAGAGCAAGCACTCTACAAACAGTTGAGCGCCACAATAGGTGAATGGAAGACCTCGATGCTGGAAAGTGAACCGGCGTGACAGTTCTGACAGGGCCTGAGGAGAGGTTCCAAGAATTCCTTAGAACGTTTCAGGTGGAAAAGGGCGAGTACAAATATAGAAGAAGAATGGGCCAGCTCTCAGGCTCTGGCCAACGCCACATAGTCGTGAACTTCGAAGACCTCATGGCCTATGACTCAGAACTAGCAAAGCTGGTCGTGACGAAACCTGACGAGTATCTTCCCTACATCGAACGGTCAGCCTGGGCCCAACTGAAGATCGAGGATCCCGGATATGCAGAACTCCTCAAGAAGATCAAGGTTCGCTTCAGGAAGCTCCCTGAACGCCATTCGCTCCGCCGTGTCGGGGAGGAACACCTGGGAAAGCTTCTCCTCCTAGACGGGATAATTGTCCGGGCCACGCCGGTGAGACCGCTCATCACGAGAGCCGCGTTCCAATGCAGGAAATGCAACTCCTTCGCGTACGTGGATCAGGTCGGCTCGGTGATGCGGGGACCGGGCCTCTGCGGGCGATGTCGATCCAAGATTCTCGATTTCGTTGAAAGACAGTCCACTTTCATAAACTCGCAGGAACTCCGCGTGCAGGAGCGTCCCGAGGATCTGCCACCGGGTCAGCTACCTAGGGCCATGGACGTGAAGCTCACAGAGGACTTGGTCGACGTCGCCAGGCCAGGTGACCGGGTCTCACTTACAGGAATCGTGAGAGCACAACAAGAAGTAGTTGGCCGACGCACACGGCTGCGAACTTTTGACCTCTTCCTCGAGGCAAACTACGTCGACGTGGCTGGAAAAGAAGCCGAAGTCGTGGAGATCTCGGCCGAGGAAGAGAAGCGGATACTTGAAATGGCAAAGGACCCTTGGATACACAGAAAACTGCTCTCCTCGCTTGCACCGTCCATCTACGGCTACGAGAACATCAAGGAATCCATCCTGTACTTGCTGTTTGGCGCCGTGCCCAAGATGCTACCGGACGGAGTCACGATACGGGGCGATGTCAACATACTCTTGATCGGAGACCCTGGAACGGCGAAGAGCCAACTCTTGCAATACGTAGCACGAGTTGCGCCGAGGGGGCTCTACACGAGCGGGAGAGGCTCCACCGCAGCGGGACTGACAGCTGCGGTTGTACGTGAGAAATCCGGAGGACTCGTCCTCGAAGCAGGGGCGCTTGTGCTCGCGGATAAGGGTGTCTGCTCAATAGACGAGATCGACAAGATGAGGCCTGACGATCGCGTCGCAATACATGAGGCGATGGAACAGCAAACCGTTAGTGTAGCCAAGGGCGGCATCGTCGCGACATTGAACGCAAGGGCCTCGGTCCTAGCTGCTGCGAATCCTGCGCTCGGGAGATACGATGCCTACAGGAACGTGACTGAGAACATCAACCTGCCTGTGACGATCCTGTCAAGGTTTGATCTGATCTTCGTCATGCGGGATGTCCCTGACTCTGAGACCGACAGCAGGATGTCGGAGCATATTCTGACCCTGCACAGAACGAGGGCCACGCCCGAGGAAGTACCGCTAGCTCCTGAAATGTTTCGCAAGTACGTCAGTTATGCCCGCCGGATAGAGCCAGTGCTCTCGGATGAAGCTTCCAAAGAACTGAGAGACTTCTATCTGAGAATGCGTTCAACATCCACGGGCGCCGAATCACCAATAGCCATCACGCCGCGACAACTGGAAGCGTTGGTTAGGCTTTCGGAGTGCCGTGCCCGTTCCTTTCTAAGAAGCCAAGTGACGATTGAGGACACAGATGCCATCATCAGACTTATGACGATCGCGCTTCAGCATGTCGGTATCGACACAACGACAGGCAAGATGGACATCGACGTGATAATGACCGGAAAACCGAAGAGCCTGCGCGACAGGATGCAGTCGATCCTAAGCACGGTGGCAGCGCTTGAACGTGAGACGGGAACCGTCCTCGAGTCGAAGCTCTACGAAGAGCTCTCTAAGAGAGCAGAGCTGACGGAGAATGAGGCAAGGACTCTGGTCGGTCAGCTCATCAGAGACGGCATTCTCTATTCACCCAAGCCAGGACATCTCAAGCGCACAGCCGCCTAGCCCGAGGAAGCAGCTCCCCATTGAAGATCGAAGAGCTTCCCGTCACGGATCAGACCAAACGCATCCTACTGGAGAAAGGGTACGACACTCTCTACCCCCCACAGGCAGACGCCATGAACACCGGCGTCCTCACAGGCAAGAACCTCGTACTTGCCAGCCCGACAGCGTCCGGAAAGACCTTGGTGGCAGAGCTGGCAATACTAAAGAAAGTTCTGGAAGGTCAAGGCAAGGCACTCTACCTAACACCCCTCCGGGCGCTGGCGAGCGAGAAGTACGAGGAGTTTCAGAAGTACTCAAGCCTCGAAAAGCCGGACGGCCGCAAGCTTCGGATTGCAATAACAAGCGGCGACTATGACCGCTCGGACGAGCATCTGGGCCGCTATGACGTCGTGATCGCGACCAACGAGAAAGCCGACTCTATCCTCCGTCACAGGGCGAAGTGGATCTCAGACCTGACGTTGGTCGTCGCCGACGAAGTCCACCTGCTTAGCGAGGCAGATAGAGGTCCAACCCTCGAGGTGGTCCTCACGCGACTGAAGAAGCTCAACCCGAGCATACAGGTTCTGGCTCTCAGCGCGACGGTCAGAAATGCTGCAGAAGTTGCTGAATGGATTGTAGGCTCAGCCATCACAACTGAATGGAGACCGGTTCCGCTGAGAGAAGGAGTCTACTGCGAGAATGAGATTCAATTCAAGGACGGATCTGCCAAGACTGTCCAGCCGATTACAGGCAACCCACTCATCGACATCCCGCTACAGATAGTACGCGAAGGGGGTCAGGCTCTCCTATTCACCGAGACTCGCCGATCGGCGGTTGAGATGGGAAGGCGAGCCGCCGCTGCGCTGAGCAGGGTGATTTCGTCGAGCGAGAAGCGGTCGTGCGAGATTGTGGCTCAGAGGATCCGAGCAGGGACCGAGAAGACTAGGCTCAGCGAGGTTCTTGCAGATCAGGTCAGACTTGGCGCAGGTTTCCACCATGCAGGTCTTCATAGTACTCATCGGAAGATTGTTGAGGACGCGTTCAGGGACGGCAAGATCAAGATACTTTCAGCGACTCCGACACTTGCCGCCGGAGTCAACCTACCGGCGCGACTGGTCGTTATCACGAGCCACGAGCGATACGAAGCTGGCTACGGGAGATACCCGATCTCCGTGTTGGAGTATAAGCAATTCTGCGGCCGGGCAGGACGACCTAGATACGACGACTATGGAGAGGCCGTCCTGGTCGCGCGAACGTCGGACGAACGTGAGATGCTCTTCGAGAACTACGTGCTCGCTGAGCCGGAGCGCCTGTGGTCCAAGCTCGGGGTCGAGAAGGTCCTACGGCCCCATGTTCTCTCAACAATAGCTACGGGCTTCGCTCACTCGGACGAGGGGCTTCGCGACTTTTTCTCAAGCACGTTCTACGCCTACCAGTATGGACCGAGGGCAATCAATTCGCGCATGTCCGACATACTGGCTTTCCTCGCCAAAGAGCAAATGATCGAATACGACGGACGCGAGCTGAAAGCGACACGGTTTGGAGCGAGAGTCTCCGAGCTCTACATAGATCCTGCTTCCGCCGTGATCATCAGAGACGGGTTGTACAGGAGGGCAACGGAACTCACAGAGTTCAGTTACCTGCATCTCATCGCCCGTACTCCTGACATTGCGCCGAGAATATACCCACGACGAGGGGAGGACGACAAGCTCGCGGCCATTGCCGCGGAAAGGGCAGGCCAGTTCATGTGCGAAACACCAGACGAGCTTACGGCATCGTTCGATCTGGGCTATGAGGGCTTCCTGGCAGAGGTAAAGACTGCAGCTGTTCTCATGGATTGGATACAAGAAACCTCGGAGGACGCAATACTCAACGCCCACAGAGTTGAACCCGGCGACTTGATGAGACTCGTCGACATTGCAGATTGGCTTCTGTATTCTGCCCACGAACTTGCTGAACTGTTCGGACACAAAGATCTGCGGAAGCCACTCAACCAGTTGAGGTTCAGGGTAGAGAAAGGGATCAAAGCGGATCTGATACCGCTCGTTGGCCTTCACGGAGTCGGCCGTGTCAGAGCCCGAGCCCTAAACAACGCTGGACTGAGGACAATTGAAGACCTACGGAAAGCCTCTCCGTCTGAGTTGGCTGCTGTCCCGCTGATAGGAACTACGCTGGCGAAGAAGATCAAGGAGCAAGCGGGCGGGCTCATCAAGTCTGAGGAATGGGAAGAGCTCAGATCTCCTCCCGAGGAAACCGAGCAGAGTCTCCTTACGGAATACTAAGCGATCCCTCGGGCCCGACGTTCCTGCTTTGTCTTTTCCAAAGCGTCCCGGATCAGATCTCTCGTCTTTCCTAGGTAATTCCTCGGATCAAAAACGGACTGCAACTCCTTCGGGGAAAGTAGCTTTGCGACTTGGCCCTCTTGCGCGGCGAGGTCCCGAAATGACTTACCCTTGGTTATGCTCTCAATCGCAAGTGACCTCGCCAACCTGTATGCCTTGGGGCGCTCCATGCCCTTCCTCACAAGTGCTGTCACCAAAGCCTCAGACAGCTCTAAGCCTCCTGTGAGTTCCAGATTGCGCTCCATCCGGGCTGGGGACACTCGCAGCTTGGAGACAACATAGTCTACGCGTGCGAGCATATGGTCGGTCAGTATGAACGCTTCCGGAATTGTGAACCGCTCCGCCGCAGACTGCGTCAGATCCCTTTCATGCCAACTGACAACCGCTTCGAGGGAGGGCTGAACAAGGCCGCGGACTACTTTCGCAAGGCTCGATATGTTCTCTGAGGTCACCGGGTTCATCTTGTGAGGCATCGCCGAACTTCCTATCTGGGCCTTGATGTCAAAGGGTTCTCGTGCTTCGTCGATCTCAGTGCGCTGCAGGTTTCTTATCTCGGTGGAGAATTTGTCGATCGAACTGGCGAGATTTGCCAGCGCACACACAAGCTCAGCATATCTGTCCCGCTGGAGTATCTGCGTAGTCACCTCAGCGGTCCCAAGTCCAAGATCCTCCATCACGAGTCTCTGAACGTCCATTGCATTGTCGCCGAGGCCCGCCATAGTGCCTACCGCTCCTGTCAGTTTACCTACGATGACACGTGGCGTACATTCGCGGAGTCGTGCAATGTGTCTTGAGATTTCTCGCAACCAAACAGCGAATTTCAGGCCTAGCGTGATAGGGAGGGCGTGTTGGCCGTGCGTTCGGCCGACGCAGATCGTTTCCGAGTGCTTCTCCGCCTGAGTAAGCAGCGTCTGTTCTAGCTTGTCGAGTCGTCTCGTCGTCAACTCGAGAGCTGCTCGGACTTGAAGCGCAGTTGCGGTATCCAGGATGTCACTTGAAGTTGCCCCGAGGTGAACATAACGCCCGCTCTTACCACAGGCCTCGGACAGAGCCTCAACCACTGCGGCGGCCTCATGTTTGGTTCGGGCTTCGATCTGTCTCATGCGTTCTAGGCGCACATATCGGGTGGACGCCTTCTTAGAGATCGTTACGGCGTCACTGGAGGGGATCTCTCCAACCTTTGCTTGAGCCCGTGCGAGGGCTGCCTCCACGTCGAGCATGTATTGCAGCCTGTTCTCTTCGTCGAAGATCCGCCTCATCTCAGGTGAGCCGTATCGGCCTGAGTCAATGGGTAGAATTGTCACCGGACAACGCTCCAAGGACAGACATATCAAAACGCTGTGGGTATAAAGGCCCTGCCAACGCGAGGTCCGCCATTGGGCGCAATTGCAGCTGTCTTCTCGAAGTCTCAGACCAATGCGTCTCGTCTCGTCGCCAAGATGCTTTGTGCGATGTATCATCGAGCGCAGGATGGAGCGGCAGTTGCATGGGACGGAGGCTTTGAGTCAGCTCGTTCGCCTTCTGGTCTGCGCGCCTCCTCTTCGGCGAAACACGCCGCGATCGGATATGCGTTCACTGGGATACTGCCGGACGACATCCAACAGCCCGTCCAAGCGGGTGAAGGGTGGTTCTGCCTAGACGGAAGGATAGTGGCACGACAGAGACTGGTCGGAGGAAAGGAGGCGACGAGGCTCCTCGAACGGAAGCTGAACTCCGCAGAATTTCCATCCATCCGACGCCACGTCGACGGCGCCTATTCCGCCTGCCTGTGTGTTGATGACAAGTTGCTTGTCACGCGAGATCCACTCGGCCTGAAGTCGACATTCATGGGCCGCCGAGACGACTTGGTCAGTATCGCATCTGATCGTAAAGCTCTGTGGGCTATCGGAATACCGGAACCCGAGAGTCTCCCTCCGGGCGCCACGTTGACTGCAACCCCGGACGGGGTGACTGTTGACTTGCCTGAGCCGCCGCCTGACGAACTCCAAGCGTCATACGGTTCAAAAGTCGGAGCAGGGGAGCTCTTGCGGTCGTTGGTGGAGTCCGTATCGATCCAGACGGCCGGGATCGATCGGATATGCGCCGGGTTCTCCGGAGGAGTTGACAGCACCGTCCTAGCGAAGATCGCGAAGGACGCCGGAGTGGACATACTGTTAGTCACGGTTGGGCTCGGCCGAACGGCCGAGATCACCGAGGCCGAGTCTGTTGCAAGAGAGATCGGTCTACCGATTGTTACGAAAGAATTCTCTCAGGAGGATGTGGGACGATATCTTGACCGACTGCTTTGGCTCGTGGAAGAAGCGAGTCTGATGAAGGTCAGCATTGCCATGGCCGTACACTGGGCGGCTGAGGTCTGCGTTGAGAATGGCCGGCGGGTTCTCATGCTTGGGCAGGGAAGCGACGAACTTTTTGGCGGATACAAGAGATTCGCCACGATCTTGGGCGAGCTGGGAGAGCGCGCAGCCGTAGAGGCCATTTCAGAAAGCGTTCGGCGGGCCTCTGAAGTGAACTACCAGAGAGACGAGCAGGCAACTTCCTCACTCCGTGCAGAGCTGAGGCTCCCCTTTGCCACCAGAAGAATGAGAGAGATAGCGTCAAGGGTACCCCTAGGATTGAAGGTCCGGTCGCCATCCGATGGCATCAGGAAGTGGATCCTCCGCGACGCCACGGCAAGGCTTGGGGTATCATCAGCACTCGCGATGCGTCCGAAGAGGGCAATTCAGCATGCGTCAGGCATCGAGAAGGCAATTCGTGAACTGGCCAAGAGACAAGGGCTGCCAGCTCAGACCTTCCTGGAGAATAGACTCCGTGAGATCAGGGATCAGTTCAGCACCGCCAACAGAGAGGGGGAACCGACGGTCATAAGCTAATAAGATCCTGAATCCCGCTTCCCTTCATGGAATAGCCCGGAAGTGGGATTCTTGTCTGATGTGGCACACCTCCTGCCAAAATGCCCGAGATGCGGCTACGGGCTGCGAATGGTACGAGGATACTGGTGGTGCGATGTCTGCAAGGCTTCTCTGGCCCCGCAGAAACCCCCCTCTGTCCGCGAAATTCTCAAAGCTGCAGGAGACACTCTCAAGAGATTGTTCACGCCTCCTCCGCAGAGACGTCCTACCTTTGCAACAAGCGTTCCCGCGGTCGAGCGTGGGCCGACAGTGGCACGCTGCCCCGCTTGCGGCTCGCTTACCCCAAGAGACCTGCCCACTTGCGTCCATTGCGGCACTAGGTTCCGCCCGCCCACGGAAGTGACAAGGCCCCGCGCTGTTCCAACTATTCAGCCCGTGCGGCACGACGAGATGGTCTACCGGTACATCGTGGAGAACGGGGGCGAGATATCGCTATCAAGGGCCTCCGTTGATCTCGGAATAGGCCTGCCTGAACTCCAAGCTTCGATTCGAAGGCTTGAGGACTCGGGGAAGATCATGAGGGATAGCTCGCGAAATGCAGGTTAGACATCAACAGAAGACGCATCAGCGTTCGCTCTTGCTGATGACTCCAGCTTCTTGAGATAACGGCTTGCTGCAGAGGCAACGCTCGGCGTCCGGGACCTTGAGTGGCTCTGAAATAGCGACCTGACCCGATTCGCCAGTTTCGCATCGATTTGGGAAATCTTGCCCAGAGCCACGATTGCTTGCTTCAGCTCGTTCCCTTTGCATTCTGAGGAGAGCGGCTTGGTCCTCAGTAGTTGCCGAGAGCGATGAGTGCTCTTTCCCTAACGATCATGCTCTTCGGCTCACTGAGTTGCTCAAGCACCTTGTTTGTTGATCCGTCAAGTGATTCCGGATGTCTTGCGGCAATGAACGAGAGCGCATAGAGTGCCCCCCACCTTGTTTGAGCTTCGGGGTGGGCAACTGCGGAGATCAGATGCTGCACGTACGGGGTTCCAATCTCTGGATCGACCTCGCTAGCTCCAGAGATCGATTCTGCCGCAGCGGGCTAAGCATGAAGCGCTTGACGGCGCGGTCAAAATTCATGTGTAGCCCACTGCGGGCTACACCCCTGTTTTCTCCAACTTCCTTCCTATCGCTATTGAGAAAGTGGGTGATCTTCTTCGCAAGCGCAGGGTTCCCGATCAGATCCCTTGCAGGCCGTTTGCCTACACGGCTTGTCCACAAATCAGCAGTACTCAGAACTCTTGCAACGTCGACCAAGACTAATCGTCTTTGCCTGGTCGGCCGGAGATCATGCCCTCCGGGGCAGCCTCTGCGAATCTTGCCATAGTCTCTGCCATCTCTCTCAAGCGTGCGTCAACCCTGTAGTTCACTGTGTTAGGCTCGAACGTCCCGTCGGTCTTCCTCTCGCCTGCTCTTACGCCTGTGAGGACCTCTATGCCCTCGTCGACATTGCTGACCGGGTAGATGTGAAAACGTCCCTCACTGACGGCATTGACAACTTCCTCTTTGAGCATCAGATCCTGCACATTGCTCCTGGGTATTATTACAGATTCATCGCCTTTGAGACCCCTCGCCTTGCACAGCTCGTAGAAGCCCTCTATCTTCTCGTTGACTCCGCCGATCGCCTGTACCTCCCCTCTTTGATTGACCGAGCCTGTGACCGCAATGTTTTGCTTGATGGGCAGCTCGGCTAGAGCAGACAGTATGGCGTATAGTTCAGTGCTGGATGCGCTATCCCCCTCCACTCCTTCGTAGCTCTGTTCAAAGACAAGCCTGGCAGAGAGACTGAGCGGCTTATCTTGCGCGTACTTGTTCGCCAGATATCCGCCCAGTATTAGGACGCCTTTCGTGTGTATCGGTCCGCTCATCTTGGCTTCTCGCTCAATATCCACAACCCCTTCTCTTCCGAGACCTATGCCTGCGGTCACTCTGGACGGTCTGCCGAAGCTAAAGTCGCCGAGACCTATCACTGACAGGCCATTCACTTGGCCTACCCTTGCCCCGGATGTGTCTATGAGTATCAGACCCCGCTGCATCATCTCAAGGATCTTCTGCTGAATCAGGTTCGAGCGGTAGACCTTCTCCTCCAGAGCCTTGTTGATATGGATCGCACTAATGTGGTCGGACCGGTCCTGCAAGGCGTAGAAGTTTGCTTCCCTTATCACATCGGCTACCTCCGCGAATCTGGTAGACAGTTTCCTCTGATCCTCAGCGAGCCTGGACCCATACTCGACGACTCTTGCTATCGCCGGGGCTTCCAAGTGCTTCAGTCTCTCCTTGGTGCAGAGGGTGCAGACAAAGGAAGCGTACCTTCGAACATTCTCCTCGGTTCTGTCTATTGTGGTATCGAAGTCTGCCTTGACTTTGAAGAACTCTCTGAACTCAGGATCGTAGGCGTACAGGAGTTGATGAAGA
>Ga0315312_1001290_pt1 | contig 20229 bp, 19 predicted proteins | sample TDP7_MG_FD_203629 | JGI IMG/M metagenome (GOLD analysis project Ga0315312, IMG submission 203629) | Freshwater sediment microbial communities from Lake Towuti, South Sulawesi, Indonesia - TDP7 | ecosystem: Environmental > Aquatic > Freshwater > Lake > Sediment | place: Indonesia: South Sulawesi... | reverse complement strand
TCGAACTCAGTGTCCATCAAAACAGTTTTAGCTTCGCGAATCTCCTTGCGTTTCTGGCGGTAGAGAATGTATGCCTTGGCAGTTCTTACATGTCCGTTTTCTATAAGAACTTTCTCGACAGCATCTTGGATTTCTTCAACGCTTGGGATAGTGTGACCGTCAAATCGTTCCTCTAAAATCGCTACAACTTTACTAGACAAGTCTTCAGCTAACTTTCTATCCTTACCGCCAACAGCTACAGCTGCTTTGAAAATAGCATTCGTGATTTTTTCTTTGTCGAAGTCGACGATCCTTCCGTCTCGTTTTCGAATTTTTGTAATGACTTTTAGTGCCTCTGTCATCGGCTCTCCTCCTTGCCCAATGGTGAAGCATCGTTTGGGCTACGGATGACTAAGTCCTCTGTGAATGAGTTCAAGTGAGAGTCAAGCTCCCAGTGGAGTGAAAGTAGACTACGACCTGAGATGCGTATTAAGATTTTTAGACAGTTTTATATAAAACGTTGTACTGACGCGTTTTCAAACTTATTTGCGCAAGGCAAATTTGAGACAGGAAATCCCGATCAGCGGTGATTTTACTGGGCACTGTTAAAGTTGGTACTGCGCTTAACAACCGACGAGGTCTTTTCAAACGCCTTGGGATGAACATCAGTCTCACCGTAGAATCCTACATATCGCCATAGATTAATGATAAAAAGCTTCTGGTGAGCTGGATCACGTGCGATCGAAGTCAACTGGATGTTATCCGCTTTGCAGGTCTCATTGCAAGTGTCTCTAGTTTTAGCGAATGCGAGCAGGAAGAGTTGCAAGTTCTGAAAGAAAATAGGATGTCAGCCTTGGAAGCATGCAGGCGAAATCTATCCCAAGAGCACTTGCCACTATTTTGAGGGTCCTTCAAATGTCAAGATTTTGCAAACGCCATACAACTTACTGCATCCTGTCAATCAGGCTCTCCGACATTGCAGCTGGCGAACGTACATGCATTACGCACTACAAATGGATTTCGATGCGTTTCGAGAGAGGCGGTCTCGCTAGACTGTCTCGTTGACAAATATATGTCAGTTATGCCACGCCTTCAAATGCCAAGAAGACACATTCTTCTACAAGCGTGGGCCAATTGGACGATTTGACATCAGCTCAACCTTGCTTTTTGCAGAGTTACATTTAGAACCCATATCGGTCACTCGGAAACACAAGGTTTAACATTCCATGTGGTTTACCGAGTCAGCGGAGTGGCGAGGAAAGTGGAGGAGAAGATAGTCACAAACACAAGCCAGATCGCTGACAACATTTACCTAGTCGATGTCTACGGCTACGGAATACGAGGAATGATCTCGCTCTACATTCTGAAAGGAGAGAAGACAACCGTCTTGGATTCAGGGACCGCTGACTCTACCGATAGGCTTACAACCGCCATGAGTCTTCTCGGCATCGACTTCAACTCAGTTCGGTACATAATGGTAAGCCATCGCCATCATGACCATGCAGGAGGAGCGGCTATATTACTCAAACATTTTCCAAACGTTCAAGTTGGAGTGCATGAATTCGCGAAGAAACATCTGGTGGATCCGTCAAAGATCAACATGGGAGCAAGGGAAGTGTTCGGAAGATTTGCGGTTCCAATGGAACCTATCAAGGATGAGGGAAAGATCTTGGTCCTGGAAGATAGGAAGACTTTCCGGCTTGGTGACAATTACGAGCTTGAAACAGCATACACCCCGGGACACACATCGGATCATTTTGCGTTTTACGAAAAGAAGAGTGGCTTACTATTTTGTGGCGACGCTGTCGGAACTTTCGGACCTACTTCCAAAACGATTACGCCGACGAGTTTTCCTCCAAGCTTTAACTATGATAACTATACTGCTTCGATCAAGAAACTATTGGCATATGATATCAATATCTTGGCCTTCCCTCACTTCGGCGCAGTTATTGGGAGCGAAGCAAAGAGGATTTTGAGAAAAAGTTTAGAAGTCGCTGAGGATTGGAAACGTTTTGTAGATAATCTTCGAGACAAGAACTTGGACGGTTATTCAATTGCTAAAGCGCTCCAAGAATCTCATATGGGAGAATTGGAGACGTTCCCTGCAAGTATCAGAGGAATGATAGGTTCAGCATTGGCCCAAGGCTTCTTAATGGGATGTAAATAGACTGGGAATCTAGCTGAGAAAGAGGCAGATAATCCAGAAATTCCTTGCCACGATCAACGCGTATAGCGGAATACTTGATACTATTCCCAGAAGTAGACCGAGCTTAACGACTCTAAGGACCAACTCATGTCTATTCTTGGTGAGAGGATAATGTACAGCCATGAAAGGAATAACAAGGATGATGAGCTTCATGAACACAGCTGCGGCAAGTCCAAGTCCACTCATGCCGTGGAGAAGAGCAGCGAAGATTCTATTCGTCTCGTAGACAAATGAGATAGTCTTCAATCCATAAATTGTACTTGCAATGTCAAGGAGATTCAAAACGAAGAGCACGATGAAAGCTGTCCAGAGCGCTAACTGCAAGCTTCGGGGATTTATACTCAGTATCAGTCTCTTCTCACGATCATAGCGGGCTTTATTCGCTTTCCATATGCAGGTGCATATGTCAAGTATAGATCCCACGATCGTCACCAACCGAAACGCGCTTTAATAACGCTGAGGAGCCCTATGGAAATCTCCTTTTCCCTTTATGAATTTTGTGAAAACGTGTATCAGGACGTTGAAAAGCCTTTAAACTTTTTGAACATAGACTCAGGGAGCGGTGGTTCCGATGAGGAAAGTCGAAGGGATGCCGACCGACTATGTAGCAGAAACATACGCGATGCTTGACCGTGGAGGGCTTCTTCTGTCAACATCTGGGAAGAATGAAAAACGTAATGTTATGACGATCGGCTGGGGTCTCATAGGGATACTTTGGTACAAACCTACGTTCGCAGTAGCCGTAAGACCGGCAAGATACACATGCAGGCTGCTGGAAGAGACCAATGAATTCACAGTTAACGTTCCGAATAAAGGCATGGAGAAGATCGTCGAATACTGTGGAAACGTGTCAGGTAGAGACCGCGACAAATTCAAGGAGATGGGCCTCACGCCGTTGCCAGGGAGGCGGGTGAAATCTCCAATGGTTTCTGAATGCGTCATACATTATGAATGCAGTGTTATCTACAAGACAAAAGTTGAGATAAGCCATCTGCCCAAAGAAATTGTATCGAAATACTATCCTTCGAGAGACTACCATACACTGTACATTGGGGAAATACTTTCAGTGCTTGCTGATGAAGACGCGAAAGAGAAACTTAGGCCCCTCAGTCAATAATCGTCGGGAGAGTGGTCTAGCGGAGATGCTTTTCAATCTCTCTTACTAGTGGAGTGGCATCCAATCCTTCATACCCAACTATTCGAGCAGTTTCCACTGCATCGTACTTCTGACCTTTAGACCACAAACCTTTCAGAAAGCGTCCTGCATCAAGCGAATTGAACCATTTCTCGCCAAATTTATCCTTCAGAACAGCTCTAATTTGAGTTTCAAGAATCCAAGCCCTAAGATATTGAGCACAATAGAATCCATCGTCTACATCAGAAAGGTAATGGCTTCTTGGGTGAATGAACTTGAGAGACTGTTCAAGCGTCGTCTTATATACCTCATCCATTCCCTCCAATGAATTTCTGTGGAGCTTAAGCTCATAGGAGAGCTTTGCACCATACCGTCTCAAGAAAAAGAGTTTGTTCAAGTAAGCGAAATCTAAGTACTCGTTAAGGGGGTCTATAGGGATATGCGTTTCAAGCCAATTCTCATCATGGACCAGATATTCAAAGATGAAAGCGTAACTTTCGGTCACAGAGCTATCTCCAAGATACTTGTATTCAAGTTCTAGACTGGAATCCACTGAACCGAAGTGTTCAGCATGTCCAGCTTCATGGAAGAGCGTTGTGTAATCATCGTAGCCGCCAATTGGCATGACAACGAGCTTAACATCATCGGGAACCTCTATTGCAGAAACGAATGCACGGGGGGACTTCTTAGGCCTCTCTTCCATATCCAAGTGAATGTTCTTCTGTTCATCTAGCGTTATTCCAATGCCGTTCAAAGTACGGTTCAATGTCTCGACCATTTCTTTCTTCTTGAAGTAACTGTCGAACTCTCTTCCTCTGAATAGATAGGATATGTCGTGTTTCTCAACAGCCTCAAGCTCAATCCCCAATTTTGTTCCAACGAACTCTCCCATCTTCTCTGTATACAAGTGATCTGTTCTGACGATAAGGTCACGCATTACCTTTTCAAGACCGTACAGATCAATTCTGTTAATATCTCCGTAAAGAGCCACATAATCCTCATAGTCCAACTTTCTAGCCGTCTCGTGCAGCTTCTGCATCCGTTCTTGCAAAATGACATTGATTCTTTCTATCACAATGTTTCTTGCAGCATATATCTTCCCTCTTGTAGCTCTGTCTGGCTCATTCGCCATTTTGACGGCCGCGAATCTGAAAGGGATCTCTTCAGAGTCAACTTGCACAATCTCCTGCGCTTCCATCGTTTCAAATCTGTCAGTGAGCTCCTTTACAGCCATCTCAAGGTAGTTGCTTGTCAAAAACTGCTGAAGGTACCTAAATCTTCTCTCTTTGTCTCCAGAAACTCTTTGTCTCTCTGCTTTGATGTTTAGGATCAAATCCTCTCTGAATAGATGTCTATACTTCCTATAGATCGAGGAGAGATCCATTTCATCCTTAAGTCCACTCCAGTTTAGGTAGAGTTCATTTTCTTTCTCACAATGGAAGAGCTCCATTTCCTTTGAGACTGAATCCAAGTTGACCATGAGGTCAGCACCTAGCTCAATCAACAAGCTTCGTGCGAGGATTCAAGCTTTTCTTTAAGGAACATCATAGCCATATGAGAAGGTTCAAGGGTTCTGGAATGAAGAAGATAGCTTTCCTGCTGCTGATCTATCTAGGTCTTCACTTGTTGATAATCGGTTTTCCTAGAACCTATGTTTTCGACGAGTACTGGTACGTGCCATCAGCGAAGAGGATAATTCAAGACGGCGTCAATCTGAGACCTGAACACCCTCCGTTGGCTCAAGTTCTCATAGCGACGGGAATAACTCTATTCGGAGATAACCCGCTTGGATGGCGTATCCTTAGTGTAATCTTCGGCGTCCTATCGATTCTGGCGTTGTATCTTCTTGTGAAGGAGATTTCTAAGAATGAATGGACTGCGTTCATGTCGGCCGCCTTACTCTCTTTTGAGAAGATGTTCTTCACCTTCAGTTCACTCGCCCTGCTAGATGTCTTCTTCATCTTTTTTATGATCTCAAGTTTCCACCTCTTCTTCAAGAATGAGTTCACCCGATCTGCACTAGTGGCAGGGCTTGGGGCGGTATGCAAACTCAACGCGGTTCTTACAGCCCCAATCTTGATTCTTTATCACATTTTCGACAGATTTTCTCTATCCATTAGAGTTTGGGCGAAATCTATCCGGTGGATGAAGATAGTGATTTGGACAAGCGTCTTCCTAGCGGCGTTCTTCATCTTCTTATACCTTTTCGATCGAGTCTACACCGGACCGGATCAGGAGATGTTCTCGAACCCTGTCAACCACCTGAAATACATGTTGGAAATCCACAGCTCCAAGTACTGGCCTAGGAGTGATGAATCAGGGCCATGGACTTGGATTTACTCACCTAGAAACTACTATTACGGAAACCTGTCAATCGCTAGAGTTCCATTCTTGGAAATCTTCAATCCATTTGTTACAGGTTTATCCCTAGTCTCAGTTCCCTATTCGATATATAATCTCAAGAGGACGAAGGATCGGCTCTCTTTGTTCGCTCTCATCTGGTTCTCAGTATCATATTTCGTCTGGTTTCCATCCTACTTCATCTTCTCTCATCCACTATTCTCATTCTACATATTGGCTACAATCCCATCGATATGCACGATTAATACAATCTTCTTCCAGAATGACCGAAGACTTGCGGAAAGCATAGTGATGATGGCGGCTGCATACTTCTTGTTCTTCCAATACCCGATTAGAATACTGTTCTGACTCTGCGGATAATGTAGGCAAGTTTTTTGGCACTGGTATACTAAAACATAATTGGTGCCTCATGTATGATCGTGAAAAGGATTCAAGACAATCTTGGTCTTGAAGACGGCGCGGTTCGTCTTCTAGGGATATGGGATACCACGCTGGGGAATGGCGCAGCAATTACTCCTCATCTTCACGAGAATATTGAAGAAGTTTACTATGTAATTGAAGGTACGGGAAGGATGACGATAGGCGATGAAGAGAAAAAAGTGGCAGCTGGCGATGTGATATATATTCCTCCGAAGAAGATCCATACACTGGTTCAGTCTGGCGAAAAGCCTCTTCGATTCATAACCGTGAGCATCGATTTGAGCGAAGCAGCTAGACATGGAGCTGCTCCGACATACGTTGCGTAGTTCCAAAATGTTCTTTTCTTTCGATCTGCTTGAAAATAGGCTAGTGCATAGTCATTCAAGTAATCGTATTCATAGTTTTAGAGGACTGAGAGATGAAGGTAGATACAGTCTGCCCGCTGGAGAATTTGAGGAGGTTCATGATTTTAAGCACCTGTCAATCCTTCATCCCTGAAGAGCTAATGGAAGATGACAAGGTTTTTCCAGAGAGGCCCGCTGAGCAAGGGACGATGTACGTTGAGGCTGAGGATAAGGAGACTGTACAGAAGGTAAGGGATATACAATTCACCCGCGTCTCTAACGTGCTCGGGATAATATATAACTCGAAGAGTGGGCGAACCAAACTGAAATGGAGACAGGTGAAGGGTAGCCTCGGGAAACTAACGGGTGAAGCCAGTACGAATACTCTAGTGAACCTGTATGCAACAAGAGCTCTTGACGAATCTTATGTCCGTAGAAGAACAATCCGGAAAGTCGAGAGTAAGCCGAGCGTTATCAAGGAAGTTTGATGCGACGATCCACGTGCATCTGGATTGGGAGAGCCTAAGGAACGTATGGCTAATATTCTAAGGATATCGCATAGGGGTGCGAGCGCTTACGAGCCTGAGAATACTCTACGAGCGATTAAGCGAGCGTTAGAATACGCTGTGGACATGGTTGAGGTTGATGTTAGAGAGACGAGGGATGGGCAAATTGTAGTATTTCATGATGAGACGCTTGAAAGAACCACGAATGGGAGAGGCTATGTTCATCAAATGAGTTTCAGTGAACTTAGAAAGCTCGACGCCGGCAAAGGGGAAAGAATACCGACGCTACAAGAAGTTATTGATCTAGTCAAGGGTAGAGTTGGCCTTGTAATAGAATTGAAAGATCCTAGAACAACTGACGAGGTTGCTGAGATTCTTTCTGAAAATAGTTTCGTGGACCAAACTCTAGTAACATCATTCATACATTCCACGGTGAAGAGGATCAAGGAACTGAACCCTCAACTCAAGACAGGGGTAATCTTTACATCTGCACCTGTTAAACCGTCGCAACTTGCATTAGACGCGAATGCTAATGCATTATTTCCACACTACAAGTATGTTACAACTCGAATGATCGAGGATGCCCATAGTAACCATCTGACGGTCAATATATGGACAGTGGATACTCGAAAAGAAATCGAACATTACGTAAGAATGGGTGTCGATGGAGTCGTAACAAACAAACCTGACCTCTTAACACATCTTTGAGTACACTCGGTACAAAGAAAGAAGGACGGCTCTCGCTTTGGAATACAATCCAGCAGAAAGACATCGAGCACTCGAGAAGCTTGTCACAAAGAATCTCGATAACAAGCAACTCAAGAAATACTACAGGTTCAGGCCGGACAGATGGTACGGTGGCATAGCTACGGCTGATGTAGTCGGTTGCGGGCTACTCTGCAGATTCTGCTGGGTGTCAGACAGGGTCTTACATAGGCCTTCGGAGGTCGGAACTTTCTATTCTCCAAGCGATGTTGCTCATCGGCTACTGAGTATAGCTGAAAAGAAGAGCTTCAATCAACTTCGTGTTAGCGGAGGGGAGCCGACGATAGGGAGGAGACACCTTCTTCAACTGCTTGATGAACTAGAGCTGAGCAGAGGCTGCAAATTCATCCTTGAAACCAACGGCATCCTGATCGGCAGTAATTCATCTTATGCTGAGGATCTATCTCGATATCGATTCCTTCATGTTCGAGTATCACTCAAAGGATGTAATGAAGGTGAATTCATGAGATTGACTGGAGCTAAACCTGAAAGCTTCAATCTTCAACTCAAGGCCTTGCAGAACATGATAGACACCGGGGTGAAATGTCATCCAGCCGTGATGACATCTTTTTCTAGAGAGGAGAGCTATCACAATTTGATTGAGAGGCTTGGACAGATCAATCGTTCTTTGGCTCAAGAGGTTGAGATTGAGGAGTTAATCCTTTATGGGCATGTGGCTGAGAGGCTGAAACGATATGGTTTGCAGTATCACAACTCTCATCTACCTAACGAGGTTCCTCAACGGCTGATTTAGAGAAGACATTGATCTTAAGCTGACGGGCGAAAAAGTTCGTTTGCGGCGGTTATCCATGAAGACTGTAATTGGCGTTGAAAAATTCAATCTTGATCTCACTCTTGAGCCTTCATTTGTCTCAACGCTTTACCGGAAGATCAACCCGAACAACTGGGTTAAGGTGGCCGGGCATCTCGGTAACCAGCTTGAGTTCAAGCAACTTAAGCCTGACATTTTGGAAGTGAATTGCAGCGCGGGGCTATCTCAAAAAGCTCTTCAGAGAAGAGCGACTATCGAGATGGGACTCTGGGGAGGTCCTTACGAGGAGAGGATAGGGAGCCTTCCGAGCAGGGTTCAGCCTCAGGTTCAAGCTTTAGCAGAGGCTTATCCGGGTGTTAGACTGCCTATAGTTCCTTTAGATTTTCTTTATATGCTTACTTCCGTAGCTCTCTCGAAGAGAACTGGTTACAGTAGATTCGTTTTGGATTGGTGTCAAAGGATTTGGACTAGATACGATGGCCGCATCGATTTAATTGCTCAAGCGAAGAAGAGGGATCTTCAATCAATCGGAAGGAGTTACCAACTTCTTCAACTTCAGAGGACTTTGCGAAGCTTCAGCGAGTTGCCCAGCCATCCTGAACGGCTACCTAGAAAGGTTCTTCAGTTAATCGGTGAACCGTATGTTCCAGCTGAAGAGTTTCTTCTTTGGCTTACACCGGAGTTGGCTAGGATGACTTTGATTCGAGGATGCTGGGGTGTTGGGCCGAAGGTCGCTGACTCATTAGTATTGTCGACGTTCAAAGCTTCACATTTTATCCCTTGTGATACACACTTGAGAACAGTAGCGGAAAGGCTGGAGTTGACGGATGTGGAGGGGACTAAGATGCCATCGAAGGTCTTATGCTCAAAATATGTTTGTGACCAGAAGACTTCTACGCAGTTCAATGTTCCATTGTGCAGTCGGTCAGCGAACGGCACATGCTTAAGGAGCTGTTTGATGTACCTTCTCAAAACTGGAGGTTGGGTGCAGACTTTGACTTATCTTCATGGAGAACGTTTCTGCAAAGCTTATTCGCCCAAATGCAAAGTCTGCCCGATTAGGAGCGTTTGTCCCAATCCGCCAAAGTGAACGATAGTGCGGTTCTCAGAGATTCATATAAAGAAAATCTCTAATGGCATGAATTATTACGCCTGAGGCGATCAAGGACTTTTCTATTGGTAATACTATTAGAGACAAGCGCATACAAACGAGTCTTAGAGTTCTGCATGACTCTTAACAGGTTCATTGATAGAAAGTCCTATCTGATATCATTCAGCTGTCTAGGCTTACCTGCATGGTGAGTGGGGAGTGAAACGTGATGGAGCCTTTAGAGCTAGCCTTCTGGGCATCGAACACCCTTATGCTGCTCGGGCTGGTAATAATCGAGTTGAGGTGGATGAGGCTTACCCGCAAGGAGAAATAGTGAGCTAGCTTAAGATCACTTTCATGCTTCGCGCGTTCTCTAGCATGTTATGGTTGTTATTGAAGAATATGTAGACTTTCTTAGGGTCGGTGTTCCTTATTCTGGATGCTATCTCCTTCAATTCTTCATCAGTATATCGGTGGTTGTACCAAGAGGTTCTACCGTGCATCCTCAAATAGACTAAACCGTTCACGTTGAGAATCCTGTTCGGAAAGTCAGGGCTATCTATCGAGACTAACGTTATGTTCTGGCTTTCAGCCCAATGATACCAGTCATTCTCGAACCATTTGAGGTTCCGATACTCTAAAGCGAATCTCTGTCCAAGTTTCACTTGAGCGATGAACTTCTCGAGTCTATCGATGAAAGATGGCGTTGGAGTAGAACTCGGTGGAAGTTGAAAGAGGAAGAAGTCAATCTTCTTATCCATCGCCTCGAAGAGCTCTTTGAACCGTGACCAATACTCAACCGCTCTCTCACTGAATCTGGACGCATGAGTCACGATACGGTTGACTTTGATCGCCCAGCAGAAACCTTGAGGGCTCTTACGATTCCATGATGAGATCATGTTCAGAAAAGGAAAGCGGTAGAAGCTGGCATTGAGTTCAACAGAATTCAGATTAGAATTCTTAGCATACCAATCGAAGCCGTCGGGGTTCCAATCGTAACTCCAACCTGAAGTTCCAATGTACAGTTCCATGGCGCTCAATTCAGAATTGTGTGAGCGACAGTTTAAGAACATTCAGTTGGGAAGCTTTCATAGATTGAAAGGATGAACTTAGCCAATATTGGAAAATGGACTCTTGGTTACACCTCTTTGCCCCTCTGGAAGACAAGACGTCGACTAGGCTAACCTCCTCAAATGGAGAGTCGAAAGACTAACATGAAATAGAAGAATACGATTTGGGACACGCTCATAATGATCCGCAACGAGAATATCAGATACACGACCGACTGCAGATACCTAGCCAGCATTCTTCATGACAAGATTCGCAACAGCACTCACTAGAACAGAATGGGCGAGAACAGTCTAAGAAGTCTTAAGCGACTACAAAGCCATGGTCCAAGGGGCGTTGCTGGTTTCCATGCGATAATTATGAACGGCGCGAAACGGTACCCGGATCGGGATACTAGTTGCAACTCAGAATTATGGTATGTCGCCCAAGATGTTGGGCAGACGAGAGAAGATGTCGGGGCCAACTGACATATTGATAGAAATGGGCATCTGATCCAGATGTAGTCAGAAGCGAAAATCTCCAAGGGAAAGATGTTTAGGTTTACGTGGTTCTTCATATAGTGGAGAATGATCGTATGGATGACATTGATAAAAAGGTAATTGAAGCTCTTAGACAGAACTCGAGAATCACCTATATGAGCCTAGCAAAAGATATCGGTTTGTCAGAAGGTGCCGTCAGGAAGAGAATTAAGAACCTAGTGAAAACAGGCGTTATTCAACGTTTTACAATAGATGTCGCAGAGGACAAGAGTCTTGTGAGAGCGTTCTGTCTCGTGTCTGTGAAACCTTCGGTCCCTAACCCGCAGGTTTCTGAGGAGCTAAGGAAGGTGGAAGGAGTAAAGATCGTGCATGAAGTGACAGGACAATTCGACATAGTGGTTTCGCTTTTAAGTTCGGATATTGCCGAAATAAACAAGTGCATCGACAACATACGGCGAGTAGAAGGAATCGCGCAGACTAATACAATGATAGTTCTAAGAACATGGCGATGATTGGCTGTTCCTCTGGAGCAGGATGGCCTATCTTAGTCTTTCCATAGAGAAAATGGCTGGAATTGACCGAAAGGCGTATATTCGGCCGATAAATAGCAATGGGACTCTATATGCTTTCAACGAGGGTGCAATGAGTTTGCCTCAGCGCGCTTTTCGTACTATTGGAGCGTCTGGGTTCGATTTGCAATCCACTCGTGCCGAAAAGCCTTTAAATCAGGTGGCCTCCTTTCATGGTTCTCGAAACAGAATGACAAAATACGTAGAACCAGGTGCGAGATGATTATGTTGAAAGTAAGATGCCCAGACTGTGACGTACAGTTCGAGGTTCCAGAAGACGCCGTAAAAGGTGAAATTGTGAGCTGCCCAGACTGTGGCCTTGAGCTTGAAGTCAAGCAAGATGATGAAGGAAGAATTGAGCTAAAGCAAATTGTCATTGAGGGGGAGGACTGGGGAGAGTAGCCCAAGGACCCGAGTACGTGAATCCAACAATCTCCAAGAACATTTGGTGGTTCTATTTTCTCCTAGATTCCTACCAATCATCTTAGATATGTAGTCAATTCTTCCGTTTGAGAAGGCACATGAAGAATGAGTATTGCAATATTGTATGAGCAAGCGGAGACCGACGAACTCGGTATAAAGCTCACTGCAAAGGAACTCGGCATAGATTTAGTTCAAATTCCATTCCGAAAACTCTTGGTTTCTATAGGGAATATGGGAATCGACATTCGAAATAAGAACAAGACCTACCACGATCTTGTCGAGAATGTAGATGTAGTACTGAATAGGGCGCAGAGCAAGAATAGACGACTCTATGCAGCTAGGATTCTGGAGACTCTAGACAAGCATGTCCTAAATTCGTTTTCCGTGGAGCACACTTGCTTTAGCAAGCTCTGGACATTGCTCAAATTTTGGAAGAGCGGCGTGCCAATACCGAAGACGATGTACATCCCCCTCGACTCACACGAGCCAAGAAAGGATGGAGGCGTTGTGCATAACGAAGAGGAAATCGCTTGTCTAATGCAACAGACGCTCGGAGAGAAAGAGATCGTCATTAAGCCAGATGCTGGAAGTCACGGGAAGGAAGTTAGGCGCGCCAAGAACCTAAAAGACCTCTTAATGATTCTGGAGGAGACAGAACCTTCGATCTCGAATCCGATAGGGTTTCTTGCGCAAGAAATGGTTGAGAAATGGTTCTATGACTTAAGAGTCATAGTTGCGAAGGAGCGTGGGAAAGAGCCGTACTGCCACCCGAAGGCGCTCGCAAGAGGTGGATTTCAGGACTTTAGGACGAACACATACTTAGGCAACATGGTATTCGACGTTGACCTGCCGATTTCACTCCAAAAGCTGGCAGTTAGATGTGGCGAGGCTGTTGGAGAACAAACCAAGGCATGGGTCTTGGCACTAGATGGAATGCCCATAGTAGGTGATGACGAGTTCTTCGATAAAGCTGATATTCAAGCACGTTTGGATAGACTTGTTCCTTTATTCGAGAGAATCAAAGAGATCAAGCGTGACGTAAGTAAGATACATGACTTCTCATCTTGGAACTCTAGGTTGGAGAATGCTTTTGAGGATTACATGACTTCTGAAGCATACCAGAAAATTAGGAGCGTCATTCAAGAAAGCGTACGACGACATAAGATACTATTCCATGAAGCAAACTCTTGCCCGGAGTTTTGGGAGCAGACTCGTCTGATCGCAGGCGCTAACGTCGCAGTACTGCTCTTCAGATGCGCACGAAGCCTACTCAATAAGTCCTGAGGGAGCCAGTTTGTCAACAAGAAATGAAGCAAGAGTTGGAATTGTTGGCGGATCAGGATATATTGGAGGCGAATTATTTCGTATTCTACTTTTTCATCCGCAGGTGAAGGTTACGACAGTCATTTCGCGTCAACATGCCGGAGACTACGTATTTAGAGTCCACGCAAACTTGAGAGGTCTTACCGGTATCAAGTTCTCTCCGCTTGATCTGTCACTGCTTACAGAAGAGTGCGACGTAGTCTTCACGGCAGTTCCGCACGGAGATTCGAGGAATATAGTTCCGGCGCTTTTGGAGGCGGGACTACGTGTCATAGACATGGGAGCTGACTTTCGCCTAAGGAACCCTGCTCATTACGTTGAATGGTATGGATGGAAACATGAGCGACAAGAGCTACTTGAACAGGCAGTTTATGGCCTCCCTGAAATTCATAGGCGTGAAATTCATGACGCACAGCTAGTGGCATGTCCAGGATGCATGGCTACCGCAACTATTCTAGGTCTCGCTCCTATGGTAAAGACTGATGCTGTCGAGACAGATAGAATTATTGTAGATGTGAAGATAGGGTCTTCAGGTGCCGGAGGAAAGCCCTCACCCGCAACACATCACCCAGAGCGATTCGGCGGAGTTAGACCCTATAAGCCCACAGGGCATAGGCACATCGCAGAAATTGAACAAGAGTTAAGTCTTCTATCAACTAGGCCGCTTAGAATATCATTCTCTCCACATGCCGTTAACATGGTTCGAGGAATCTTGTCAACTATCCACGCCTTCCCTTCTAAACCGTTAACTACTCAAGATGTCTGGAAGACCTACCGCTCATTCTATCAAGGTGAACCTTTCATACGATTCATCAGAGATAGAAAGGGCCTATACCGTATGCCTGATCCAAAGATTGTGATAGGCTCAAACTTTTGCGACATAGGCTTTGAGGTGGACGAACACGCTAATCGCCTCGTCATCTTCTCTGCAATCGACAATATGATCAAAGGCGCGTCTGGACAAGCGGTTCAGTGCCTCAATATTATGCTTGGTATCAACGAGAAGACCGCGCTGGAGTTTTCAGGCTTTCATCCGATGTGACCTGGGATGCTAACAATCGTTAAGATCGGGGGGAGCACTCTAGAGGAGGGAGTCTCACAGGTCATTGTGGAAGATTTAAAAAGTACGCTTTTGAGCAGCGAGGTTGTGCTAGTTCACGGCGGAGGAGTTGAGGTAACGAATTTTGCTTCGAAACTCGGATTCGAACAGAAGTTTGTTGTTTCGCCTCGAGGATTTCGAAGTCGTTACACAGACAAGGAGACAGCTGAGGTATACACCATGGTAATGGTAGGGAAGATCAACAAGCAAATCGTCTCAGCCTTAGAGGGCAGAGGCATACCTGCAGTCGGATTATCAGGGTTAGACGGGTCACTGATAAAGGCTGAAAGAAAGAAACATCTGATAATCTTGGATGAGAGAGGAAGACGAAGAGTAATCGATGGAGACTACAGTGGAAAGATAATTGACATTAATGCTTCACTTCTAAAACTGCTACTCAGCAACGGATACATTCCTGTCGTAGCACCAGTGGCTGTTGGTAATGAATCCGAGCTGTTGAATGTAGATGGAGATAGGGCTGCAGCATACATAGGCGCAGCTCTCAAGGCGGACGTTCTTGTACTATTGACAGATGTAGAGGGTGTTGCGATAGATGGGAAGCTAATTCCTAAGTTGACTATATTCGAGGCAAAGAAGCTTCTTCCGAAAATCGGGCACGGGATGATAACAAAGATCTATGCCGCAATCGAAGCTTTGGAGAGGGGCGTTAAGAAAGTTGTAATTGCAAACGGGTTGGAGAAGACCCCAATCTCTTCTTCTCTCAAACAGAGACATGGAACTGTGATCAGCAATGAATGAGAGGGAGGTCATGGAGACTGAACAAAAGTTCATGGCCAACATATTCTCAAAAAGGCCTGTCGTATTAGCAAAGGGTAGAGGACCTCTAGTCTGGGATGTAAACGGTAAAGAGTATATAGACTGCATCGGTGGTTATGGCGTTTGCATCGTAGGGCACTGTCACCCGAGAGTTGTTGAAGCCGTAAAGGGACAAGTTGACACACTGATCTCCTGCCACTCATCGCTTTACAACGACGTAAGAACAACTTTCTTGCAAAGAATCCTACAGATAGTCCCTAAAGGGCTCGACAAAGTGCTTCCTGTGAACAGTGGGGCTGAATCGGTGGAGGCTGCAATCAAGCTAGCTCGAAAATTCACTGGGAAAACAGACGTAATCGCGATGATGGGCGCTTTCCACGGCAAAACTTTGGGTGCGTTATCTGCAACCTGGGACAAGAAGTATCGTGAGCCATTTGAACCACTTGTTCCAGGCTTTATACATGTTCCATTTGGGAAAGCAGAGAAAGTTGAAGAGGCAATTACGAACAAGACAGCCGCTGTAATTGTTGAGCCGATTCAGGGGGAGGGCGGCGTTAGGGTCCCTCACAAAGAATACCTTAAGGAGTTGCGAGAGATATGCAACGGCAGGGATGTTCTGTTGATATTCGATGAAGTTCAAACCGGGTTCGGAAGGACCGGGAAGATGTTCGCTTGCGAATACTCAGAAGTGGTTCCAGATATTATGTGCTTGGCGAAGGGCGTTGCAGGGGGGCTTCCTATGGGTTTGACTCTTGCTAGAGAAGAGGTTATGTCGTCCCTCAAGATTGGGGAACACTCAGGCACATTCTTTGGTAGCCCATTGGTCTGCGCAGCTGCATTAGCGACAGTTGATGTTATAGTTAACGAAAAACTGCCTGAAAGAGCGGCTACCTTGGGAGAATACTTCAGGATGAAATTGGAGGAGCTTAAAGCCAAATACAAGATCGCGAGGGAAGTTAGAGGTAAAGGTCTCATGATAGGTGTAGAATTTAGATTCGATGTTTACAAGATGATTCTAAAGTCCCTCAAAAAGGGAGTTCTTATCCTTGATGCGGGCAGAAACATTTTGCGGTTTCTGCCACCTCTAGTTATTGATCAGACGCAGGTAGACAAAGTAGTGGCAGTTCTGGACTTAGTTGTGAGGGAAGAAGAAAGTGAGCGACTATCCAGTGCACCTTCTAACCAGAATGACTGAAATTTGTAGCCCATCCGGAGAAGAGAAAGAAATCAGAGAGTTCCTCGTAAGGGAAATGGATGAACTAGGTATCGATGTACGTGTAGATGAAGTTGGCAATGTTATAGGTGAAATAGGCTCCGGAAGCCCTGTTATCCTTCTATGCAGTCACATGGACACTGTTTCCGGGTACATCCCTCCTAAGATTGAAAACGGAAAGCTGTACGGTAGAGGAGCTGTTGACGCCAAAGCTTCCCTAGCAGCGATGATTATTGCTACATCAAGACTTGCCAGAGAATCATTTGAAGGAAGAGTTGTACTCGCAGCAGTGGTTGACGAAGAAAGATCAAGTAAAGGTGTAAAACGTCTCTTAGAAGAGAAGATGCCTTTCAATTATGCAATCTTCGGTGAACCTAGCGGTGTAGACAATATAACGATCGGATACAAAGGGAGCCTATGCGTTAGGATAACGTGTAGAACTCAGACAGGCCACCCTTCATCGCCTTGGCTCTTTCAGAACGCGATAGAGAAGAGCCTCGAGATATGGAATCTGATTAAGAATCTACGCCTACCGGAGGAGGATATCACAAGCCGCTTCTACTCGGTTTCGTCATGTATAACAAAGGTAGATACGGTTTCTCCAGTTGGCGTCATTCCTCATGAGTGCACGATCCATCTGGACTTGCGCATACCCCCTAAAGTTTCTGTTCAAGAAGTCCTTGACGAAATTGGAAAGATGATCAAACACTATGAGGTTGAGAATCCCAACGTGTCGGTTGGAGCGGAAGTACTCTGTCAAACAAACCCGGTTGAAGCCGACCCCAGATCCTCATTGGTCAGATCCCTGTCTTGGGCTATAAGAAGAGTGAGGAAACGAACGCCTACGCTCTTGAAGAAGACGGGAACAAGCGACATGAATGAGTTTGCGGAAGTGATTAAGATCCCTATGGCAGCCTACGGACCCGGTGACTCAAGACTAGATCATACACCAAACGAGAATATTGACCTCAAAGAGTATCTGGATGCGATTGAATGCCTCTATGAAGCATTGAAGAAGCTACCCGACTTACATAGGAGGGATGTATGAGCTAATGCACAGATGCTTAGACTCAGTTCTCAACCTCATAGCGAAATTCCACTCTCTTCTTTGATTTTATTAAGTACAACAAATGTTCTAGTTGCATCCGTGAATTCTAAGGCTCTGATCTTTTCTACAACCTGTTCCAGATGTTTTATGTCTCTACATAAAACTTGTAGAATCAAGTCGAATTCACCTGTAACCGTATAGATTCTTGTAACTTCTTCGAAGTTGACCAATTTCGAAGCAGCGACTGGACCTACCTCTCCACCTATATTGATGCATATGATAGCAGTGATGGCCATTCCGATCTTTTCAGCGTCCAAAAGAGCAGTAAATTTTCTAATTACACCTTCCTTGGTTAGATTCCTCACCCTATTTCTAACAGCAGTCTCAGACAGGTTAAGGCGCTTGGCCAATTCTGCGTAGCTTTTCCTTGAGTCGTTCTGGAGGATGAAAAGTATTTTACGGTCAGTTTCATCCAAACTTTTTTCTCGCACAGCATGGACACCGCCGAAAGTCTTATAAAGCGTGTTTCCGCCTAGCGGATTCCGCTATGAAACTACCAGTGTGGGTTGTGCTTCAAAATAAAACTTTCTAGCGACATGTGTAAGCTGAAGCGGATTCGACTTAGACATTCGTAATCCTCAGTGTAGACATACTATAGGGTACGGTGCCAATCAATTGAAGGGATCTTTCGTGAACGCAGAGGCAACTGTATCGGCACTTTCAAGCAACAGAAGCGCCTTTCAATGTGGAGATTGCGGAATGAGTCTGGAATGCCACAGCTGCGAATCTCGCCGCATCTATGTCTGCTCTAACTGTTGCAACTATTGTTACTCGCTCCACTTTTCACATCCTCCATGCCTCCAGAGCATAGGTTGAGATGTATCGCTTTAGAGTTTACTTGATGCCAAAATATGTGTGTAAGTCCGCTGTGTTTTAGAAGTAGAAGGCTGTACGCTTAGCAACTTGCGAGCGCATAGAAAATGAACCCAAATGATTTCTATTTCAACAAGATGCATCTAAACACGGATCCTTTAATCGACGACACCACACTGAGAGACGGCGTTCAAATGCCAGGTTTAGCCGCATCCCCTGAAGACACAGCCGAAATAGCCCGCCTTCTGGATGAAATCGGAGTTGAGAGGATCGAACTACATCACTACCAAGAATCAGACAAAAAGGCAGTGAAGCTTATTCAAAATATAAGTTTGAAAGCTAGGATAGCCGGTTGGTGCAGAGCCTTAAAAGAAGACATAGACGACGCCATGGAATGTGGTTTTGATGAGGTCGGAGTTTCGCATCCTGTTTCGCACATCCACTTTAGAGCTAAATGGCCTGATAAAACCGCTGACGAACTCTTGGACAAAGTCGTTGAGATTGTCGAGTATGCCGCTAAGGATCATGGCCTTACAGTCTTTGTTCACGGCGAAGACAGCACCAGAGCGGACTGGACCTTCGAGAAAAGGTTCATCAATGCCGTTGCCGAGGCTGGCGCGGAATGCTACAGAATATGTGACACGATTGGGATCGGTCTTTCAGATGTTAATGCAACTATGCCTAATGGGATTCCAGCCAAGGTGAAGGCAGTTAAAGCCGAGACCAAAATTACGGATATCGAAATTCATGCACATGACGATTTCGGAAACGCTGTTGAGAACACCTTGGCAGCGATCAGGGCCGCCTCAGGTGTTTGGGACAGAATCTACGCAAGTACAACGTTTCTGGGCATCGGAGAGAGGGCTGGAAACGCTGAAACCGAGAAGGTCTTAATGAACCTTTACATGCACCATGGTGTCAAAAAATTTGAAGGCAAAACTGAGAGGCTGAAGCAGATAGCTGACTTTATAGGTCTAGCAACGGGTCACGTGGTTCCGCCAAACAAGGCAATAGTTGGCGGTTACGCCTTCGCGCACGAGTCGGGCATTCATACCCACGGTGTTCTTAACAATCCATGGACATACGAACCTTACCCGCCAGAACTTGTTGGAAACACGCGGCGATTGACAATAGGAAAACATTCTGGAAAAGCTATCATCAAATATAAAGTTAGGGAAATAACCAGGAAGACCCCTATTAACAAAACACTGATAATCATTGGACAGAAAGTCAATGAAATCTACGAGGACGGAAGGAAAGCCTCATTGAAAGAAGAAGAATTTAGAAGAATACTTCAAGAAGTTGGACTGCTAGAGTAGTTATGGATTGAACATTTCGATTCATGTTAACAAAGCAGTACATGACAACAATGATGATACGCGGCGAGCTATGGCGTCATCCTAGATGACGTTTGATGTTGGTTGGTCTCATGGGTCTTACGATAGTTGAGAAGATATTCAGCAAGTCTTCAGGAAGAACGGCAAGGTCAGGTGACATAACCGTCGCGAACGTAGATCTGGCAATGGCTCATGACGGAACTACACCCCTAGTCATAAGAGCTCTTCAGGAGATGGGCAATCAAAAAGTTTGGAACCCTCAGAAGATTGTTCTCGTCATAGATCATGTAGCTCCAAGCGCGTCTGAGGCATCATCGACTCTCCAGAAGGCGATGAGGGAATTTGCTTCACGTCAAGGAATAAAAATCTATGATATTGGATCAGGGATTTGCCATCAACTTCTTCCAGAACTTGGATATGTCAAACCTGGCTCTCTTATCGT
>Ga0315312_1001289_pt1 | contig 20234 bp, 30 predicted proteins | sample TDP7_MG_FD_203629 | JGI IMG/M metagenome (GOLD analysis project Ga0315312, IMG submission 203629) | Freshwater sediment microbial communities from Lake Towuti, South Sulawesi, Indonesia - TDP7 | ecosystem: Environmental > Aquatic > Freshwater > Lake > Sediment | place: Indonesia: South Sulawesi... | reverse complement strand
TCAAGCTCTCTCGTGTGTATTCATCCAGGATAGGCAGCATCTTCAATGGCCTGCCATCTTCTGTCTGGTCCATCACAAAATCATAGCTCCAGACATGGTTAATATACTCTGCTCTTTTGCGAACACAGTTGTTGTCTGAACAGCCTAGCCGACGCTTTTTTCTTTGCTTTTTAGGCACTTTTAGGCCCTCTGCACGCCATATCCGGTACACCCGTTTGCGATTGACAGTCCAACCATCAACTCCAAGTAAAGCTGTTATCCGGCGATAACCATACCTGCGATGTTTCTGGGCCAATGCCCTTATCTGTTTGACCAGCGCCCTGTCTTTATCTGGTAATCGAGGCCGATACCGCTGGGTAGCTCGCGGCTGTGATAAGCTCTTACATGCCCGACGTTGGGAAACCTCCTTGCTTTGTTGAACATATGCCACCGCCTTGCGTCTCCGCGTCGGGCTCAGTAATTTCCCGATAACGCCTCTTTGAGAATCGCTTTATCCAGGCAAAGATCGGCCACCAGCTTTTTAAGCCGGGTGTTTTCTTTCTCCAGCTCCTTGAGGCGTTTGACCTGGTCCAGTTGCATCCTGCCGTATTGCTTTCGCCACTTATAGTATGTGCCCTCGCTGATTGCCAATTCTCTACAGACCTGCTCCACTGTTTGGCCGGTTGCCAGTTTAGCCTCGGCATCCCTAAGTACTCTTACAATCTGTTCTGGAGTGTGGCTTTTCTTTTTCATAGTGGGTATCCTTTCCAAAAAACTCTATTGGTTTTATCGGATACCCTCTAATCTGCAATGGCACAGTTTTTGGGGGTCAGGTCATTCAGAATGCCTAATGTCCCTTCGGGGCTATACAGGACTTCACCGATGACCTTCGAGTACTCCTCGTATCTCTTCTCGATCAGTTCATCATTGGTCGCCGGTCGGTCTATGTTAGAGGTGGCAAAGACTCCATCTATCATGCCTTTGACCAGCATCCACCCTGCTGGTTGGACACCTACTTCTAATAAATATGGTATCTTGTTGTTCAGTGTCCGGTAACCGATCTCTGCTCCATCATGGTAAATTCTCAGGGGCGTGCCAAACACTTGCCTATTATCGAGCACCTTGCCTACCATCAGGCGCGTTTCCAGATCCGATTTCCTATGCCCGAGCGATGGTGGCTGGTCTCTATCATAGCCTCCTGGTGTTTCAAACTTAACCTGCAGTCTGGCGGCTGGATTCCTCGCTAAATCCTCGGAAAGCCTGAGCTTGGCACCTACGCCAACGAATTCCACACCATCGTTCTCAAGGGTACCGTTGATATCCTGCCATCGTGCCCATTTGTAAGGAATCAAAAGCAGCAGATTCACATGATCGTAAAGCCCATATTCGACCTTCAACTCGGGTCTAAACTCCTCATATCTCCCGTTATTGGGCTTTTCTGTCCGGTCGCCACGATAGTCGTAATCCTGCGTCGCCCAATAGAACTTGCCATAGACCTCTGTGGACTGTTCACCAGCACCCAACATCCAGGCATTTGCCAATAATTGTTTCGGAAGGCCTAATAGGCATATTAAAAGTAACAACAGCAATATGGTTTTCATGGCCTACCCCTCAATTCGATGCAGTTTCTGCCTATAGACATGCGTCAAAACCAGTTCGCCAGAAACATGTATCCTTAGTCCCAGTTAACGCCATCGACGTAAACGGGTCCTTTGTACGTTGCTCTTGAACCGCCTCCGGCGCCCATCTTTACACCGACGGCGATGATCTGATTGGGATCAAATCCGCAGTCCATGTACCCATCCTTTGGTGCGAAAGGGCTGACCTTCAATGAGACCTGGAACCACTCTGCTTCCCTGACATTACGCCATGGGCCATACTGACACTTCCACTCCTTGTCTTTAACGAAAACCTGGAAACCATTGGGCTTGTCAGGCTTCCCTCGAGCACCCCAAGGTGCGTATATCCACGCGGTAACCGTGCGCCCTAGCAGATTCACGGGTATGTGTTCCCCAACCGGTGGATCCTCGAGCATATTGACCCATGCTTCGCCGTTGCGCTTATGCTCGTCGCCACCGTCAATATCCATCGTCATCTCCAACGAGTAGTCTCCCTCCAGCGCCTTTTGCTTAGGCTGAACGACTTGCACTTTAGTGCATGCTCTCGTATTCGGGTCGTCCTTTTGAGCTACCCACTGGTATTCGAATCCATACTTTGGATGTGTAGCCTGTTTTTGAAGTACTGCTTGTTTCTCCTTTTGCCATGCGCTAATGTTCTGCAGCAGTTTCTGGCAGCCTTCCTTCGTGTCGGGGATATCTCTGATCATTTCCTCCAACTCTGTAAGCAACATGTGAGCATCAACCTTTTCTGACGTTTCCTTGCTTTTGGGCGCCTCGGCCGCGACTAAGCTGGCTCCGATCACAAACATTGTCACACATACAATCTTATTTAACATTTTTTTTCGGTCTCCTTTCATTTTTTACTTAGACATGGACATACTTCTTCTTTACTGAGGCCAGTCAACAGCGTCTATATATATTGGCCCCCTATATGTTGCTGTAGAACCTTTGCCAATAGCCACCCTCACACCAACTGCTCTGATCTGAGTGGGGTCAAATCCTATCTCCATGGAACCATCCGGTGGTTCCGTTGTGCTTGGCGTCAGCGTCACCTGTTGCCAAGCGTTTACCTTTGCGGAAGTAATATTCCACCAAGTCCCATATTCAGCTCTCCAGTTCTTATCTGTGTCTTTGACAAATACTTGGAAGCCATTTGGCTTCGAACGCTCTCCCACAGCCCCTTCTGGCACATACACCCAGACGGTAATCGGCTTATTGTTTAGATTCTGGGCAGATATTTCTACGTAGGCCTCCCCCTGGCTTCGATTGGCATGACCACCTTCGAGGTCTACGGTGAGTTTCAGTGAATGTCTGCCGAACTTTGCTCGATCGCTTGACTGGTCAATCGCGATGACACCTTGGCTGTCTGTGTACGTCTCATTTGTCCAGCCCATGATCCCTGATTCAAATCCGTACCTGGATGGGTCCGGCGGAGGCCGCGTCCAAAGCCAGAGAGAGGAAAGACTGAAGATAAACGTAAGACAAAATGGAACCCACTTTTTCGGTATTCTGATAACATCTTTGAGTTTTACCCTGTGAACGTATAAAGATATGATTACGCCAACCACTCCCGTAACAGCGGCTATGACGGTTGCGACTGTTGCTATAATGGCGAGAATTAACTGAACGTTGCTCATTTTTTCTCTCCCTTTAGAATAAATTAAATGAATCTTCTTACGTTTCTAATTAGCATTTGTCAACTCTCAGGTTTCAGAATGTCGCTCTCAAGTTTGTTTATAAAATATAAGCCTTCGTAGGAATTTGTCAATACTTTTTGGGAATATTCGCGCTCGGCGTTCCGGGTTACCAGGATGAAATTGTGCTCGATTAGCTGCTCCGCAGTTCGTGCAGAATATCCCAATATGCGCCGCGGGCGCCATTCTTGATTGCCTCTACGAGTTCGGTATTATCATTGTAATTGTGGTCGGTAGCCGCCGCCGTTGCAGCAGTTTCAGGTGATATTTCCTCCATTGGCTCAAAAAATCTTTTATCGCCGGCTATCAGATCACGTACGAGTTTGGCTGGTCGCGTGCCTAAGGCTTGCGATATGTAAAAAGTCGGCCAGAAGAGGTCCACATCGCCAGCGTATTTTCGTCGGATGTTGGGATTTGTTTGGGCTGGGCCTTCGCTGCCTACAGTGTCGGCCATTGGCGTATCCGGATAGATTCTAACGCCCAGCGCTGCCCCGGCACAATCAGGCTCGATTTGCTTGATAAAGTCGATTGTTTCAGCAACCGTTTCGGGCGTCTCGCCGGGTCCGCCGAGCAGAAGGTCTATCATTACTTTTATGCCGTGCTCGCGGCACAAACGCACCGCAGAGGCAAGGTCTTGCTTAAGATGCGGTTGGCGATAAACCTTCAGCATCGACGGGCATGCAGAATCGCCCGTGAAGTCGATGCCGACACAGCCTGCCCGGCTCATAATTTCGGCAAGCTCGGCATCAAATGGGACCGCCGCCATATAGGTGTACCATCGGATGCGCTTTGCGAGCGGCCGGCGAACGAATTCTTCGCAAACGGCACAGGCGTGCTCTGGCGGGATATTAAATTCGGAATCGCACAGGTGCAGCACTTCTACGCCCTGACCTATCAGCGACTCGACTTCGTCGGCAACCTCCGCCGGGTCGCGCAGTCGCAACGCTACTCCTTTGGCCAAGTGGTCAGCACAATAAAGACAACCGCGATTGCAGCCTCGTTTAGTCTCTACGCCGCACTGGCCGCCTCTTTGAAAGTAGGCAAAATTGTCTATTGAGCTACGACTGGTCGGCAAAGAAAGCGGCGTTGGCCAAGCAGCTTTATTGCTGCGAATAAGTCCGTCCTGGCGCCAGATTAGTCCGTCCACATGCTCAAAGCCTCTGCCTCGGCGGAGTTCATTAAGCAGCGAAACTACGGCTTTTTCACCGTCGCCGCTGTGCCGTCACCAAAAAGCGCCTTGCCGCAGCCCCATGCATGCTCGCAGGCATGATACCAATGCTACTCTGCGAAGCGCTGCGTAGCACGAGTCTATGATAAAGATGGCTCATACGTCTCCAGAGCAAAATAACGTAGCAGATCAGAATTTGCTAAGAGGATATTTTACCATTTAAAATTGGTTCTGAGTCATTGAGACCGAGCAGTTGGTTTTTTTCATCTTCGGTCATTTTATCAAAAGTCTCGGTTCCTCTATCAAGTTCTAAGACTGTATCAAAAATTATTACATCCTTTTCTCTTCCTTGAAAGGTGTGCACTGTACCAACTTCAACGTTCTTTAGATTTTGCAAACGTAGCTGCTCCCGCACGTACTGCACCGAACCATTAAAGGGGACAACGATACCTATCTCGCAAGTACCGTAATGGTTAATAGAAACAGAAGTTTTGATAAGCTCGATGATTTTCTCTGTATGGGTTTCGTTGTAAGGTTTGAACTTTTTCCCCTCCAGCTTTTTCGTTACAGCGTGCAGTGGTGAGCTATCGATAAAGACTATTTGCCCATTGTTATCGCCCGGGGACAATCCATTTGAGAGCTTGCCATTATAGAAGAAATTGCTTATCACCGAACACAAGTCTGAAGCCATCCAATATTGTGTGTTTAGAAAAACAGTAAAGTCGGGTGTCTGTCGTCAGATGGAAGAAATAGTTGACGCCAGACATCTAATCTAATGGATGACTTTATTCAGGGGGTAAGCGATTATGCCGGAGGCGCCGGCGCGTTTGGGGGCGGGTGTGGCGTAGATTTGCGATTGCCGATTGCCAATTGCCGATTGAAAATCCTAAATCGAAAATCGAAAATCAAAAACAAGTACGAACTGCGATGCAAACATTCTTGGATTCGATCCCGTTGGTGAAAGAAAAATACTGAACAACAACTTACAGGCAGAGGTGGTGATTGTCAGATCAAGTCCTATCCACTACACCTAAGCTCACTTCTGAAACAAGGTATTTACCTAATTCTTCAAATTGTTCTCTATACTTCTTATGGCAAAGCAGTAATTTTTGATACCGTCTTACCTTTTCACTGCTCTTTACTTCTACAATTTTAACACTTATAGGAAGCCTTTTGCCGACCCTGTGAGAAGCCCCAATAAACAAGATTCCCTGCTCTGCAGGTTCAAGTGTATCCTCTATTTGTTTAGCGATAAAGGCGTCTCTTTTGTTTAAGAGTCTGCATTTAACCAGCTTATATCTTACAAGTGCTATTATTTTACTTATGGCTGATTGAGCTTGTGTTATAGCAAGCAATCTATTGTACTCTTCCTTAACCAGTTTGAAGTCCTCTGTCTTAACTAAAACAGCTCCTCTTTCGAGAAGCTTTGATACTAACTGGTAATTTTTACTTCCGGCTTTAGATGTCTCTTCGACTATCTTCCTGCCTACCTCGTCTTCGGCAACCATTCCATCCTGATATACTTTCATCCCCTTTACATCCACAGAATCGAAGTAGCGTGACATGGCGTCCCAGAAACCTTCGACCGTCTTTCTATGCTTGGTCCAGATTTCTTCTCCTAAGCTGGCAACACCTCGCTTAGTCACATTTTCTGCTATGGAACCAAGGTCGGCACTGGTGTGAATAATGGGAACGTAGATCAAGGTCCTCATGTGGCGTTTGCCTTAAGTGGCTTTCGCTTCGGCGTGTTCTAACCGTTTTTTGAGTTCCTCATTTCGCCCTAATCTTGTCCTCAAGGCTCTATTTTCCTGTTCAAGGTCTGCTTTCTTTGCCTTTGAAGACAAGTAAGAGTCTTCTTGCCACCAATTTATACCCATCTCCATCGCCTTGTCCACAGATGCAACCAACAGCCTTATTTTGATAGTGAGAAGGTCGATATCAGCAATTTGAATCTTAATATCGCCAGCGATGACAATCCCCTTGTCCAAGACCCTCTCCAGTATATCAGCGAGATTAGTAGCCTCGTTCGCATGCATCATTTTTTGTTGTGGCATGTTTGATTCTCAACTTGACTATGACAATTTCTTAGCTTTTATGACCAACTCTGCTGTTTTCTTGCGTACGTTCATAACGAAGCGACAGTTTTTGCAATCTATACATTTCTCATCATACTCATGGCAGGAAAGAAGCACTTCTACCTCTTTTCGTAACCGTTCAGCAAATTTCGCTTTCTCTGTAATGTCCGTAGCTGAATTGATTTTAGCGGTGACGTCTTTGATTGCCGCTTCCCGCTCTTGAAATGTGGGACAGTCTATGTCTGCTTTATTCTCTTTCATTACATCAGATTCCCTAAAGGACCCAAATCGAGATCCAGCTCTTTATCTTGGATGCCAAAGACAGCCTGAATCTCTTCTATCTTTTTCTTTACCGCCTTCAGGCTCAATCCCAGCTTTTGAATTTCGCCGGAGGAAAGACTACCTCTTTTTACTCTTCTATAGGCTTCTTTTTCCATGAGTCTTCTTATAAGTTCAACCAAGGTCAAGACTAGTTTAGCCAAGCCCTGCTCCGTCTTTTTGGGACTGCTGGCATCGATGATCTTAGGTATATTTTTTTCGGCCTTTCTGATCTCGTTTTGTAACTTTCTTATATAGTCCAAATCTTCTGCGGTGAGCTCTTTGTCAGGATTACTGAAACTCTTACCTGAGACTTGCTCTGCCTTTGACACCGATGTAAGGATAAGCCGTAAGCCCAAAAAGACCAGGTCTATATCCGCGACTCTTATGACCAGATCTCCATTGATGACAGCTCCTTTTTCTAAGACCTTATCCAGAGCATCCACTAAAGTCACACGTTCATTTCTACTAACAGCAGTGGTTACAAGCTCAGTCATTGTTCGGATACGAAGTGAAATTGAAGGCGGGCCAGGGTCCGCTATACTCCAGGCAGAACCCTGCTCTGAATATCTGTTTTTTTACTTTTTCAATTTCACGCCTGAAATTATCGAAATTTTCTTTGCTTACGAGGTAAGCTGCGTTCAAAATCATGGGCTCGCGTTTGCCGGTGAGCTCCCTTTCCAGAATTCTGTTCTTTACCGAAGCTACAGAATGTTTTGAAAATCTGCCGAACAGACCATTTACAGTATTGTCTAATTCTTTCTCTGTTTCTTTTGCGATAATTTCTCTCACTTGCTCTTCCATAAAATAGGCGATACCCTCGGGCAAGGACGCGATTTCGCTTTCCTTTTCTTTTATTGATTTATTCTTCTGCCTGATGGCTTGCTCAAATTTTTCTTTGTCTGCCAAGTACACTTTTACGCTCCACTCCTGCTTGCCCCTGATCCTTTCCAAAAGATTTTTGATCATGGGATAGTCTTGACTCAAAGCCTTTTGCAAATTTGCCTTCTCTTTAAAAATAGTACCGAACCTCATTGGTATGACGCCTATGACATCACTGTTGTTTATCATCGCTTCTTCTATGACTTTCTCGTGTGCAACGCTTTTTTCTTTAATCCAGCCCAGGTCTTCATGAGCCTTTCTTTGAATCTCTTCAGAATCAAATTCTGCCCAAGAAACTTTACTTACCACTGCCTCTAACTGGCGGTAAGGAATAGTAAAAACCCGTCCTTTCCCGTCAACACCTTTTGTGACGATGGGAGATGAAAGTCCGGTTTTTTCTCTGAGACAGTAAAGATATAATCCCTTCATTATCACTTCCTGTCTTCCAGCTTCGAGCATTCTTTGTATGTGGGCGAATAGCCTATGTCGACACTTGGATATCCACAGAAATCACTTGGTTACGGCCATATGTCCCTGACGTTCGTAAGACTCAACTTCCAGGGTGTCAGTCAATTTGACTGTATAGATATTTATATCCTGAACCCTGGTAGGAAGGCCGAGCGACCTCAGAAAAGAATTCTCCTCGTAAACCTCCACTTCTGTACTCCAGCCATCATCAACTTTGGTTACTCCGATTACTCGGACGTCCTTTACGTCTAAGGCCTTTCTTAAAAATTCCGCAGCAGCCTCTCTGGCTTCTTGTATATTAGCCATCTTTATACCTCCCTCTTTTTCGCTTCGATAATATAGTCCAATCTGGCTAAGAGTTCTTTCTCTTTCTCGTCGTACTCTTGCTCACTTATCTGGTCCAACTCAAACTGCAATTGAAGTGCCATAAGTTCTTCTTTCACACGTCCCTCATCATACAATTGGTTTTCGGCTACCTCGTTAATCTTTTTACCCAGCCACACTACGCCTTTTAAGGGTGCCAGCAGTATTGTATCTATTAGGAACATCTCATCTCCACGATGGTTCATTTCTCCCATTTGGCAGGGTAAATGACAATATTGACGAAGTTGAATACCGGCAACGGTCCTGCATACATAAACCTGATTCTGTCTCGATACTGGTCAGCTAAATCATCCATAATGTTGTCAAACTCTTTTTCCCTTCCTTTATCTACCAAAAAAGCGGCATTTAGAAACATCTCATCAGCAATGGTCTTGTTCAGTTTATGTTCGTATGATGTCCTTCTCAATCTGTCCACAATCTCTTCTGCTTGTTCTTCTTTCTTTTTTTCTAAGACTTGCTTAACTAACTGTCCCAGTTCCAGTTTTGCCTGAATGTTCGCGTTGCCTTTTAATGCTTCTTTTAAGTCTTTTATTGCTTTATTCTCCTTTACGATTTCATCGTAAATGGCAGCCATGTCCTTCCATACTGCCTTGACCCCCAGTTCCACCTTGTACCTCATATCTGCCAGTTTATTTCTAAATTCTATATATCTTCTATCGAGAAGGTTCCTTATCTCATCGGCGCTACAAGCAACAGTGCCAAATCGAACTGGTAGTACGCTGTCAAATTCTTTCATTACCTCCTCGATTACTCTCTCGTGAGCTATCATATTTTCGCGGTTTGCGGTAATTTTCGTTAGAGGATGACTGCTTACCGCCATACTGAGGTCATCATAACCAATAGTCAGAACTTCATCGCCTCGTCCGCCAATGCCGATAGGGCCGAAGTTCCGTTCCTGTTTTGCCTCGATAATGCAGTAGATGTATTTTCCTTTTTTTTCCATGTCACTCGATAGTGGTGACCAACACCGCATTGTTGTCAAAAGCCTGCTCATTAAAGTAGCAACCATCTTCTTGGCCTGCCCGGTTAGAGGCTCGGTAATAGTCAAGAAGTATCTTGTAGGCTCTGGTCATGTCATCAAATTTCTTTTCTATGCCCGGCGTATCGGGGTTTTTGTCGGGATGGCAGGCCAAAGCTAAACGGCGGTGAGCTTTTTTGATCTCGGCTGCAGTTATAAAATCATCCGTGATTCCCAATTGCTTTTTAGCCCAGTCTACCTCTTCAAAGTGCGCTCTTTTTACCTCCAGGGTGAAGAAGCTGTAAGGTGGCAGTGGGCCAACGCATCTAAAATTCAGTTTCTCTTTAAATTCGTAATTCAGCCGGTCTACTTGCTGCTCGAAATCCCGCTGCCGCCCTTTATCTATGAGAAATGCGGTGTTAAGGACCATCTTGTCGTCCATAAGGTCGTGAGCTTTAAAATTTTGGGCAAATACACCCAGAGCAGATTGTATCTGGCCAGCATATTTCTCTCTTTTCCTATCCAAATATTTCTTAACCAGAACCCCGACCTTCATCTGGTCGTCTATAGTTACACCTTCTTTTTTGCTTAGGAGTGATTGTTTAAGTCGCTCTATTTCGCGATCCTGCGAAATCTCTTGCAAAAGTGAATTGAAATTGTTAAACGTAACCGCCACGTCGATCTCTATGCAGTTTTTCACCCTTTCAAATATGTCTTTGATCGTTCTGTAGCCTCGAGCTAAAATTGCCTTAACCTGTTCGGTATTGTCGGCAAATGTCCCCAGCCGCACAGGGATGATCGCGTGTTGGTCCATTATCTTCTCGATTACTTGCTGATGTGAGAGGAGCAGCCTGGCCAGAACATCTTTGGGCATGTGACTGAGGTCGAGTTCTTTTGAATCGCTCACTACTGCGGATATGTCGCTGTAGGGTATAGTGTAAACGCGCTTAAAAATCTTGCCGCGGTCTGGAGCCTCTGCGGATTTTCTAAGCACATATATGCCCTCAACGGTTTCCACACTATCCAGGTCAAAGAACTCTTCTGTATTGGAGTTTATAACTCCGTAAACATATTTACTGATTCCGCCCATCATGAACCCTTTCAGCTTATTGGGGAGGCTGAGAAATTCAAAAATCAAAAGGTAAAATGTAAAATTAAGGAAATCATTGCCGCTTTGCGGCAATTTCTCAATTTTGATTTTTTATTTTTAATCTTTGAATTTCCGGCCTGAGGCAGCTTTCTCAGAGAAGCGGTCTTGTTCTTCAGGCTCCTGTTCAGCTTCACGCTCGGTCTGTTGCCCAGTAGCATCCTCGTTCTTATTAGTTTTGGGCCTGAACAATGACTTGATTTTCCCAATAATGTCTAACATTCTTTGTTTCCTTTTATTTGTTTTTTCTCACTTGCTATTCTGTTGCTTCAGTATTTTGATAGCTTGTTCAAAATGGCGGTTTGAAACTTTGATATCTCGCTTCTGACCCTCGGCTTCACACTGCTGGCTAACATATTCTCTTATTGCAAACATAGAAGCTTTTCGGCAGATAAACTCGATGTCCGAGCCGGGTGCACCATCGGTCTGTTTAGCCAGCTTTGTTAAATCAACGTCTTTATCCAGTGGTTTGTTCTTGGTGTGTATCTTGAATATATCCTGGCGGGTTTTCTCGTCGGGCACAGGCAACTGGAACAAAATGTCAAACCTGCCGCTTCTTAATATCGCAGGGTCGACCAAATCCAGCCTGTTGGTCGCTGCTAATACCACAACTCCCTTGAGTTCTTCGATGCCATCCATCTCAGCTAAGAATTGACTTATCACCCTTTCGGTCACATGAGAGTCCGTGGAACTTGAGCCCCTTCTGGGTATGAGACTATCTATTTCGTCAAAGAAAAGAATGGTTGGTGCCGCGTGCTTTGCCTTTTTGAATGTCTCTCTTACCCCCCGCTCTGACTCTCCGACGTAACGGCTGATCAGTTGCGGACCTTTAATAGATATAAAGTTGACACCACTTTCATTGGCTACGGCCTTGGCCAAAAGCGTCTTTCCTGTTCCGGGCTTGCCATAGAGCAAGATTCCTTTCGGAGGATGAGCATTGGCCTTCTTAAAAATATCAGGATATTTGAGAGGCCACTCTATCGCCTCTTTAAGCTCCTGTTTAATATCCTCAAGGCCGCCTATGTCGTCCCACCTTACGTCCGGCACCTCAACAAATACTTCTCTAATTGCCGATGGCTCGACCTCCTTCAGCGCCTCCAAAAAATTGTCCATAGTTACTTCTAATTTGAGCAAGGTTTCGTAAGGAATGTCGGACATTTCAAAATCAATTTTGGGCAGAATCTTTCTTAGAGCCGACATAGCTGCTTCTCTGGCCAGTGCTTCCAAATCCGCTCCCACAAATCCATGTGTAATTTCAGCCAATTTCACTATACTGACATCATCAGATAGCGGCATTCCCCTTGTATGAATCTCCAGTATCTCTAACCGGCCATTTTTATCCGGTATGGGAATAGAGATTTCTCTATCGAACCGGCCGGGCCTTCTCAACGCTGGGTCTATGGTATCAGGAATGTTTGTCGCCGCGATAACTATGACCTGCCCGCGCGACTCCAGCCCATCCAACAGCGCCAAAAGCTGAGCGACAACGCGTCTTTCAACCTGCTTTTCGCCCCCCATTTCCTCTCTCTTGGGTGCTATGGCATCTATTTCATCAATGAAGATTATGGCAGGGGAGTGACTCTGCGCGTTCTCAAATACGCTCCTTAGGCGAGCTTCGGACTCACCGTAAAATTTACCCATGATCTCAGGGCCGCTTATGCTGGTAAAATAAGCATCGGTTTCATTAGCTACTGCTCGGGCGATCAGAGTCTTTCCTGTCCCCGGGGGGCCGTACAGAAATACCCCTTTAGGTGCCTCGATGCCCAGTCTGTCAAAAACTTCAGGATATTTCAGAGGCAACTCAATCATTTCTCTAATTCTTTGGATTTGAGGATTGAGCCCACCCACATCTTCATAGGACACTTTGGCCTTCTCTACCTTACCTTCTCTTGCCCGTACTTTTATCAAGGTGGCAGATGTAACTAATACCACTCCGTCAGGAGTGGTTTCTTCCACGATGAAATCACACGTTCGCGTACCGAACAATCTTGCTCTTACCTTGTCACCAAAGGATAAAGGCAGCCCTTCTATAAGAGAGCCGATATATTTAGCGTCTTTGTCCCCGATTGATCGGGGCTGGCCTGGCAGAGTTAGGGGCGAAAGAGTGATTTTACTGGCAGGCCTATGTTCTACTTTGCGGACCACCACTTTCTCGCCAAGTCCCACTTTGGAATTTTCTCTGGTGATGCCGTCTATCTGAATGATCTTTTGCCCCCTATCTTCAACATAGCAGGGCATTACTTTAGTGGGGGTTTTGCGTTTTCCTTCTATTTGGACTACCTGACCGACTTCGAGACCGAGCGCTTTCATGTCTTCAGGGTCTATCCTGGCAATAGCCCTGCCTACATCCTTTGGCAAGGCCTCGTTTACCTTTAATGTGATAATATTGTTGGCGGGTTGTTTCATTGTTAGTTGAACAGCACTTCCCTGAAATTCTGTAAAGCTTCTACTCCCTTTATTTCATGGGGCCATGAAGGGATAATGGTTATACTTAACCTGCTAAACCTCCTGCCTATCTGGTTCATATACCTTTGCTGCTCTTTTCTTTTTTCTCTGCAAAATTCACAACCATCGGATTGTAAGACATTATTTATCACCAACTGTCTTACTTTTATCCCGTGTTTGCTCAAGCTGTTTATCAGCCTCTCGGTCTCCAAAATTGCCATATCCTCCGGGATCGTAACTGCGACAAACTCGCTTTTGTTTTCGTCGCGGAGCAAATCTTCCATCCTCTTCACTGTTCGTTTCATGCTCACCAAGAAATGGTCACCTTCGTCAGGATGGTAGCTGCCGGCAAATCTTTCGACCATATAACGGTATTTCCATCTCATCTTTGCCATCACCTTAATCCAGTCATCTAATAGTCTGGGTGAAGCTAAAAGTTTTAAGGCATGGCCGGTAGGCGCCGTATCTACTACGTACTTATCAAATGTCGCTTGGTCTATAAGATCAATCAGCGTTTTGAAACCCATTACTTCATCTACACCCGGTATAGGCAAGGCAAGGACAGCATCAATGTCTTCGTCATCCAAATTAGTACCGGTATCTACGATCTTTTTTATCTGGTCTTGGTGTTCTTTTTTGAATCTGTCGAAAGCCTTTTCCGCATCCGCTTCGACAGCGCTCAGATTCTTTATGCCTCTGGCCTCTTTTGGTTCATCACTGAATTTTTGATCCAGACTGTCAGAGAGCGAATGTGCCGGGTCGGTGGAAAAAAGCAATGTCTTGAAGTTCTTAGCCAAATGAAGAGCCGTGCCACAAGCGCAGGTAGTTTTTCCTACCCCGCCTTTGCCCCCAAATAAGATTAGCATAAGTTGCCCAGCGGTAAGGCCTTTTAGACCCATTCACTTTTTCACCGTAATCTCTAAAATGCCATTATTATAAGAAGAGCTCAGTGTGTCGCTCTTGGCCTTTGCTGGCAGGAGGATCTCTTTATGATACTTCCTGTCTCCAGTTTGCGCGGAAATATCCAGTATATCTTCTTTCAGGTCCAGTTTGATATCCTCCTGGTCGATCCCTGGCATTTCAGCGTAAATCCGGATCTCCTGGTCCTCATCAAAAACATCTGTGATGGGCTCTCTCTCCTGGTCAACTGTAGGGCCTTGCGGTGTCTTTCTAACATTTCCGAAAGACTCGACTATAGGCTTTCCACCCACCGCTGTTCTTACCGAAACCCCAAACACCCCTTTCATGCCTCTGGTAAAGTCAATTTCGCCTTCCTTACGGATTTCGCCGCCCGCCTCTTTCAACTTAGCAGCCAGGTCAACCAAGTTTCCGATGCCATCTAATAGGCCACCCAGACCGACACTTAGCTTGCCTATACCAAAATCAATATTCAGCCCTTTGTTTTTCCTATCTTTTTTCTTCTTATCTTTCGTCATTGACGAATCTCCTCTTCTTGGCTTATCATACTTTTTTGCAGTTATCCCGCGGTCTTCCGGCTGGATATCCTTTTCTTGTTATCTTATCTTTGCTTCTGCTCGCTCTAATCTGCTCTTCAAGATTCTATTTTCTTTTTCTAACCTTGCCTCTTTTGCTTCAGAGGAAAGATAAGAGTCCTGCTGCCACCAATTTATTCCCATCTCCATCGCTTTATCAACAGAGGCAACCATGAGCCTTATTTTGATAGTGAGAAGGTCCACATCAGCAATTTGAATCTTAATATCACCGGCAATAACGATACCCTTGTCTAAAACCCGCTCTAAGATATCAGCCAGATTAGTGGCTTCGATAGCATGCATCATTTTTTGTTCGGCCATTCTTTGATTCTTCCTCTTTTTATTGTGCTTTTACAAGCTCCTCTTTTGGCCCATAGGAAATCACTTCCAAGGTGTCGGTCAATTTAATCTCATAAATATTTCTATCCTGGACTCGGGTAGGCAGGCCTAAAGATTTAATAAATGAACTCTCTTCATAAATCTCAGCTTCACCTATCCAGCCGTCCTCGGATTTTGTTATTTTTATTACTTTAGCGTCCCTACCGAGAGTCTTTTCAAAAAAGTCTCTGATTGCCTCACGTACTTGGTCTATTTTCATAATACTGCTCCTGTTATCTGTTTTGTGACCACACCCCTGCCTCTACATATTAAGCAAGGCAGCTTATTACCTGGCTCAGCGCCGGTTCCCCGGCAATGAGCACATACCTCAATAGGCTTTGTAATACTTACCAACCCCTTTCCTCTACAAACGGTGCAGGTAATATTCGTTCTCGGTGGATACTCTCCTCTGCCCTTACAATAAGCGCATACTACAACCGGTCCGGTTACAGAAACCATACCCGCACCCCTACATACCGGGCACTTTATTCCTTTGCTTCTGGGTAATATCCCTGTGCCAGAACATAAGGAGCATCCAAAAGTATCGCCTTCCAAAATCTCTCCAATTTTTCGTGCCAGCCTTGTTCTGCTACGCTTAAAGTCCATTGTCTTGTAACCCATAATTAAGAATCCCTTTTCTCTAATAATTTAGAGCCATAGTCTTCCAATCTTTTCCTGAAGGTTTCGTAGAAGTCTCGAGATTTGCTTCCGCTCCTCTGGCTTCTATTTTTCCCAGCTTCTCCATTTCTGCGTTAATCTCATCAAGTCTTTTTTCGATGCCCTTTTTCCTCTTATCCAGGATACAAACTTCTTTTTCCAACCTATCTTTTTCTTTACGTAACATGTACAAATCAAGATAGGCCGAACTTTGTACTCTGGGGATAGACCTCTTTTTGGAGCTGTGCATAGTTCTTATCTCTCTTAATCCACTTAACTCGGTAGCACCTCTAACCATTTTTCTTCCTTCTTGATCAAAATCTTCAAACCTTATCTGGCATTTTTCCTTGATGTAACAAGAACGCCCTTTTTTCTACTTGCTCCCATAACCTTTAGCTCAACCAATTGGTCTTCTTTAAGTTCTGCCGCTCGCTGAATATTGCCGGGAATTTTAATCCTTCCCTCTTTATCCACTTTGGAAAATGCCCGCATAAGAGTCATCTGATTATCCTTTCATATTATGTTAGGCTGGTACCCCAGCTAAACTTTCGCTTACTTGTTTCTGTGTTCCATCTTCCTCTACATTCTTACTGTCAGCAGTCTCAATGACAGCGGTACCTTTCTCGGCCTTCTCTGGAACATCAATGGTTTTCCCCATGCCAAGTTCTTTGGCTACAAGCTCTCTTACTATTTCTTTAACTCTCTCCTGATTTGTCTTTGAGCCGACCCGGCTTGTCTCAGAAGCCAGTATATCCTGACACATTTGCCGAAAAGCGTCGTTTGCTTTGGAAGGACTGAGATTTTGAACCTTAAGGGTTCTTGCGATCATGATGCATCCTCGGACTGTGGGGGCAAATTCGCATTTTTCAGATTGTCTCAAGCCCCTTACGACATTGACGACGATCTCGACGTCTGTCTTGGGAAGTTTGGATTTTGCCCGCGTGACGGCCACTTCGGTCTCGTAATCAAAGTGATCCAGGTCCATGGTCACCATTCTATCTCGTAGCGCATCCTGACTTCTGTGCACACCTGCGTATTCCTCCGGGTTAGATGTAAAAATAGCGGTGAATTCAGGATCAACTCTTAGATATGGTTCCTCACCACAGCGTCCAGCCGGTAAGTCCATCATTTTTTCTTGCAAAATAGAAAGAAGAATATTATTTGCCTCCGGCCGGGAACGTGTAAACTCATCGTATATCAAGGTAAACCCGTATTTGCAGGCAACTGTCAAGCGATTATCCACCCAGCGCTTCACCATATCCTCTTCGACTTTCAAAACTCGTGATATAAAGCGGTCTACAACTTTTCTGATTCTGTAACCATGCTCGCCGCCTACCAGGTCGGAGGTTGTGAACTCTTCATCTCCATGTATCAGCACAACCGGCCTTTTGATTTTACTTGCCAGGTGCATTGCCAATGTCGTCTTGCCGGTACCAGAAGGCCCTCTGAAATGGACTGGAAAACCCGCTTTGATATAGGAAAGGGCCCTATTGGTAATGTCTTTTACGTACTTTGTTTCCACAAAGTCCGGTAAAGGACTCGGTTCCAATACTGTGGTCATCTCATCAATCATTTTGAAAGACCTCCTGTCTTCTAAGATTTTTGTTTTCTTTTCTTTAGGGCAACGAACCCCACCACCTAAATCTCTCCCCTAACTTTTTCCAGATCGTGCTTCCTTTTTCTAAATCTGCTTTTATTTGTTTTTCTCTCTTTTGAAAGTTTTCCCTGAAAGACCTTACTTTGGTCAGCGCTTCGACCCTCTTTCTGATAAAGTCTTCTTTAGGGAAATTTAGCTTACTCATCTTAATGAAACGACCCCTTTGCCTCGGCAGTTAAGACAGGGCATTCCACTATCTATTGTTGTGCCTGAGCCTTGACATTCAGGACACCGGCCTGTTGGGGCTTTGGGAGCTATGACCATACCTTTGCCATTACAGACAGTACAGGTAACCCGGGTACCATGATAGACTCCTGTGCCTTTACAAAAAGCACATTTGATTGCTGGCTCCCTAACCTCAACCTTACCTGTGCCATCACAGACTTGGCAGGTGGCATGCTCAGATAATAGGTCAAAGGGGTCCTTCCCTGTACCCTTACAAAAGGCACACGTTATCTGGTTTGTAACACACGTTGTATCACTCATCATTCAATACCTCCTTGAATTTATATTTGCCTGGTCTTTTCGGCCAACGATAGCTCAGCGTCCTTTCAGTCATTGTGAGTATCTTTTCTTTGTCATTGCCAAGAGTCCGCCACAGGCGGACGACGAAGCAATCCGCAAAGCGTCGCGAGGTTGCCTTCGGCAACTGTGGCGATCCCGATGAGATTGCCACGCCCCCATGCTTTCTTGCGAAAGCAAGAAGGGGGGCTCGCAATGACAAATCATCAGACACCAACAGGGACCGTCTGCTTGCTACTTTTACTCTTTCTTGCGGGTTTCTTCTTGCCCTTGCCGGCTACTGCTTCTTCAACAGTCTTTACTTCTTCAGCAGCTTCTACTCTTACTTTGGGTATCTTTCCTCCTCTTCTCTTAAACATGGTCTCAGTAAGCTTCTGCCAATTAGCTGCCATCTTTTTACTTTCAGCCTCAAAACCAGCCAAGAGTTTCTTGGTTTCACTGACGATACCTGATACATATTTAGCCAGGTCTTTCTTGAGTTTCTCGCTCATGTCAGCATGGGCATCATCGAATTCCTTGAGCTTGTTCGCCACAAAAGTCTCGATTTCTTTTATGGCCTTGTGGATGCCAGCCATCATGCCCTCGAAGTCTTTGAGCCTGTCCGTTTCGCCCCTTTCAAGGCTGGCTTTCAACTCATCAGCCATAGCCTTATGCTCCTGCTGAAAGCGTTTCAACATCTCATTGACAGTCTTGGTGACATCTGCTACGAATTTCTCGATATCGCTCATCATTGTCTTGAAGTCTTTGAGCCTATGCTCTTCTCCTTTGGCCAGGTCCGCCCTGAGCGCATCAGCCATCTCCTTATGCTCTGCGTGGAAGCTTTTTATCATCTTGCTCACAGCCTTAGTCAGGTCTCCCACAAATCTCTGGATATCCCTCATCATGGCCCCGAAATCTTTGAGCCTGTCGTCTTCTCCTCTCGCAAGATCCTGCTTGAGCGCAGCAGACATCTGCTCGTGGTCACTATGAAATCCGTCGAGCATTGTGTGGGTGTCCTTTACCAACTCTCCTACCGCCTTTACGCGCATGTCGTAAGAGGCGATAATCTCCTCACCAAGTTTTCTCATATCAGTTGCAATTGTCATTTTAATTTTCCTTTCCATAATTCTTTTCAAACTTTTTGAAAAACGGTTGAACTTGCATCATTCAACCCCCGCCTTCGCGGGGGCGAGCTTGCCCCTGCGGAAGCAGGGGACGGGATTTTCCCGGCAAATGCACATCCTGGCCTTTTCATACTCACTGACATCAGTTATGGTGCCGTCGATCTGGGTCATCTTGCCCTGGTCGTCAAAAACAGGCTCGCCCCGGTCGATAACATAACGCAGCGAACCATCCTTATGAATCAGGCGATACCCTATTTCAAAAGGCAGCCCACAGTTTTTGCATCGGGAAAACGCGGCAAAAACCCTCTCACGGTCCGCAGGATAGATCATGTTCACCCAAAGCTGCTGCTCTGCCAGGATCTGGTCGGAGGTGTACCCGGTTAGCTCTTCGATCCTCCTGCTGAAGCAAATAATCTGCGGTCGTTCAGAGGGCGGGGTCGAATACGGAATTTCAGCAACAGCTTCAATCAGCCGGTAGAGTTCCTCATCCAACAGTGTCAGGCAACGGTTGTTTTTGCTATCCCGCATTTATGCCCCGCTTTCTGAGTGTGCTTGGCGATCCTGTTGCTCGCAACTAATGTCCATCACGTTTTGCCCCGAAGCGATCCCCATCAAAAACTTCCTGAAGTGTCCAAGCACGCCGCGGGCGGATTTAGTCAGGCGACTCTTGAAGGTGTCATTTTTCCTATCGAGAGCTACATCAAACTCCTTCAGTCGTTTCCTAACGTAGGTTCCTATTTTTTGAAGTTCTTTCTCAAACTCTTGCTCAAAGCTCTGCTGGCCAGAGCCCGTAGAACGGGTCGCTAACGAACGTACGTCCTCGGTCAAGGTCTTAACGAAATTGGCAAAATCTGACAAACGTGTTATCTCCTCGTCTGTCATCGCCTCGCCTTTTCTCTGTTTACGTTCTTTCAGAAACCAAAACCGTGTAAGCGTATCCCTTACTGCGGTGGTTAAACTCCGTACAAAGCTGTTCAGTTTCTCCTGTTGCGCATCAATTATTACTTCTTCGCGTGGAGCAAGCTCCTGGAGAGCTTTTTGGGTGTTAGCCAGCAAAATGCTCATTGCGTCCGCCCGCATCTGGTAAGAACTTATGATCCTACTTATAACGCCACTCATACTGTCTGATACCTTATTCAAGTCCGCTCACGCAGCGCTGACCGGCTTTTCGCTGCTTCCAATCTTTCCTTTCTGAAATCGCTGAGCATGTTCTGCACTTTTTCCTGCCTTTGTTTCTGGTGAGCTATGCGCTGTTTCCGTTGGCGCTTGAATTCAGCAAGTGTGAAT
>Ga0315312_1001288_pt1 | contig 20241 bp, 15 predicted proteins | sample TDP7_MG_FD_203629 | JGI IMG/M metagenome (GOLD analysis project Ga0315312, IMG submission 203629) | Freshwater sediment microbial communities from Lake Towuti, South Sulawesi, Indonesia - TDP7 | ecosystem: Environmental > Aquatic > Freshwater > Lake > Sediment | place: Indonesia: South Sulawesi... | reverse complement strand
AGGGTAGCTTTGGATTAGAGTTGCAATTGGCAAAGCGTGTGTATGGATGTCTCATTTTCAATTTGACCTTTTAAGGCTGTTGCAGGCCAGCAGGGAAGAACTTGAAGAGATGATGGAGGTCTCGCGGGAGTTAAGTTGGAAAAATTTCGGTAGGAGAATTCGCTTCTATGCTCCGGGCTTCGCTAGTTATAAATCCCCCTTCTTCAGCTCCTCACCATGGCTTTTCCCGTCCGTTTCGGTCACCGGAACCGCCTGCGCCCTCAAATGTAAGCATTGTCAAGGGAAGCTTTTGAAAACGATGATTCCAGCCTTTACTCCCGCGGAGTTGGTAGGGGTCTGTAGGGAACTTAAGGGTAAGGGCTGTCTCGGCCTCCTCATCAGTGGTGGGTGTCTTTCAGATGGTTCCGTTCCCCTGAGCAGGTTTATTGGGGCCATGGCTCAGATCAAGCGGGATTTGGGATTAAAAATTGTGGCCCACACGGGTCTAATTGACGGCGAAACAGCTAGAAGATTAAAGGAGGCAGGCGTTGACGCCGCCCTAATTGACATAATCGGCTCCAACGAGACCATACGCGAGGTTTATCAGCTTAATGCTGGGGTTAAAGATTATGATGAGTCCCTGAGGGCGTTGCATGAAGCGGGAATCCCCTCGGTTCCCCACGTTCTCATAGGTCTCCACTACGGTAAAATTAAGGGAGAACTTCACGCCCTTGAATTGATCTCAAAATATGACCCTGCTGCCGTCATCATCATCGCCTTGACACCTATCCGGGGAACGCTCATGGAGGATGTTAAACCTCCCACGCCCGAGGACATTGTAAAGATACTAATCGCGGCGAGGCTTATGATGCCCGCCACACCCATAGTTTTGGGTTGCATGCGACCTAAGGGTAAACACAGGCTGGAAGCTGACAAGCTGGCGGTTAGGGCGGGGGTTAACGCCATCGCCTTTCCAACCGAGGCTGCCATTAATCTGGCCGAGTCCATGGGTTTGGCGATCACCTTTTCTCCCCTATGCTGTTCCCAAATCTTCGAGGATCTTTAGGGAATCTAAAATCGAGGCGGTTAGCGGTTGAGGGCGGAAATCAGGGTCAGCGGCATTGTTCAGGGTGTGGGCTTCCGTCCCTTCATTTATCGAACCGCCATGAAAAGGGGATTGGTGGGTTTTATTCGCAATCGGGGCGACGCGGGCGTTGAGATTATTGTTGAGGGAGAAGAAGATGTCGTTAAGGGCTTCCTCAAGGAGATCAGGGAGAAGAAACCGCCCCTAGCCCAAATTTATGGGGTAACCGCAAGATACGGGGGAGACAAGGGGGAGTTTGAAAGCTTTACGATTATTAAAAGCACTGAGGAAACGGAACTTTCGGGGTCTGTTATCCCGCCAGACGTTTCCGTCTGTGACGAGTGCCTAAGGGAACTTCGTGACTCTGAGGATAGGCGCCACGATTACTTCTTCATCACCTGCACTAACTGCGGCCCCCGATACACCATAATCGAAAGGCTTCCCTACGATAGGCTAAACACCACCATGGAGAAATTTCCCATGTGTGATTTCTGTTTTAAACAGTATAGAGACCCGTCTAATCGTAGATTTCACGCTCAAACGGTGGCGTGTCCTAAATGCGGACCAAAAGTCTATCTAACGACCAACAACGGCGAAGCTGTGGATTGTAAAGACCCCATCAGGGAGGCGGGTAGGCTCCTAGAGGAAGGCTCCATCGTAGCAGTGAAGGGGAACGGCGGCTTCCATGTGGCCACAGCCACCACCAAATCTGAGCCCATAAAAAGGCTAAGGGAGATTAAGCATCGGGCCCAGAAGCCCTTTGCCATAATGGCCCGCGACTTAGAAACCATACGGTCCTTCGGAGAAGTAAGCAGGGAAGAGGCCAGACTATTAACTTCCTACATCAAGCCGATTGTCCTGTTGAAAAAGAGAAAGGATTATTGCCTCTCAGAGATGATCTCTCCAGGCCTGCACACCGTCGGCGTGATGCTCCCCTACACGGGCCTACACGTAATGCTCTTCGATGGAGTTCGGGAACCCGCCTTCGTGATGACCAGTGCTAATCCGCCCAGCGAACCCATCGTCACAGAGAACGATGAAGCCCTAAAGAAGCTGGGCTCCGTGGTGGACTACTTCCTCCTCCACGATAGGGCTATTGCCCAAAGGTGCGATGACTCCGTGGTCCGTCTCCACGGTAAAAAGCAAAGTGTTATCCGTCGGTCTAGGGGGTACGCCCCAGCACCCATCCAACTCAAAAGTCCTTTAAAACGTTGCGTTCTAGGTGTGGGCGCGGAGCTCAATGCCACCGCCTGTGTTTTACTTGGCGATAAGGCTTTTCTCTCTCAGCACGTCGGGGATGTGGAGACCCCTGAGACCCTTGAGTTTCTTAGGGACGCCATAGCCCACCTGATAAGGTTAACGAATAGTCGAGTGGAAGTTGTCGCCTGTGACCTGCACCCCAAATTTAACGCCACAAGATTAGCCCACACTTTAAGCGATAAGCTCAACTGCCCCGTGGTTCCGGTTCAACATCAACACGCGCACACCGCAGCCCTCATGCTTGAGCATGACGTTGACGAGTTGATAGGGATAGCCTGCGACGGCTACGGTTACGGCTCCGACGGCACCGCCTGGGGCGGAGAAATCCTATACTGCAACCGGGAAGGCTTTCAAAGGCTCGGCCACCTGCAGGAACAACCTATGGTCGGCGGAGACTTAGCCACGCTGTATCCGTTAAGGATGGCGGCTGGCATCCTCCACGGCTCGTCGGACATGGAAGAATGGCTGCTCTCAAACAGTGATCGCTTTCCCTATGGGAGGAAGGAGGTGGAGATAATCCTAAAGCAGTTGAAGGGCGGCTTAACTCCCAAAACCACGAGCTGTGGAAGGGCGTTAGACGCGGTTTCAGCCCTGTTGGGTGTATGCTACGAGCGGACCTATGAGGGGGAACCGGCCATGAAGCTGGAGTCCGCCGCTGTAGGTGGAAAAGATATTCTGAATCTAAAGCCTAAATTTGAGGGGAAAACCCTTAACACAACTATCCTCCTCAGCGAAGTCTTCAATAAAAGAGAGGGCTGTTCCGTGGCGGACTTGGCCCACTCCGCCCAGTCCTATATCGCTAAGGGCCTCGCCCAACTAGCCGTAGCAGAGGCGGAACGCCTAAAGGTGAAAGCCATAGGATTCTCCGGAGGCGTAGCCCACAACGAACACATCGCCCATACCCTCAGAAGGATCGTCAAGGAAAAGGGCTTTAGATTTCTAGTTCACAGAGAGGTGCCCCCTGGAGACGGAGGCATAGCCCTCGGCCAAACCATCGTCGCGGCTCTGACGACATTGTAAATGCGCACCGCGAATATTTGATGGGCCACACATAACGCTTTCTATTTTGAAAAACACTCCAATCAGCTTGAAGAACTTCAGCGTAAAGAGAAGAGAAAAAGGGTTGGCGCGTCTCTTGTTTTATGTTCTCAGAAGTTTCACTTTTCCACTGTAACGTCTTTTATATGTTCTATCGCGGGTTTTGTGAAGCCCTCGGTGCTGACGATCTCGACCCCGCAGGCGCCCCATCTCAGTAGGTTATATTATTTGATCTTGGTCCAGTCTATCATTTCTTTCCAATCAATTGCATATACCAATTTCTTTAAGCGTTGTGAGTCTCTAGATTCCAGAATCCTTATTTCATTGTCTTCGAGAAGCCTCTGGAGATAATACCTTACTTTTCCTCCAGACCACCCCAATTTTTTCGCTAATTCATAAGACGAAAGCCCCGGATTCTTCTCAATGTAGTACATTAATTCATCTTTGTTAGCTTCTGCTCTAAGCCCCCGAATTTCCGCGGAGGCCTTCGCTGCAAGAAACACTGCCCTATTTTGCATTTCCATTTCCTCTCTTTTAGCACGCAACAGCGGGCAATATTAAGGCGCCAGCTTAAGCCGGCGCCACGCCGTATGCCTTAGGCTTACTTATGAGTGAAGCCATATTTAAAGATTTCTCTGTTTCATGTTTATAGCATATGTTGTAAACGTTTAAATATCAGATATTATACAAAAATTGATTTAAAATGATAATTGAATGCGTTATAAGGGATTTATTATGGACTCCTATGAGGAACTTGAAGAATGGAAACGGAAAATAAGGCCGAAAGAGAGGGCGGTCTTATTTGCTCTCTGTGATTGTTGCACAAAAAGAGTTGGTGAGCATCGTGTCTTGCTTTCTCATAAACATGTGAGCCCGCAGACGGTGCAAAGCCGGATGAAAAAACCTTTTAGAACGAAAGTGGAAACGGCGTTAAAAAGATTGGTTGCAAAGCGCCTCGCCTATCAGCACCCAACTAAGGGAGGTATGACATATTTTCTAACCGAATTAGGGTTATATGTTTCGGAACTTTTTGAGAAGGAACGTCACGATGACATAGCCTAATTTCTACCTTTTCTATTTGAGCATCATAACGACCGTTAGGCCATATTCATTACTTGTCTTAGGTTTAACTTAGGGCTGTTAGTTGGCTGATGGACCCTAGGAAGGTTCCGTCGAGGAGGTAAAGTTCCGCGGTTTGAGTGTCGGCGCCCTTGGAGCGCAGTACCGGGCTGATGAACATTCTGTAGCCTGGGCCTCCGCCTGGGTGTTTTTGATTCATGGGTTGACCGCCGAGGAACTCGTTGAAGGCTGGCATGACGAAAAGCTCCGAGGCCCTCAACTTCACGTTAAACCGATCCTTTAAGGTCTCCCCAGGCTCCTTGTCAAACTTAACATTTAAGTTTTTTAAAACAAGTCTTGCCAACCGCCTGCTGTCACAGGGAGCTTTGACCCAAACCTGCCTAGTCACGCGGAAGCCTATGGGGTCTCGAAAGGCGACGGTCGGGTGAACATGGCCCATGATAAGGCTGCGACATCCCAAAAGCTCTGGGGCTGGCCAAGTGTGACCGTGAAAGAGCCCCACGTCCTTCCAGAGGACGACTCCATTCAGGGGCAGTAGCTTCACGTTTTCAGGTAGGAGGGGCTCCAGGTTTCCGTCATGGTTCCCTGGAATAACCCTAATGTCTTCCACCTGTCCTCCAAGGGCTTCAAAAAATTCTGGAACGTCCCGCCACTCCTCCCACTCCGCCGTGGCGATGGTGTGCTTCACATCCCCCAGGAAAATTAGGGTTGTGGGCTCCTGGGCCTTGATTAAATGAGTTATCTTATCCAAGATTTTAGAAGTCTGGGATGGAACATGGATTCCCTTCTCCGCAAGGGCCACCTCCCAACCTAAATGAAGGTCCGAAACCACCAAAACCCTTTCTGACCCCCTCTTCAAAAACAGGGCCGGAAAGGGTCTCAAAGGCATCAAAGGCATCCTTATCCACACAGTTCTTCCATTTACTTAACTTTAGAATGATTTTCAGGATGAATAAAAAAGTTGCCCAAGATGGTCCTCTTGGATGATTGGGTTAGTTCGATGGGGCTGAAAGGAGCCCAGCTTCTTCGTCTTGGTTACCCATCCCTAAGACGCATTGTTCTTCTCAGCCCTTTCTACCATCGTTTACTTTTAAGGGGCACCTTCAATGAATAGCCTTAAATATCTTAAGTCCTTTTTTATTGGATTGTGATGAGGTCTAAAACATGGTTCTTGCTTCTGTTTTTGACGCTGTTGCTCATGCCTTTGTCTCCTAGGCCTTCTGCGGAGACCGTCATAGGTTCAACAACTGTAATCCTATACCCGATCGCCGATGCCTACGTAAACTCGTCAGACCCTGACGCCAATTACGGTAGCGCCACTTCCCTAGAGGTGCAGTGGTATCTTAGCTATGCATACCTTATGTTCGATTTGTCCAGCATCCCATCCAACGCGGTCATACTGTCAGGGGAGCTTGAACTCCAGCTTGACTACTTGTCATGGAGTGTCGGTGACTCGATTGGAGTCTACCGCTCTATCGACACCTCATGGACGGAGCTTGGGATCACCTGGAATAACAAGCCAGGCTTTGCACCTGAGGCTACAAGCACAGTGCGCTTCACAAGCTACTGGTATTGGTTGCCCATGTATTGCGGTTGGAACGTGACCGTCGACGTACAAGCTGCTTTAAGCGCTGGAAAATTGACGGAGGTTCTCAAGTGGTCAGCCTTGGGCGATTACGCCTCCTTCAGTTCAAAGGAAGGGCCTATGGTTCCAGGGCTGACAGTTGAATATGTCACTGCACCCGTCTATAATGTTCACGTGGAGTCGGTTCAAGATACAGGTCAAACATCCAACCTAGGGTCGATCAGCATCGCGGCACCATACGACTCGGGAATGGTCACTCACACGTTGACACTTCCACAAGACAGGGCTATAATGGGGGGAAGCTATAACGTGACGTACAACGGTGGCTACTTCTTCGTCGGGTGGGAGACAAGCGGGGGCGTGAGCGTCTCCAATCCCTACGCTCAAAGTACAACCATGACGATCTCAGGTTCAGGCACGCTTAGGGCTGTTGGAAACGCACGACGGATTGAGTACTTCTACGACGACGGTTACAGTGATGGACGTATTAGCATGAATCCGGGTCAAATGGTGGCGGTCAGATTTACACCGTTGCTAACGGATAAACTGCTAACCGCTCGCTTCTACTTCAGTTATGCGGATAAGCACACGATCAAGGTTCATGTCATGGACGCTAGCCAAAGGGACCTGATTATACCGTTCAACGTAAACGTGACTATCCCTGCAAATTTCCCTGTAGTTTACACTTCTTACGGTTGGTTTGACGTAGACCTTTCAGGTTATGATCTGACGGTGAACGCTGGCACCGACTTCTACATTGGGATAGAATGGACGACTAAGGGGGCTCCCGCGCTGGGAAACGACTGGTATACTAGTCGAGTTGATAATCGAAGCTGGTCCTGGAATGGGACGACTTGGAAAGCCATAACCGACAGCGACTACATGATCAGAGCCGAGGTGGGAAGGGTGGCTTCTAGCAGGATCTCATGCACCCTCAGTCCTATTTCCGTCGTGATAGGTAGGGAAAGCGTCACGATCTCAGGCATGATCAGCCCACCTCACGGTGGAGTGACGGTTACGCTAGTCTACATAAGACCAGATAGCAGCGTTGTTACAAGGACTGTCGCATCCACGACTAAAGGAGAGTACAAGGACACCTACGCGCCGGATAAAGTCGGCTCATGGAGTGTGAGGGCTTCTTGGCCCGGCGACGAGAACCATGATGGGGCGACTAGTCCCACCGCCTCTTTCACTGTGAGCAAAGCCTACAGTACCTGGTCGTTCGGCATCTCTACCACTTCTATCCCGATAGGTTCAAACATTAGGGAGCCACAGTTACGGTGAACTACACAAGGCCGGATGCCAGCGTCGTCGTGAGGACTGTCACAACCTCGCCCACAGGAGCCTTCAGCGACACCTATACGCCTGACAAGATCGGCTCCTGGAAAGTTAGGGCCTCCTGGCCTGGAGATGAGGACCATTACGGGTGGACAACCTCCATGTTCTCCTTCACTGTGACCAAAGGCTCAAGCACCATCTCATGCAGCCTCTCCTCATCCACCATCTTTATCGGGGAGAGTGTTACCATCAGCGGTTCGGTCTCACCAGCCCACCCAGCTGTAACCGTTTACATACAGTACAGCATCGATGGCGGAAACACCTGGAACAACATCACGTCCACGATAACGAACTCCACGGGCGCCTACTCGTACATGTGGCTCCCAAGCTTAGGGTCTTACCTTATCCGCTCCTACTGGCAGGGCGATGAAGACCATAATGGGGCGACAAGCCCTAAGCCGTCCCTTAGCGTTAGAAAGATGAGTTCAACCATATCCTGCGCTCTCAACCCAGCATCCATAACCGTTGGCTCCTCGACCACGATCTCAGGTTCGATATCTCCCTCCCACACTGCTCTAGTTACGATACGGTACAGCGCGGATGGTGGAGTCACCTGGGTAATCCTTACAACGATAACCTCCCTATCGGATGGGAGCTACTCCTACGGTTGGACGCCCCCTGCCGTCGGCACCTATAAAGTGAAGGCCTCTTGGGCCGGCGATGAGGACCATGAGGGGGTCGAGAGTCCCACCCAAACGTTGACTGTGGCTAAGGCTTCCAGTACCATCTCCTGCTCTGTCAGTCCTGCTTCCATCATTATAGGTTCAAGCGTCACGGTTTCGGGCTCGATCAGCCCAGGCCACGGTGGAGTGACGGTTACTTTGACGTATACGAGGCCGGACAGCAGCGTCGTTACTAGGACGGTTACAAGTGGGGCTGGAGGAAACTACACCGACACCTATACACCTGATAGAGCGGGTTCATGGACTGTGAAGGCCTCTTGGCCGGGAGACGCAGACCATAACGGGGCGACAAGCTCCGTGCAGTCCTTCAGCGTTACGAAGATAGGCTCAACTATATCCTGCGCCCTCAACCCAGCATCCATAACCGTTGGCTCCTCGACCACAATCTCAGGCTCCATATCCCCAGCTCATACGGCCTCAGTGACCATACGGTATAGCACGGATGGGGGAGCCACCTGGATAACTCTCGCAACCACAACCTCCCTATCGGATGGGAGCTACTCCTACGGTTGGACGCCCCCTGCCGTCGGCACGTATCAGGTGAGGGCTTCGTGGCCCGGTGACGGGGACCATCAAGGAGCCGAGAGCCCCGTCCAAACATTAACGGTCACTAAGGCTTCGAGCACCATCTCCTGCTCCGTGTCTCCTGAGAAGGTTAAGAAGGGTGAAACGGCCACGGTTTCAGGTTCAATCTCGCCTGTACACGCCGGGGTTGCCGTCACTCTAACCTACAGGAGACCTGATGGCTCAACGTTTAAGCGCACCTTAACAACAACGTCTACAGGGACGTTTAGCGATATGTATAAGCCGGAAACCGCCGGTTCATGGAGCGTAACGGCCAGTTGGGAAGGCGACCAAGACCACAACCCCGCCACAAGCACAGCGTTCGCGTTCACCGTGGAAGAAGAGTTCCCAATCTGGCTCGTTGTCGGCGTTGCCATAATTGGGGTCGCAGCGATAATTGTTTACCGCCTCCTAAAGGGAGGGAGGAGGGCGCCTCCGCCATCTCCGCGTCCTCCACCCGCGGCTGTGCCGGCGGTGCCTCCGACACCACCACCGGCCCCTCCAGAAGCCCCAGCGGCGCCTCCTACCGTTCCAACTCCGCCTCCACCTGAAGCACCGAAGCCGCCTGCAAGGAAGTATTGTGCAAATTGTGGAGTTGAGATGCCCATCGAAGGAGTATATTGCCCAAGATGCGGTAAAAGGCAGATTGAAGAAGAGATAGGGCGCGCTGTCAAGGAAAAACCGAATGTGCAGGAGTTAGAGAGGAGAGGAGACGTTGAAGCATTAATAGATGCACTCAGGCACGAGGATGAAGAAGTCAGAGAATATGCCGCTGAAGCGGTAGGAAAGATCGGTGGCAAAAGGGGAGTTGAGCCCCTTATCGAAACGCTCAAGGATAGCAGCTGGAGGGTGCGCATGTGGGCAGCCTGGGCGCTGGGTAATGTCCGCGATGAGAGAGCGGTTGAGCCCCTTATTAGAGCGCTCAGGGATGACAGGCTAGACGTTCGTAGAATAGCCGCTGATGCGCTAAGTAAGATTGGGGAAACAGCCATTGACCCGCTCATCAAAGCCTTTAGCGATGAGGATCCCAACTTCTGCAGTCGCATCGAATATGCGTTATGGAATATCGGCAACGCCGTCGTCGGCCCCCTCATCAGAGCGCTTGAGGCTGATGATTGGCGAGTGCGCAGGCGCGTTGCCATGGCGCTAGGTTACATAAATTACAAAAGGGCTAAAGATCCGCCAGGGATAATACTTGATCCCGGGGCTATTTTTTACTTAGATACTAAGATAGAAGTCCCTGCATCAAAGCGAGATGAGGCGAGAGCAGTTGAGCCGCTTATTAAGACCCTTGAGGATAATGAACCCATGGTACGGGAGGCCGCTGCTTACGCGCTGGGCAAAATTGGAGACAAGCGAGCTGCTGAACCGCTAAGGAGGAAGCTTGAGGACAATAATCCGGCAGTGCGTGAAGCAGCTAAAGTAGCCCTTGAAGAGGTTCGGAGGCGGCAGAGGTGAACGAGACGGGATATTTGACAAAGCAATTGGGAAGAGCAAGACATCCGAGACGACAGCGCACTATACCCGTCGAAGCATTGTATTGCCCAATATGTGGTAAAAGGCGGGCTAAATAATTCAGAAAGACGAGGATAAAGTTTCTATTGTGTATGACAGCGCTTTGTGAATGAATTGCTGAGCCACCATTCGAGAGGCGTCATCTTGCCGCCGTCACCATAATTGCCGTTGCAGTGATGGGTGTTTACTTCTTCCTAAAACATAAAAAACTATAACTTATCTTATTCTATTTAGACAAGTAAGGAGTGGATGCGGGGAAGCGGGAGGAGGGGTGCCACGACACCTGTGGAGCTGTTAGCGCAGGTATCGGCATATATAGCCCTAACCTTTGGCCTATTTTTCTTCATCTTCGCCGCCAAGTATTATCTTTCCGTGCTCCTAGTCCTTTTAGGCCGCGGCACCCCAGAAAAAAACTTTTTCAACAACAATCTTCGTTCAGCGGGTAAAATCTCCACGCATTTTAACAATCCCTTGAACAAATCACCTAAACTTAAGGGTGATCCTGCGCCTCGCGTCTCTATCCACCTCCCCTTCTATAACGAGAAAAACGTGGCAGAAAGAATACTCAACGCCTGCACAAACCTAGATTATTCAAATTACGAGGTAGTGGTGGTCGACGATTCAAGGGACGAGACCATAGAAATTCTAAAGAAATGGAGTGAAAAGAGGGGAACTCCAACCGTAAAGTTTGTGCATCGCAAGGATAGGCAGGGCTTTAAGGGAGGAGCCTTGAGCGAGGCGTTAAGGCACACAGACCCCCAGGCAGAATACATAATGGTCTTCGACGCAGATTTCGTGCCACCTCCAGACATTATTCAACAGTTTCTCGTATACTTCGAAATGGGAAGTTACAAAAACGTGAAAAATCTGGTTAACAAGAACTCAAAAAAGATTCAAGAATCCAATGAGCATACGGTTATAGAAGAGGTTAGGGCTTGGTACGAACGTAGGAGAATCGCAGCGGTCCAAGGATATCAACTTCATTATCTGAACAAGAATGAAAATTGGATAACCAAGGGAATCAGGGCTGAGTACAGTGGGAGTTACATGATCGAAAGGGTGGCTGAAGAATTCTTCGGCGCCATGAAAATGATCGCAGGCAGCGTGTTCATGATACGAACCGACGTTTTAAGGAAACATGGGTGGTCCACCAGCCTAACCGAGGATTGGGAATTAACCATAAGGCTTTACCTTGAGGGATACAAGGTTATTTACACACCCCTCATTCAGGCAGCAGCTGAAATACCCACCACCATACGCAGGCTTGCACGTCAGAGGATGCGGTGGGCTGAGGGCCACACCTTCGCTGTGAAAAAATATTTCTGGAAGGTTTTAGAATCGCCCATGCTTACACTGGCAGAAAAGCTGGAATTCCTATACTTTGCCCCCTACTATCTCCAATCCCTCTTCTTTTTAATTGGCACCTCCTTCTGGCTTATATCTGAAATGCTAAGCCAAAATTTGCATTATTATGCGATTCCGCATAACTTGGCGTTTTTAGGCTGGTCCTTGGTTTTGACCAACATGATTTCTCTACCTCTAATGGGCTTAGCGGGACTCTTCATGGAGAGAAGTGCCCGGAGGGACTTCTCGGGAATCTTTTCCTTCATCGTTTTAACCTACGTTTTAGCCCCCTTTCAAGCCGGCGCTGCCCTAAAGGGTTTACTAGAGAAAAAGGAGGGCGTGTGGTTCAGAACCCCTAAAACAGGGAAGATAACCGAACTAATCCTTAGGATTCAACTCCGTAAGGTGCTCAGCTGGATTCTTCCAGCAAGAAGAGGATTAAGGGCGGAAGGAAAAGAGGATGTTAAAAAGAGGCGTTCGGGAACAGCCCTCATCCTTCTAATCGTCATGTCCAGTATGATTGGAGGAATAGCCTCCCTGTCCCCTGCGCTTTCCACTATTACTCAGGGATCTAACCCAACCGCGCTAACCTTCAGGCACTCAGATTCTTCCTTAAACGTTTGTAACATTACCACAAACCGTTATCTAACCCATCCAAATTGGACCTTTCTTGGTAATATAACATACAAAGATTCGTGGAAGGCTGGTCTCCAGGCGAACTGGACCGAGGTTTGGAACTTTTATTTATGCGGTCCCCTGGAGCAACCCTACACAATGTTGGGAAAAATTACCTACTACATGTACCTTTACATTGAACCATACCAAACTGGGGGTAACTACACCCCTTTCCGATTCTATATTTATGACGTAAACGAAAACGGTGTTAGTACCCAGGTGCACCTAGACACCTTTAACGTTTCGTTAGAGGAGTCTTCTAAACTGTTCGTTCTAAATGGCACAGACGTTACGACCCCCTACACCTTCCAGTCGGGCCACACCATACGCATCCGCATTGACATCTACGGAACCCCCTCCCTAACCTATCACTTCGAATACGACTCCCTAAATAGACCCTCCCGTACGGTTTTCCCGGGCATCGTCGTACCCGAGAACGCCCTGTTACTCGCATTTTTGGCGCCGGCCATACCGGTCGCTGTGTCCAAATTAAGAAAGAGGAGGAATGGACATCCTTGAGTAAAGGAGAGCTTAAAGAGCAGGAAAATGAAAGCTTAACATACCAACACCTGTTAGTAGTGTCAGCCGTCGCCTTCCTCGTACTTCCGTTTGTCACCACGTTCAACGATTTCTTGACAAAAATAGTTGAGGGCACAGGATTCTACAGGCTTATTCAGGGTATGATTGTGCCAACTTTGGTAAGGATGGTCGGTGCAGTTTTACGATACTTCTTTGGTGTTCAGACAAGCATTTCCAACACATCCCTATATCTCCAAGGCGCGGGCTTTCCTGTTGAAATTTACATAAGCTGGAACTGCATTGGGTGGCAGAGCCTAGTCCTTTTCTTGTTCACCCTTGTTACAGGCCTTCAGGGACCCTACACCCTTAGAAGCAAGGTTAAATGCCTTCTCTTGGGCGCCGAGGGAACTTTTCTAGTCAACCTCCTAAGGATAGTCATATCCTGCTTGTTAGCCTTCCATTTCGGTTATTTACCCGCTGTCATTTTCCACGATTACCTAGGAACCCTCATGCTTATAGCTTGGTTAGGAACCTTCTGGTATTTCTCCTTTGAAATGGTCCTTGAACGAAAGGCGATTCCAACAGCAAGAAGGATAAGAGTCCCTTCCCGCCTCAACGCTCCCTTAAAAAGTTTAAGTTTTTCTCCGCATGGAGTCTTGGCTCAAGTTCGAGGAAAAGGTAAAAAGCTCAAAGGGGAGTTCTAAACGTGGGAAGATTTTACACCATAAAAGGCAATAATTTGTACATATACGTAACGGCGAATGATGAAATGATTTCCTTAGATGATCTTCCCTCCGTTTTGGGTTTGTTTGAAGCTGAATCCGCCTGGCGATGGAGTGATAAAATGGCCGTTTGCCAAAACGTGTCTTACGATTCCTTGCAGCAAGCAAAAGTTATACTGGAAATTCAAGGTTACCAACCGATGGAAGTCAGCGAAATTTTGTTGGAACGATATTTCATCGAAGGAGAAGGAAAAATTTTCTTATCTCCACAAATCCCAGTGGAAAAGGGAGATAAAAATTTGACCCCTCCAAACGAAGAGGAAGTTTTTATGAGTATGATGGTCAAGCTGGAGGCAGCCCACAAAGAGGGAAAGATTCGAGAAGAAGTTTATTTTGAGGCGAAGAAAACTATTGAAAAGAAGTTGAGAACCTACGAAAAGAAGAAAAGGGATCGTTGACAATTCTCTTTCTAGGGGAAGAAGGAATGAGTGAAGAAGAGAAGATAAGGAAAATAGCCGAGTTTAGAACCATATTGGAGAAGCGCGTGCGAGAAATGAAAATTGAATTGGAGGGACTCCAAGCCCTATTGGGGCTCATTGACGAAGCCCTGTTGGAGAAGGGTTTTAGAAGAGCGGAGATCACCAAGCCGGTTCCTCCCACACCTCCACCGTCAGAGGTTCCGCCGCGCCCCGTCCCTGAAGCCCTTCCCTCCCCGCCTGTCACTCCGTTAAGAACGGTGACCGGCGATCTTCTTGCAAATTTATACGTTGGGGCGGACTTCATGCGGGTTGTGCCCGCTGAGGGCTTAGCCTTTAATGTTAACACCCCGCCCTTCTCCTCCTTTTTGATGGAGCGGGTTTTGGCAAAGATGCAAGAGAAGGATAGAGAAGCCGCTGAGCGGGGAGAAATTACTCCAGAAGAAATGCTTTCATATAATATTACCCGCGACGGGGAAATAATTCGGGAAATAACCGTAAGAAACGTTACACCAGAGAGATCCCGAGAGCTCAAGTCCGCCATCCTCTGGACCCTAGAAAAAATGTATGAAAAAACAATGCGGACAGATGCTTAACAGGCCTCTATTAGGGGGAAGGTCCATTTGGAGAACAGGATACAGGTCCTCGTCTGCGACGCCATCCATGGGGAGGGGATAGAAAAGTTAAAACAGGCCGGCCTTGAAGTCAGTGTGGAACCCACCATTTCCAGCGAAGACCTGAAAAAAGCAGTTTCTAAATATGACGCCTTAATTGTGCGGAGTCGAACCAAGGTCACGAGGGAAATCATCGACGCGGGTAGGCGCTTGAAGGTGATAGGTCGTGCCGGCGTTGGCGTGGATAACATTGATGTAAAAGCCGCGGAGGAGAGGGGCATCCTCGTCTTAAACACTCCTGAGGCCCCGGCTGAGGCTGTGGCTGAGTTGACGATGGGGCTGATGATATCCTTGGCGCGTCAAATCCCCCTTGCGGATCAGGCCATGAAGGAGGGGAAGTGGCTCAAAAGGGAGCTGGAGGGATGGCAACTCAAGGGTAAAACCCTGGGCATAATCGGATTGGGCAACGTGGGGGAAAGGGTGGCAAGGATTGCTAAAGCCCTAGGAATGCGGCTGCTCATCACGAAGCGGACCCCTCCTGATCCCGCGCTCTTAAAGGAGTTGGGAGCCGAGTTTGTTCCCCTCAGGGAACTACTTCAAAGGAGCGATGTGATCACCATACACGTGCCTCTAACATCCCAGACGCACCACATGATAGGGCCGGGGGAGTTCCAATCCATGAAGGAAGGAGCCTTCTTGATTAACACGTCCAGGGGTGCGATCGTTGACGAAAAGGCCCTCTTAGCCGCCCTCCGATCTGGGAGGCTGGGAGGCGCCGCCCTGGACGTTTACGAGACTGAGCCGCCCACCGACCTCGCCCTAGTTCGTTTTCCCAACGTGGTGGCCACCCCCCACATTGGGGCTCAAACCGTCGAGGCCCAAAAAAACGCGGCGATAATGATTGCGGAGAAGCTGATAAATCAATTGAAGTAAAGGCTGTTGATAACTAGGATTGGAAAGAATTTTGGAGGGTGTGTCGTGAAGTGGTATGAGAAGCCCGTGAGGATGATGCGGTGGGACTATATCGGCGAGTATGAAAAAGTTAAGGAGATGGACTTAGACGCTTGGGCGCGGGAAAAGAGGGAGAGGTGGCACGTCAACTGTGAGTGGATCGTTGGGGTTCCGCCCGCTGCGCCGGGGACCGGCAACCTCACAACCTTCTCCGCGGAAGGGTTTGAAAGGTATCCTGGGTTCGGGGACTTTGACTCCCTGCGGGAGTACCTTCCCTATGCACGAAAGTATGGCATAAAGCTCCTCGTTTACCTTAACATGCATTGGTACTCCTACGATTTCGCTGCCAAACACCCAGACTGGGAGCAGAGAATCGCCACGGGAGAAAGCTACGGCCGGGTACATCCCCTGTACGGCAATGGGACAACTTTTTGCATAAACTCTCCATGGCGAGACTGGGCCTTCGCCCTCATTAGGGAAACGGCAAAGACGGGGGTTGACGGCATATTTCTAGACGGCCCCGTCGTCTATCCCGACTGCTGTTACTGTAAATATTGCCAAGAAAAGTTTGAGAAAAGATACGGCAAGCCCATTCCAAAGGAGGACTGGCTAGACGAAACCTGGAAGGACTTCCTTGAGTTTCGGGAGGACTCCATGGCCGAGTTTCTAAGGGACGCCCAAAGAAGCCTGAAGGAAATAAACCCAGAGGGAGTGATATTCCTTAACGACGGCGGTTGGAGGCTGGGCTGGAGGGTGGCAGAAGGAGACATCCAGAAGGTGGGCAAATTTGAAGACTTTAACGGAGCTGAAGCCTTCTTCCATCCCCACAGGGAACACAATCTCTATGACACTGCTATCATGGCCAAGTATTTAGTGGCGGGCGGAAAACCAGCCGTGGTTTTCACCCACTACGCCCTAGGCGTCTGGCACTATAACTTCCTGCCGCCTTGGGAAATTAAGCTTGCCATAGCCCAAACCGTGGCCTGCGGGGCCAACCCCTGGTTCGCCTTCTTCAATAAAGCCTACGAGCACGTGCCCGCGGGCGTAGAACCCGTGGAGCAGACTCAAGAATTTTTGGATGAGAATGAGGAGTATTACACGGCGACAAGGTCTGAGGCAACGGTTGCTCTTCTCTGCTCGGCCCAGTCTTCCACCTTTTACATCTCCGAATTGGCCGAACTCTACCGGGACCTGGGCACGGGGAAGGAACAGGACCTGATAGTGGACTTGGGCACAGGAAAGACCACCATCGACTGGGGGAAAAGGAAACAGATCTGTGATGGAATTCAGGGGACCTCCTTTCTAGGCTATTGTATGGCCCTCCTGAGGGAGCACGTCCCCTTTGACGTGATCTTGGATAAAGGTTTAACCGAGGAAGGCTTGAGTCGATATGAAACCCTGATCCTGCCCAACTCCGCCTGCCTAAGCGACCAACAGATGGGGACGGTCAAAGGGTTCGTTAAAAGGGGAGGAAAACTCCTAGCCTCCTTCGAAACCGGGCTTTACGATGAGAGGGGAAGAAAGAGGGCCTCTTGTCCCTTTGATGAACTCTTAGGCATCCAGACGAGGGAGGGTGTTTTCCCCGCCACTTTAGGAGAGAATTACATGAAGGCAAAACAGGATTACTTTTCCTTCGCCAAGGGGAGCCTCTTACCTAGGGGGCCCTTTTGCCTAAAGGTGAAAGCTAAAGAGGGGGCAAAAACACCCGTGGTTTTCTTGGAGCCCATTCCTAGGGTGTACATGCCCCTAACCAAGGAGTCAGAATATCCAGCCCTGATCATTAACAGCTTTGGCGAGGGCGTAGGCATCTATTTTCCCCAACTGATCGGCTCATTTTACGCCAATTACAAGATAGAGGATACACGGAGGCTCATAAGCCACACCGTGAAGAGAATAAGTAGGAACATACCCTTGGAGGTGGAGGCGCCGCCAACGGTGCAGGCGGAACTGTATACACAAGAAAAACCGCGCAAAAGGTTTGTGATCCATCTAATCAATAACGGCGGCGATATGCAGAGACCCATTTCCCACATCGTTCCCGTGGAAAACATTAAGATAAGAGTAAGAACAGACGCGACCCAGAAGGTTTACATCCTGACCAAAAGGAAGGAGATAGAGTTTAACAAGGCGGAAGGCTGGACGGAGTTCACCTTACCCAAACTAGACTTCTATGAGGTCGTAGTCGCAGAATAAGCGCGCGCTATTAATAGAGAGGATAAAATTTCCAGGTGTTAACAATGTCCTTGGATCGCATGCGGCAACTGGCTTCCCGAGTGATACGGCAATGTTTGAGAGTTAGGAAAGGGGAGAATGTGTTAGTTGAAGCCTTAGATTTGGACGATTTGACGTTACCTGAGTTTCTGTCATTGGAATGTGTTGATGTTGGGGCCTATCCAGTTTTAGTTCTCAGACCGGAGACTGTATTACGCGCGAAACTTGTAGGATGGCAGCCAGAAGATATAGAACATATTCCATCACACGATTTATCCATGTATAGCAATTGCGATGTAAGGGTTAGCGTTTACAGCTGTTTTTACCCAAGTTGGTGGCAGAGCATCGATGAAAAGAGACGGGCAGCACTTGATAAGGCTAACCAGATGGGCACAGACATTATTGTAAAAAGAAAGGTTCGAAACTTGAATATTAGCGTTCCAACAGAGAGAGTAGCGAGAGAAAGGGGCCTGAACTACCCTCAGCTTCTCGACGATTTCATTAGAGCGGTTAACATAGATTACGAAGACATGAGAAAACTTGCTAAGAGATTGAGGCAAAAATTAGAAAAATGCACAGAAATTTGGATAGAATCAGATGAAGGAACGGGTCTCACATTCAGCATAGAAGGTAGAACCTTCTTAATAGAAGATGGAGTGATAGACGAAGAAGATATAAAGCAAGGCGTTCACTATGCAGAGATACCGGACGGAGAACTATTTGTGGCACCCGTTGAAGACAGTGCAGAAGGTAAAGCTGTCTTCCCAAACGTACCCAACATTGGGAGACTTGAATTACTCTTTAGAGGCGGAAAAGTTGTCGAAGCACGGGGAGAGCGATGTGAGTTCTTTTGGGAGAGGCTCGAACAAGCCACTGGAGAAAAGGACAGGATAGCAGAATTCGCCATTGGGCTAAACTCAGGAGTACCGAACGGCAATGAGAAGGCCTTAGGTTCGATCCACATCGCCATAGGAAAAAATAATCACATCGGTGGTAAAAATGAAAGTAGCCTCCATTGGGACATGGTAATGCCTAGGCCGACAATAAAAGCTGACGGGAAGCTGATCATGGAAAAAGGGCATATTCTATAAAAGAAGGCTGAAATTCAATAATTCTCATTTTCTAAGTACAATGGGGCGTTTTTATCCGACCAACTGGTACGCTGGGATCTCCGCGTTCTGTCAACTTTCTTCGCAGAAGGCTTTTGTACTTTCTCGGCTTTAAAGCTTGTTGAGAAGGCGGTTTAGTTGAACTCAAAGGATGCTTCAGGTATTGTGTTCGCGGCTTTAAGCCACCCATTGTGCCGATCCACAGTCTCGGCTCTAAGAGGCTCATTTCGTCAATTCTCGGAGTTGATGAGAATGTGCGGTTTGGATCCTGATCATGACACCGGTATCTTCGTCTACCATCTCTCGCAATTGATGAACCTCAGCATCGTAGAACGGGCGGGTGAAGGATACAGGCTTACAGACTCTGGGGGGAGAATCGCTGAGCTCATCTCAGCCGTGGAACGAGAATCCGCCTTCCTTATGGAGAGAATCTCCAAAGAAAGAAAGGAGGTAAAAAGTGTGAGCGCAAATATTAACGTTCGATGGATGGAATTGGAAGCCATGTTCCAGAAAGGCATACTTTATAATACAGAGGAGGACTTCGTTCCGAAGATGTCGGAGGAGCAGAGGAAACTCTATGAGGCCTCCAAAGAATGGTCGAGAGTTAAGCAGTACCTGCTAGCCTCGAAGGAAGAGAAGCCACTAGCACACCTCAAAGTGGAGCTGAAATACCGCATCACCGCTGAGGTCGAGGCGCCACGCTCAGTCAAGGCAGTCAAATCGATGGAACCACACCTCGAGATCGAGGATATAGCCCTGCTTACCACTGAGGCTACAGAGAGGGAGAAGGCTGTGACTGTGCTTCTCGAGGTTTTGGAAGATGAAGGCAATAAAGTTGGCGTCAAAAGAATCTGGGTATACAAAGTCAATGCAGATGACGAAGCGGTCGTCTCAGCGCTGAAAGAGAGAGGTTTCCAGAGGTTTGCCACAACCTACATAATGACAAAGGAACTTTAACCCGCTTTCTCACAACTCATCGCCAAACCACATACCTTTTCTCATCTATGGACAGGCTTCTTGTATTACCGTGTTGACGTGAAAAGAGGGCATATTCTATAAGTAAGATTCTACACATCTAGCGTAATGCACATTCAGTTATTGATCTGAGAATGCCTGATATGACTTACAGATGGAAAGGCATTTAAATGTAAATTTTTAACTATAATATGGCATTGAAACGAGTGGGGCCGTTTTTATGGTTAAGGCTAGGGTAATTGTAGACGGGATTGTTCAAGGTGTAGGGTATAGGGCGCTTGTAAAACAGGTCGCTAGGCAACTGGGACTTAAAGGTCTGGTGAGGAACGTAGAGGATACGAGGGTTGAAATTTTCTGTGAAGGACCTGCATCGAAAATAAATGGGTTGCTAAGAAAGATTGACATTAAAGGCAGACCAGAGGATTATATGAGCGTTAATGTAACTGACATAAAATGCTTTTGGGAAGGCGAAGACGGCTACCGAGAGGCATGGAAACCATATCAAGGATTCGAGGTAGA
>Ga0315312_1001287_pt1 | contig 20262 bp, 17 predicted proteins | sample TDP7_MG_FD_203629 | JGI IMG/M metagenome (GOLD analysis project Ga0315312, IMG submission 203629) | Freshwater sediment microbial communities from Lake Towuti, South Sulawesi, Indonesia - TDP7 | ecosystem: Environmental > Aquatic > Freshwater > Lake > Sediment | place: Indonesia: South Sulawesi... | reverse complement strand
GGCTGGGAACAACATACGCGAGCATATTCTTCAATCGTGCAAGAGACTCGGGCGGTGACCCGGTCAAGGTCATACAGGAATCGAGGCGCATAATTGAGGGGGGAGGCTTTCCTACGAGGATAATAGCTGGAAGCATCAGGAAGCCTGAGGACATCATTGAGGCCGCAGTAGCCGGAGCCCACATCATAACCGTACCTTACAAGATCCTTGTGCAGATGCCCTATCATGCCAAGACCGAAGAGACGATAGCTGAGTTTGACAAGGCCTGGCTGGAGTTCACGAAAGCTACGTAGAAATCGAGTACTGAATCTGAGATTAAGCAATTGTCTAGAGATCTCACACCGTCTGAGCATGACGGCGATAAAGGTTCGGCACACGACGACAGATGATCAGCATAGTCCTCGCCGGTGGCTACGCGAAGAGGTTATGGCCTCTTACTCTCGACAGGCCCAAACCTCTATTATTGGTTGGAGGAAGACCTATCATAGATTACACGATCGACGAAATCACTTCATTAGATTCAATCGTGAAAAGAATCATTGTACTCACAAACTCCAAATTTCTATCTCAGTTCCAATCTTGGGCTAAAAGCAAGGAGTCAAAGGCCATCGAGATCTTGTCCGACGGCGCATCGAGTGAGGAAGAAAAGCCGGGAGCAATTGGTGCCCTAGCTTCCATAGTCGGTGAGATCGATGATGATTTCCTTGTGATTGCTGGGGACTGCATATACCCCAGTGGGCTGAAAGGATTGCTGCGGTACTTCAGTGAGAAGAACGCCCCGGTTGTGGGAATATACCACGCCAGAGATATGGATCAAGTGACAAGAGGGTCAATTGTCAGGCTGCGTGACGACAACATCATTGCAGACTTTGTGGAAAAACCTCAGAACCCCACAACTGATTTGGTGGGGGCCGTTGTCTATTCATTCCCGAAACGGGTCAAAGACAGGCTAAGGGAATACTTCGAGCTTGGGCTGCCGCGCGACGAGCCGGGGAGATTCATCGAGTGGCTCCACAAGAGGGAGATCGTCTATGGATGCCTGTTGGATGGGGTCGTTTGGGATATTGGGACGTTGAGGGCCTACGAGCAGATTAGCCGAACATCGGGTTTCGGCAGCGGAATTGTTGAACCCTAGGCTTCAACAGCAGGAATAGGAGGTCGGTTCCGTGAAAGCTGTTGTTACTGGTGGAGCAGGATTCATTGGGAGTCATTTGGTCGATAGGCTCCTTGTGGATGGTTGGTCTGTCTTAGTTATCGACAATATGAGCAGCGGATGCAGAAGCAATCTGTGTCAGCATGAGGGAAACCGGAGGTTGGAGATCGAGGAAGTCGATATACGGGATGCTGCAGCGATGAAGAACTTGCTGAAAGGATGTGACGCCGTCTTTCACATGGCAGCTCACGCTAACATAAGAACGAGTCTGGAAGATCATTGGGTCGATCTTGAGAACAATCTGGCTGGAACGATGAACATACTTGAAGCTATGGTCGCCAATGACGTTCATGACTTGGTCTTCGCATCGACCTCAGCGTTATACGGGGAGGCGAATGTGAGGCCGACGCCAGAGGACTATGGTGCTGTTCAGACTTCCCTTTATGGAGCGTCAAAGTTGGCTTGTGAGGCATACGCTGAAGCCTATACTCAATTCGCGCCCATAACATTTTGGGCTTTCAGATTCGCTAATGTGGTGGGGGAGAGATGCAGGAGAGGTGTCATTTGGGATTTCGTCCACAAGCTTCAGAAGAACCCGGGAGAACTGGAGATACTCGGTGACGGAAAGCAGAGTAAGGAGTTTCTATACGTCAAGGACTGCGTAGAGGGCATGATTGTTGGTTATCGTAAGAGTTCAGATAGGGTCAACGTATTCAATCTGGGCATAGATGAACAGACGACAGTCGACACAGTCGCCGATTTGGTGATCGAAGAGATGCAACTGAGAAATGTGAAGAGAAAATACACCGGGGGACCACGAGGTTGGATTGGAGACAATCCTGTAGTCGAATTGTCTCTGAAACGAATAAAGGAAATAGGATGGAAGCCTGAACTGTCGTCTGGAGAAGCGATCAGACGAACAACAAGGTGGACTCTCAAGAACGGCATGGCAGGACCCGAGAGTAACTAAGAGAATGGCAATCAATCTCGTGGGTTTCTCTTCTGGTCTAGACAAGAATCGACTGAAGGAGAAGAGAGATCTTGTGACTGTGGTCGTGCCGACTCTGAACGAAGCAGAAGCCATCGGGAAAGTGATCGAAGAGATACGAGCTTCTGGCTATGAGAGAATTCTCGTAGTCGACGGGTATTCTCGTGATGGGACCCGAGAAATCGCTGAGGAATTAGGCGCACGCGTTGTGGGACAACAGGGCAAAGGCAAGGCTGGTGCCGTTTTGACCGCTAGGGAAATGGTTACTACACCATTCTTTCTCATGATGGACGGGGACTGCAGTTACAATCCGGCAGATATTGACAGGTTTCTTCCCTTCCTTGAGAAGTACGATCACATAATTGGAAGCAGACCAAAGGGAAGCCCTCATATCAGCAAAACCCACAGGATAGGCAACTGGATTCTGACAACAGGGTTCAATGTTCTCATGGGAAGCAGTATTCCTGACGTTTGCTCAGGTATGTACATGCTCCGAACTGAGATGGTTCACCATTTCTTCCTTGATAAGCCTGGTTTTGTTGTGGACCAAGAGCTTGCGGCGCAGAGCCTGCTGCACGGCAATATTACTTCGGTCCCCATAGATTACAGGGCCAGGATTGGAAAGACAAAGGCGCCTACATGGAGACAGGGCTTCTATGCACTATACACCATATTCAGTCTGGCGCGATCATACAACCCCGTACTGCTCGCATCAATCATAACATCGCTCGCAGTTATTCCTGCATCAATCATTCTCCTCTACACAGTTATCTTGAACTACGTATACTCTCAATTCCACCTTGGGTTGGCTCTGCTGGGGATCATGCTAGCACTTTTCGCCGGTCAGGGGATGATTGTTGCTACTTTGGGCTTCCAGATCAGGAGAATCGAAAGAATGCTTCACAGAAACAAGACGAAGTAGACCAAGGGTGCCAGTAGCGCACACAAACTGATTGCACACTGAGGGAGATACTACTTGAAAACGATTGTGACTGGAGGAGCCGGATTCATAGGTAGCCACTTGGTGAGGTGGCTGCTTGACAGTGGCAGAGACGTCATTGCTGTAGATGACATGTCTCGGGGTAGCCTACAGAACTTGAACGATTTGAAGATACCGTTGAACTGTCTGATCAAGGCTGATTTAAGAGATCGCGTACAGGCCTCACATGTGGTTAGAGATGCCGATACAGTGTTTCATTTGGCAGCTAAGGTCGGCAGTGTCGAATATCTTCATGGAAGCGAAATGGCTGAGCTTGAAGCCTTGCAGGATAATCTGCTCATTGACGTGAATGTGATTAGAGCTTGCTTGGAGAATCGGATCAAGCGCATAGTCTACACTTCGAGCGTGGCAGTCTACCCGATCAAAATACAGCAAAAGCCAGACGTGCTACTATCTGAAGATGATTTGCAGTACTATGATCCAGAGGGGGGCTACGGATGGGCTAAGCTACTGGGAGAAATGCAACTTGGCTGGATCAAGACAATGGACATAGGCGTTGCCCGCGTGTTCAATGTCTATGGTGAAGGAGAACCATTTGATGAGACAACTCACGTGATACCGGCACTAACCCAAAAGGCGATCATGTACCCAAAGGAAGATTTTGTGGTTTGGGGAAGTGGCGATCAAACTCGCTGCTTCATCTACGTTTACGATTGCGTCGATGCCTTGATGAGACTTGAAGAGAAAGCTTGCAATCCACCTATGACAGTCAATGTGGGTTCAGACAAGTCGACGCCAATCAAAACAATCGCCGAGAAGATTATCGACATCTCAAAGAAGAACATGCATGTAAGATTTGACCGGTCCAAGCTCGTGGGTCCTCTCAGTCGAGCGGCAGACATACGGAAGGTCAAGGCCATGCTCGGATGGGAGCCCAGCACAAGCCTGGATGAAGGATTGAAGCGAACATATCTCTGGGCTGAGAGAAGATTGAGGAGCCTTACCTAGCCGGCAAGAATAGACAGGTACGATGCTCAATCAGTCACTTTGTAGCTGCTGGGAACGATAGGGGTACCGCATAATCTGTTCATAACCTGCACGGTTACAGGTCGCGGGCGCGAGATACACTGCACAAGCAAAACAGACGAAACACGACTGCAGGCAACCAGTGCACCACAATGCTGTGCACAAACTATTCACGGTCACAAGTTTCCCTTTGGTCAAGGCACAGAACCTTCTTTAAGTATAGTAGTCACGTCTTCCGGATCGAGAAGATGGGAGGATCTTCGGAGGTTAGTTCTGTCAATTAAGGAGCAATCGACAGCAGGAGTTGAGCTTGTCTTTGTTGCTGAGAACAGTCAAGAGATTCTTGACCACGTGAAAAGACTAGCTCAAGAGCTTGGAATTCAGTCAAAGTGTGCCATGAACGTAGGTCGGAAAGGTCTTGCACCAGCGAGGAACCTTGGCATTCGATTAGGCAGCGGTAGATATGTTGCTTTTGTAGATGACGACATTGTTTTGCCTCGGAATTGGGCTTTGTCAGTCATCAATCGTTTTCAGTCTTCTGATGTCATTGGTGTTACTGGTCCAGCGTTTCCGTTATGGGAGAACGGAACTATTGAATGGCTTCCTAAAGAGTTCTATTGGTTGATTAGCTGCAGCGAATGGTTTGACGTAGACAGGCTTATTGAAGTCAGAAGCGGTCAGGGAATGAATATGGCCTTCAAGAGAGAGGCCTTTGAAATGGCAGGGCAATTTCTAGAAGGCACTGGGTATCACAAACCGATAGCCGAAGATTTGGAATTCTCTCTGCGCGTTAGACGGGTAACTGGGAAGAAGATTGTGTGCGATCCTGAAGCACATGTCTTTCACACGGTCCGCAAGTACAGATTCAGTTGGAGATATGTCGTTGCACGATCTCATCACATAGGAGTCTCAAGGTATATTACAAGAAAGATACACGAAAACGGCCTTGATCGAGAGCGACAGCTTGTTCGTCGGATGTTCCGCTCTCTCATTCCCCCCAGACTGTATGGGATCGGCGGCGCTGCGAATCTCATGTGCCTGATTCTCGTCGTTTTCTTGAGTGTTTCCATTGGATACCTTGATGCGATGATTGTCTCAAGAGTCCAAACAAAAATGTTGTTGAATGAAATCCGTAATGCTTCAACAAACATGACAGCCGTCTGATGCTTTGGAATTGAACCTTCGAGTAGGCATAATAGGACTGGGAAAGATGGGCATAATGCATGCGGCGATAGCCAACGCTCTCTCGGAAGGTGTCGTTTCCATTTGCGAGAAAGACAGACTCCTTTCGACGCTGGCCAGTAAGGTTTTGCCGAAAGTCCAATTCTACGACGATCCGGTTGAGATGGTGACGAAGGAAAACTTGGACGCGGTCTATGTGACTACTCCAACACACACCCACGTTCCGATTCTAGAGAAACTAGCTTCGCAAACTGGTCTTGGAGTATTCTGTGAGAAGCCCTTAGCTGAATCCTGTGACAAGGCGACTTACATTGCGCGCATTTTTGAAGGAAGAACGGTGATGGTGGGGTTTCAAAAGCGATTCTCTTCACCCTTTCTGAGAGGGAAGGAGTTACTTGACAAACAGGTTTTGGGTGATCTTTCCTTCTTCCGGAGTCACTGCTACCTGACGGATGTGTTCGGACGAAGACGGGGGTGGAGGTACGAAAAGGGTACGGGCGGAGTGCTTCTCGATCTTGGAGTTCACTTGGCTGACATTCTTCTTTGGTACTTCGGAGAACCGAAAGTTGTCAAGTCTGTCAAACGAGCAATCTACTCAGAAGGCGAGGACTATGTCCATTCAGTCCTGAGATTCAACACGGGCCTTGTTGGATCGATGGAGGTATGTTGGAGCGTTAGGAATCATAGGCTTCCTGAGCTGCATATTGAGATTAGTGGCAAGAAAGGAACAATGGTCATCAATGACGACTATCTCCATATCGAAAGAGACAAAGAAAACCTGACAACGCCCGAGGTAGCGCGATTCCACAAGCAGGCCATGACCCCATCAGTCAACTTCCTACTTGCTGATCCGGAATACACATTGGAAAGCCGAGCCTTCCTAGAATCTGTGTCGCTGGAGCAGAAATGCAGGCCCGATTTCAATGACGCGGCAAAGGTGAACCGGCTTGTTGACACAATCCACCGAGAGGCCAAGAAAGACATTTGAAGCTTATGGAAATAGACCGATTCTTGATCGGCGACAACCCGTTCATAGGAGTTAGTCATCTTTCCCAAGAAAGATCCAGAGAGAGATCCTTCGGCCTGAGTATAGCCAGAATCGTCAACATAGTGGAAATTGCCTTTCAAAGTGGAGCAGAGGGCCTGGCGTTCTCCACTCATCCTACTATGTACGATGTGCTAAGCGCCATGAGAGAAAGAAAGTATGAAAGAGAGTTTGGCATCTATCCATTGATCCCTGATGCGACTGCATATGCGAGGTTGGCTTCTGGGAAGGGAGTGCCAGGCCTAGTTGCTGACACTCTCGCCAGGCTTGATGCCGTCAGAAGAGTCAAGACTGCCATAAGAGGGGCACTTTCAGCGATGCGACTAAACATATCCGCGATGATGAACACATTTGTCGATCTAGAGATTCAGAAAGTTCTCAATGTCGCACCTTCTAAGGCAGAGTTGAGAGGAGTCTTTGCTCATGAACTCATTTGCGATACAGCACTTGCATTCAAACACAAGGAGCTACTCCAAGAGTACATCGATCACGTATGTGACAAATACTCTGTCAGAGCTGGTCTCGTAACTCGCAACTTCGCAAGGCTGGTGTCTTTCTTGAAGGAGGAGGATATCGATCAGAATTGCATCATGGTCATGACTCCGTTCAACAGAGTTGGATTTCAGATGACCCCGACCAAAGAGGAGTGCGAGGTGGCACTTGATCAGTGCGGAGCGAACGTGCTCGCTATTAGCACTTTGGCTGCGGGGAGTGTGAAAGTCAATGACGCACTAGAATATCTGAGAACCAAGCCAAGACTTAAAGGGTTTGTGATAGGGGTATCTAATCCCGAGCAGGCACGAGAGACTTTCGGGAAGTTTCGTGAACGACTTCAGCTTGGATCGACATAAGAAGATGGCATGTGATGAGTTCTCCTCCATGGCACACATGTATCGCTTTGTAGGAAACACAACTTGACAAAGGAATCCCTCTGCGAGTTCCTACAACATACGTTTGTCTTGATTTTCAGAGGCCTCATAGATAGACCGAGAAGGGCAAGGCTCCCTTTGGCCTCGTTGCTCTCCATAGCATTTGGGTATTGCCTTCGTCATCCAGAACACCGTGTCAGAGAATGTGGTCGAACGCTTCACTGATTCGGTGCAACATCGCTAGGAGAAGACGAATGCAGAGCGTCGTGGGCATTGCGAAGATTCACGATCATACGTGTCAGTCTGACGTCTCCAGAGTTCTTTTCACTCTTCTAGATTCCCTGAAAGATAGACAGATCATTTCCATTCAGCATGGATCAACTTTGATGATCAAGGTGAACATATGTTCGATGAGAGGATTCGAGACTGGTGCGACCGTTGATCCTCTCTTGGTCAGAACTTTGATCGAATGGCTCAATCGTGAGTACCGTGACATAAGGATACTAGTGGGAGAAGCAGACGCTACAGAACTGAATGCAGATCTTGCGTTTGAAGCACTCTGTTGGAAGAAAACGCTTGGTTCAATACCCAATGTCGAGCTCATCAATCTCAGCAAAGACGATAGTGTGAAAGTCAGAATTAACGGATTGTTCCTGCATGAAGTGAGTATGTCGAAGAAGTATATGAACTCAGACTTCCTGATTTCAGTAGGAAAACTGAAGACACATACTCTATGCAGGATGACATGCATACTGAAGAACCAATTTGGAGCCATCGCTCTCAAGAACAAGATCAGGTTTCATGATCACCTTAATGAGGTGATCTGTGATTCAAATGCCGTCAGGAAGCCTAATCTGTGCGTAGTCGACGGAGTGGTCGCGATGGAAGGCGAAGGGCCGACGACCGGTATGCCGAAACCTTTAGGTCTCATTCTCGTGGGAAACGATGCTGTGGCCATAGACTCAGCTTGTGCAGGGATTATTGGGCTAGAGCCGAAAGACGTAGACTATATTCGACTTGCCATCAAGAGTGGTCTAGGGAACATAAGATTCGAAGAATTCGGCCTCTCTCTGAATGACGTGAAAACACGTTTTGTTCATCCATCCTCTTTGAGAAGAATGCTACTAAGAACGTACAGAAGCAAGTTGCTAGCCAAGTCAAGGGAAGTCTTTAGGAACATTAGGTAGAAAGGAATGCCCAAGAGCATCAAGGTGGGAATCGCTGGATTGGGGGCTATCGCAAGTTCCGTTCATATACCAGCACTGAGCTCGATAGGCAAAGCAGAGTTGGTTGCAGCTTGCGATACGGATTCAACTACTAGACGAAGACAACAGCACAGATGGCGGATTCCTTCAGTGTATGAACACTATGAAGAAATGTACAGAAAATCAGATCTGGATGCCGTCTTTGTTTGCCTCCCGACAACTCATCACTACCATGCAGTCAGAAATGCTTTGAAAGAGGATATTCACGTTTTCTGTGAGAAGCCGATGGGTGTGTCATCGGATGAAGCATACGAACTGACGACCATCGCCAAAGATCGTGGCCTGGTTCTCATGGTAGGATATATGAAGAGGTTCATAAGAAATTATCAGAAGGCTGCACAGATAGTCAGAAAAGGCAAACTGGGCAGAACCCTTCAGGTTCATGGCACTCTTTTGAATCTAGGGCCGTATGCAGGATGGAGCCCGAAGAGTGACTGGTTTCTTGATGAAAGAGCAGGAGGAGCACTCTACGATAATGGAAGCCATCTACTCGATCTCATCACCTACATGACTGCAGATAGAATCTGCGAAGTGTATGGAACGTGTGTGAGCACATATTGTATGGAAGGCATCAAAGACAATGTTGCAGGCATCTTTCTTACTGAGGGAGAGATTTTGGGTACACTGAACGTGGGATGGAGAGCTGCGCCTATGTCTGAGTTTGTTGCTTTTTTCGGCACAGCCGGACTTCTAATCGTAGACCAATACGAAGTCAACCTTAGGTATGGAAGCTATGGGCCGCTTGATGCTGCTCTTGACAAAATGGCGATCATCAAACATCTTAGATCTGCAGGAAAAATCGTAAGAACACAACTATCTCGGGCCGGGCCTCTCAGAACGCCAGAGGCAGAGTACCTTAGGCAGGACTGCGCGTTTGTCGAGGCGGTACTGTGCAAGGAAGACTCACCTGTTTCAGGAGAAGATGCGCTTCGCACACTGGAAGCTCTAGAAGCCTTCAAAGAGTCCTTCAGAGAACGAAAGCCTGTGAAGGTCAGGAAGCATCAACTCTGAATCGTTCATGAATGTTGCCGATGTCCGAACATTGCAGAAGCGAATCTACTCAATCCAGTTGGGAATTTCGGTGTGATTGCGTGCAAGCCGATCACTGCTATAGGTGTCAGCAGGACAGAACGTGGTTCAGACGCACTTCAAATCTCTTCTTGAAAGATGTGAACTCGTCCATATTTGCGTGATAAGCCTCTTGTGCGGAAGAACCGTATGTGTTGAGCTAGGCTTAGTATCCCAGGAGACTGCATGAAATGCTGCCCGACAACGGGGGTACGGTGGAGATATTGGCTCGTAGGCCGAAGATCTTGATCATTGCCACGCAAGCGTCTGTCAGAAGAGACAGAATCGGTGCTCGAGTGAGGACAGACCAAGTGGCGAGACTTCTTTCGCAATTCGGAACGTTGTTCTTCCTTCAACCACACTGCAAACGCAGAGATCCTGTAAGCTCTTCGTCCATACCTAACATCGCAGCACAACTCTGTTTTAAGCAGATATCCCTTGCAGGACTGACCCTCTTTCAGTTAACAGATTTTAATTTGCATTATCTCCTGATGGTCAGGAAAATCGTATCCAAAGAAAAGGTTGACTTGATTTGCATATCATACCCATACGGAATAGTCGGTGCTACTATGGTCTGTCCTCGCACACCAGTGGTATACCTTGCTCACGATGTTGCCAGCGACACTGTTGACATTTCGGTCATACACCTGCGAAGCAGGTCAGCGATCTTCAGACATCGAATTTCAGCAGACATTGCTCGAAAATTGCTTCTCTTCTGCATACATCAACTTGAGAAAAAGGCTTGCCAATTGGCAGGTCACATCGTTGCCGTAAGCGAGCTTGACAGGTCTAGATTCATGGAAAAGTATTCTTTGGACGAGGAGAAGATATCAGTGATAGCACCTTTCATTGAAGAAGATGAATCAAAGCAGAATCCAGAAGATACATCCTCGCTCAGATCGGGCGACTGTGGAAAGATTACTGTGATCTTTCATGGTGCTTGGAATTATCCTCCAAACAGACAAGCATTTCAGGCTATAGTTAATCATATCGCACCCGAAGTTGCAAAGCGTGACCGGAGAGTTCAGTTTCTACTGGCCGGAACGGGTTTGCCCAAGTTCCGAAAAGACAACGTGATATCCTTGGGGTATGTTGAAAGCCTATCTTCCTTCTTGAGCGTTGCGGACATCGCCTTGGTGCCAATTTTGGAAGGAACTGGGGTCCGCATGAAGATGTTTGATTATATGGGCGCAGGATTACCCATAATCGCTACGGCAAAGAGTATCGAAGGGATTGAAATCGAGAATGGCAGGCATGCAATCATCGTTGATTCTCTGGACAATGAAGTCGTCGAGTCCATACTCCTATTGGTAAGGGACAAGGCAATGCGCCGAGATCTTGGAAACAACGCATTGAGGCTCGCCAGGGAGCGGTACAGTCAGGCACAGATGCGGGACCGATTAGAGGTCATCCTCAGACGCATACTTCACAGGAACACGGACGGCTGAGACATGAAGTACTGCAAGAGGAAGACAATACTATGGCTGACTGGTTCAATCCAGCTAGCCATGTGCGGAATCGTGGCCATGGAGCATTTGGGCATTTCCTTTCCGTATCTTCGGCCAGTTATTGGATTCGTGTTCATTTCATTGGTTCCCGGAATGTTGACTTTGTGCGCTCTGAAGTTCCGCGCACAGAGCATGACTGAATTGCTTGTATATTCTAGTGGACTCAGCTTGAGCTTCGCGATGCTTCTGGCACTATTCGCCAACATCGTCTACCCGGTTATTGGAATCAAACAGCCGATATCACTCATGCCTCTCTTAGCCACAATGACCGTGGTCTCGTTGCTCCTGTTGGCAGCATCATTGAAACGACCCATGGACGAAGTGTTGGTTTCCGAAGAACCTCGGATAAGTCAATTGCATCTTTCGTATGGTCTGCTTCTAGCGATGCTACCTGTGGCAAGCTTCTTCGGAACACATATGGTCAACATCTCAGGTAACAGCATTCTGCTACAGGTATTGCTTCTGATAATCAGCATCATTCCTATCACGGCCGCCTTCGGCAAGCTTCCCTCAGATGTTTATCATTTCGCCACGTACAACATCGCTCTTGCTATGATATTCCACATCTCGCTGATCGGGCCCGGGTTGAATGGGTTTGACATTCATGAAGAATACTACACCGCAAGATTGGTGCTAGATAGTTCTTACTGGAATCCGAATCTCGCTCACTTCTACAATTCGGTCTTAAGTGTACAGCTACTAGCACCACTTTACTCGATCATTTGTAGGATGAAACTGGAGGAGGTCTTCAAGGTCATATACCCCTTCCTGCTTGCCGAAGTGCCGCTCTTAGTCTACCTAACAGCTGAGAGGAAATCTGATCGCAGAACCGCCTTTCTTGCCGCTTTCTTTCTAATCTCTCTCGTCGGATTCTTTGTAGAGATGGTCTATATTCTCAAGCAACAAATCGCTCATATTTTCATCGCTCTACTGGCTCACCTAATGATAGATGGGAGCAAAGCAAGTTCAGGTACGAGAGTCATGACATTGACATTCTTCGTCACGCTTGTGCTGTCGCATTACCTTGCTTCCCTTGTACTACTGGCGGTTTTCGCATCCAGCTGGCTCGGGCGTTTGCTATGGAAAATGCTTCAGCAAAGAAGCGATCTGCGCAGTCCCAAAACTGAATTGACACCTTGTTCAAACAGGGTGATCACCCCCGCTCTCCTTCTGATTGGGACTGTGTTATGGTTGAGCTGGTACATATACAATTCTAGTTCCATTGTTTTCGCGCAGGGAGTTCTCAGGATTGACTTGCTTCTCCGAACTGTCGTATACTTCCTTGATGTTGCTGGAACACCTTTTTTCACTCTTGGCTTCTCTTCTGCGAGAACGCCGTTGCGAGAAGTCACTCGAATATTGTACCTTGTCTTCACAGTTCTTATTGCAGTCGGCCTTCTCCGTGCGCTACTTTACCGGCAAGAAGGAAGAGGGGTAGGTCGTAACGATGAGTATTTGTTTTGCTCTCTTGTGAGTTTCGTTCTCAGCATCGCAGTCTGGCTAACACCTTGGGTCACAGCTTCAATCAACCCCAACCGAATGTTTCAGCTGACCACCATTTTCCTTGCATTGTACTGTGCGCAGGGTGCTGTCGACACTCAGAGATTGCTCTTGAAAACGTGGCACAGACTTCGAACTGGAATACTACGATTTGACGCATGTCAAGCTCTTCGGCCTTTCTCCGTGGCTGTTGCCATGTCACTGCTGCTCAATGCACAATTCTTCATGCAGATAGCGAGTGACAATCCCACCTCAATAGCGCTGAGCCAGAACGTGATAAGGTTCGGCGATGATGTGTCTAAGGTTGATTTCTACACACAATATGTTACGGCAGAAGAAATCTTCAGCGCTAGATTTCTGTCAAGATTCATGGTGAAGCACGCAGCGGTGTTCGGCTTCTACAGTGATATCAGGATACATGCTCTCGTGAGCTCTGGACTGTTGCACAAAGATCGTGTTCACGCTTTGGGTAGGACTGGTACGGAACTTGTGAATGAAGGGGGCGCGCTTTCCTATGTCTATTTGCGATACATCAACACTGTCTACAAGCTGGGCACCGCTACTTTTGACCCCTTGACAAGAAAACCAAGCATTTTTGATCTGAAGGAAGTCCGTCTGCTCGACAAGGCCAACAAGGTGTATGCGAATGGGGGAAGCGAGATCTTAGTTGTCGTCAGTACATGGCAGAAGGCGCAGTAGCGACTATTTGCCTAGAATATTGTTGCTGAACTATACCGGGTCGAAAAACGTGGGTGACATAGCAGTGGTCACTACCTACGCTCAGGTGATCAAACTCGCCGTCCCTAACGCACACTTGACCATATATGCAGCAGGTGATCTTCCAAAGGGCTTGGGAGGAGTCATCAGGCATCCTTGGTATCGGCGAAGAAGACAAAAGGTCTTGATGTTGATTGAGTCGATAGTCCGTGTGTTGTGGAGTCTTCTATCTCAGATACTCTCACACCTCCGACACTCGACGAAACGATATGACTTGGTCATAGATTCCGTTGCTGATAGATTCAACGAGCGATACGATTGTGGGGATAGTGTGTACCTACTTGGTATGACTTTGCTGGCTAGGATTTTTTTCCGGGATTCCATCATATTAGTTGGGCCGACTTCGATAGGACGTTTCAGATCCGGGCTGACTAGGAGGTTTGCACGCTTTGTCCTTGACAAAGTTGATGTAGTAATTGCTCGTGATCAGGAGAGCAAACAAAATCTGAGCAAGTTGAGTATCAGGTCACAAATATTCTTGATCCCCGACATTGCCTTCCTAACTGAACCGCGTCTTACTTGTGATACAGTTCGAGAGTGGTGTCAGTCTTATGAGGGATTCCTGGTAGGCATAACTCCAAATCGAACGATGGACGATCGCCATCCAAACCACTATTGCCGGCTTATGGCTGAAATAATTGATTGGTTGGTCGAGAAAATGGGAGCCCGCATATGTATGATTCCTCAGCACGAACCGGCTTGGGGGAAGACAGACTATGATGTGGCTCAGAAGATACTTTCGCAGACAAGGAACAAAGGTGAAGTAAAGATTGTCTCAGAGATTCTCCCGCCGGGAGAAATGAAAGGTCTTTTGGGAACATTTGACGTTTTCATCGGTTGCCGCCTCCACTGCTGCATATTCTCGATCTCAATGGGTGTTCCGACCTTGGCGATATCTTATGGGGAAAAAATGACGCATGTCCTTGGCGAGCTTCTTGGCGACCGACATTACATTTGCCCAATTGAAGGACTCAGCCTTGACATCGCCCTGTCGCGTCTTGAGCAACTTAGAAGTGTCGGTTCAGAGAACTTGAAGAGAAAGACGATTCACATGCAGGCAGAGGCATATACTCTGGTACATCTCGTTAGAAACCTAGCGCGCAGACGCACCCCAACATCGACTGACTGAATGCTAAGAAGGGGGAGAAACGGACTCGATTCATCTGTTGACTCGACGAGAGTACAATACGGATCCTAGGCCTCACACTACGATTGAACTGTCCTCGCATCCGCACTGTTTTGGAGCTAGGGTTCTTGGTTAACACACGCACGAGAAGATCAAGGTCTTTGATCTTCCGTTGAAATAGGAGATGTGTTGATTCATGAACTCGTGTTTGAGAACGTTTTCCATCATAAGTTCGATTGAGGTGGGCTAGATGACAAGGCAGGACAAACTGGCCGAAATCGTTGTTGGAGGCAAGACACCGCGACATGAATGGTTGGACGACCCCCGGACATGTCGGGCTAGAACGAGACATCTAGAAATGCTACAACTTGCATCGTTACGAAACGAAGTGATTCTTGACGCTGGGTGTGGGCCAGGCACCTATGGATTGACACTCGCTGAGCTGGGAAATGAGGTGATAGGGGTTGACATATCTCGTTGTGCGGTGAAGGCTGCCCAGAATAGGGCGAAAGGGAAGGGAGCGAGTTTTTCGTGTGTAGTTGGTGACCTAGAAGCACTGCCGTTCAAAGATGGCAGCTTCCGCATTTGTTTATGCGTGTGGGTTCTACACCACTTCCCTGGCCTTGGCGGCGTTTTTTCTGAGCTTAGTCGTATTCTCAAACACGAGGGGAAGATATTCGTAGTCGAACCTAATGACGGCAACCCTGCTATGAGATTGAGCAGGGCTATAGAGGATGTATCCGTCATTCGTCGGTGGATATTGTCCGTCGGATGGGACACGCCAAATAGAACGGCCCACTTCGTTAGGGACTATGTCGCAGAGTTCGCAGAGCATGGAATCGGTGATATGAGGATCAGCTCTTGCCTTTCGCACCCACCTACCATGCCTATGGTCCGAAGGGGAGTACTTGGTCGCTTGAAGAACTTGCTGGCGGGGATTATTCTTGGAGTGCGCCGGTGTCTCTTTGTCACGGTTACGGAACTTCTACCGACTCCCTTGAATGGCCCCGATTTGCTGATCATTGGTTCCAAGGTGAATGCAGTGCATGAGACCCGTGTCTCACCTCCCTTCCGCACTTGATTGAGTATCTTACTTGGCAGGTTACGGAGTTACCGTACCCCTTCAAGCAAGCAACGCGCAAAGCTGGTACAAAATTCTTCTGGTCGGCATGGTCCTCTTCAGACTCTAGCCCAGCTAGTTTGTTGGCACACTGGTTTTTCGCATAAACGCTTGGGTTTCTTCACTGTTCTGGCACGCAAAGATTGCCATTGCACCGATCGCACATAATAGCAGGAGGATGGCCTTCTTCTAGTGGTGCGCTAACCAAGCTAGCTAGGGAATATGCCGGACTTCGCCTTGAGAAATTGACTGGCTATCCTCGCTCTGGCGATTCCCTTAGCCTTCTTAGCTCCTCTTCTACCCTTTATCATAAACGGTGCTCTGTACATAGGCGACGCTTGGACCCACCTCAGAATTGCGGAAGAGACCGTACGCCTCGGCCGATACCAGTTCGCAGACTATGACACGCAGTGGCCCTCGTCAACCTGCTGCTGGCCTTCAACATAATGCTCCTGAATGTCCCTCTCTTGTGGCCTTCAAATGGTCCCAATCCTGTTGGGGGCAGCGATGCTTCCGTTCTATTTACTGTTGCTCCTCCAAGGTGATTATCCCACATTTTCTGCATAGGCGTGGGCCCCTCTCTCTTCTATGTTTTCGTGGCGCAGCCTGTTCTGGATGGTGCCTGTTCCTCCACGCTATGAACCTGTGTATGTTCCTGGCGATTTCCTCATGGCTTTTGGGGTTCGAGTTGCTTATCGCGAACTTCCTCAGAGACGAAGTGTGGCTCGATAGGGTTGAGCCATAAGGCGTTGGTTGGGGTAAAGACCAGTCTGATGCGATGCTTTCTCACGTCTTCAAATATGCGGGTAACTGTATGAGCCGAAGCGTTATGAGGGTGCATCCAGACGACTCTGTCTAGGCAAGCTGTTATCAGGCGTTCGCCATGTCTGAGGCCGCTTGTGATCTGGCTGAGGGCGGTGCGGTTGCTTCTGCCGTTAGTTAGGTAGGACCTGAGACAGTTGGCTTTCAACTCGCCCTCAATCGAGCTGAGCCTAGGCAGAAGAAGCCTTTCAAGCCAACTCGGAATCCTCTCTGTCAAAATGAGGATTTGGTGTTAGGACGAGTTTCTTGGCTTTCATCTTGAAAGCGGCATCTGCGGCTGTGTCTGGGTTAGGTGGTCGCCTCCGCTTAGGAAACGTCTATCGTACAGAGCACAGTGATGCTACGATGCTCCGAAATTCTGGGACGGCCGGCCTGAAACGGGTTGGATTTCTTCGTGTTTATGCCTAAACGCGTCAGGTATTCTGCAGTCTTGACCAGTTGTACTTCTGCTCCGGCCGGCCGTAACAAGGGGGAGATTCGGAGAGATGCATCTCCAGCCTCAAAAAGATGGAGATCACCCCAACCTTCAGAAGATTGAGGTGATCTCTATCTTCAAGAAGACTAATAAGCTATCGAGAGGCATGTGGGCAGAGGTCGCAGACGTCTCGACACCGGACAAGAAGAACTATCATAACAAGGCAATAAAAAGGCATAACTTCAATCTCCCACACTGGCCAGACGATTTCTCTTACCTTGAACGCCCCCATAGGATCAATGAGTTCAGTGATCATTCATCCGGCCGAACTTGGGGAGCCTAGCACAGTACTTGTCCAAGACTCAATATGCCAGCTCGTCACTGTGGACAAGTTTATAGAAGCAACATCTGACTCTTGGTATTATGACGGCCGGCCCAAGGATAAGCAAAATATCCTTGAATGGCTCCGCCCATAGCCTTGATTACGACGTAAGCTCGGACGCTTTGTGAAGCGCACGCCTGCTGGATGGCGACCATTGCTGGCACAAACTCTCGCCGACCTCCATCGAAAAAAATGGTTTCGCATACGAGGCACTCAACACTGTTTGAGCGAGTTTGCCCCAAGGCGTATAATCTCGCGGTAGTTTCCAAACTGTCCAGGCCCACCAGAATATGCCCTGCAACCACGACTTACCCCAGAAGGTTTCTAACGCAGCCTCATAGCAATCAGCTTGTTCCTGCTGATCCTCTAAGGTGCTTGTCCACCAATCCCATGGACAAATATTCGCTCCATCTACATCTCTATATCCTATCTCAGTGAAAACTATCTGCTTCCCAACCAGCTTCTGCCAAGCTTCTATCTGCGAGACCCACGGCTGCCAAGCTTCCTTCAATTCGGAAACCGTTGGGTTCTTTTTCTCGGTTAACGGAAAATAGGCATCGATCCCTACATAGTCCAGCTCTTTCCAAAACCCCAAGTCTTGCCAAACAGATTTAGGCCGCCAGTTAGCAGCATAGGTCAATTCGTTCGGGAATATCCGTCGTATATCCTCAATTATTCCAAGCCAATCTGCTGTATACTTCTTCTGAGTCATCGAGTCAAGTTCTGTGCCTATGCAAAGGCTCTCAACACCATAGGCTTGCGCCATCTTAGCATAGTGAGTGATGAACGCTCGATAGCTCTTGAACCACGCCTCCACATTCTCCGGGTCTATCTGCCCGCGCCAATGGTTGTTGTCAGCAAGTAGGTCAATGTGAGGCTTCAGCATGATCCTCATATCGAGGCGATGAATAGCTTGGATTGCATGTATCAGTGCAGTATCGGTGGGAGTTCTGGATGTATCCGGTTTGATCAAGGAATCTTTGTAGGTGTCTTGATACCACGTCACAAGTAGAGCAACCCAATTTGCCCCTGTTGTCCTCAAAGCTTGAAGAGACCGATCGGATTCGACGGTAAGGTAAGCGTCACGCCTATATGAAGCGTAGGTTATTCCTTTCTGAAACTGTTCGTATTTGCTTTCTGCCTTGGCAACTGGTGCGCACGCCATTTCCATTCGTGGCAATAGCGTGAGTACGACAAGCGTGCAAGAAAGCAATCTTAAATATTCATTTCCGCCGATATATAATCGCAAGCATTCCTACCCCGGGGTGCTTGTCTGGTACTGGATACCTAACCGGTCCAACTGGGAAAGGTATCCAGCTACCTGTGACTCCTGTCGTAGCTATCAATTGTTGTACGTCATACGCGCATGAACATATTGTGATGGCATCGAGGGTGCTCTACCGAGGCCGCGACATTATAGGAGGAGGAAGAGTAGGGAACACTCGAAACGCGAGTAAGGAATTATCGGACAGAAGCATTGAAGTTATCAGAATACTGTCAAAAGGATTCTGACGGAAGTAGGAAGGTTGTCACGGCAAAACAAACAAATGCTAATTCCTTGGCGTGGGTAACTCCTTCGAAGATCAGTCATGGTGGCTCAGATCGAACGGCGGCTGGATCGAGGCGAAGTTCCACATGTCATCTACAGCCTTGATGCCCTACTCACCTCTCATGTTGGCGGTAAGGGCATGGTTTTGGATCCTTTCTGGAGTTCCGATTGGTTGACTGGCAAAGACTCCTCTTACAAGCCGGAGTATCGAAGCGAATTAGAATATATTCTGTCCTGTTAATGGCGTAGTCATACGCCATACACATACGTCGTCAGGCAGAGACACATATCGCACTAGATGGCGTAGCGGTAATCGTTTAGGCGCTGCACCAACCTGCAAGCGCCAGGCCTAGTCAAGGTGACATCGGGCAAAACTTAGACCCGGGCAATCTAGCAAACCGCCGCGAATCCTACAGTTGACACCTACTAGCTACTTAGAAAGCAATGCCGAACTCTGAGCGAAGGCGACAAGGAAACCAAAAAGACTGCGACTCATTCGCGTGAGCGGGTGAGGTAAGAGAAGGTTGGTGGCTGATGTTTGCTTTGGTTATCAGTGGTCTTCGGACTTGCTTGTAGGCGCTCCAGGGGACTGAGAGAAATATCGAGATAACTGCCAAGAATATGAGACGCTGAATATTCCGGATCCATACACTCAGGAAAGACAGCTCTATTGTCAATAAGGCTGCTAAGAATATGAATCCCGTCATTCAAAATCGCCTCGCCATATTGACTGTGCTAGAATAGAAGCTTTTGCACCAAGCTAACCAAATGTCAAAGAACACATGCTATGCCCGAGAGATTTGCTGACTCCATATTACAGAATCTTTTTAGTCAAAGATCGAATCTCTAGATTCCAGAGGTGCCTAACGGTGTCCTCTACCCCCACTCCACCATCTCTGGGCCCAGACATCGAGAGCGTGGAGAATCGGTGCTCCAAGGTAGTACTTGAGGGCTGCAATGGTGCTTGGGCGCAAAAGCATTACCTGCCTACGTTGGCTAAGCGTGCGGCAGAAAACGAAATCGAACTATGGGCTGTAGACCTCAAGGAGAAACTAAGACCAAACCGTAAGATTCGGAGCACTTGGACCATCGCCGAAAAAGGAGGGAGAGCACACTATCTACGCAAAATCAATGACGAAATAAGCAAGACACTCTCCGATGTGGATTTTGTTTTTATCGTGACTCCACCTAGATCTCACTCCCATATAGCGCAGCTATGGTTGGACAGGCTGTCTTCACGCGGCAAGATCTTCATTGAGAAACCGCTCGATGACTCAATCAAGACTGCTTGTAAGCTGATGGAGAAAGTGAAAGACAAGAAGAACGTCGTCTTGGGCTTCGATCACTACCTCGCAGAGGCCTATCCATTTCTGAGAAACAAGGACACATATCTCCAAGATATAGGCACCCTGAAGAGAATAAGATTCCGAATTCTGGAGCCATTTGGCATTCCAAAAAGCCGCATCAGGACTCTAAGCGGAGGGGTTACTCTTGACTTGTTCTGTCATGTTCTGGCTTTGGTGGCCG
>Ga0315312_1001285_pt1 | contig 20280 bp, 23 predicted proteins | sample TDP7_MG_FD_203629 | JGI IMG/M metagenome (GOLD analysis project Ga0315312, IMG submission 203629) | Freshwater sediment microbial communities from Lake Towuti, South Sulawesi, Indonesia - TDP7 | ecosystem: Environmental > Aquatic > Freshwater > Lake > Sediment | place: Indonesia: South Sulawesi... | reverse complement strand
ACAGCTAAAATAAAGTTTTTCCAAAAATTTTTGCTTTCTATTAGTTCCCTCAAAAAAAGAGAAAAAGTTAAAATGGAAAGGAGGGAAAGAAAAGCTAAAGGAACATCGAATACAACTAAGGAGCCGTGAGCTATCAGGTTAGGCGAGAAGACTAAGAGAAAAAGAGAAATTAAAGCAGGTATTACTCCAATAACCTTTTTTAAAAAGTAGTAAACCAAAAATAAAAGGAAGCAATTAAAGAGGATAATGATAGTTCTTGACCAAAAGGTTATGAGATCTGGATTATTCCCGACACCAAATAAAAAATTACTAGCAAAATCCCACTGAATATTTTCATATTTTTTCTCTTCAGGAATTTCTGGTAAATTTAAATTTAAAAAAAGTAAAGGGATAGCGGCTATATCTTTTATAAGAGGTGGATGTTCAGCATTTATAAAATACTGACGAGTTTTCAGATAGTAAAACCCAGCTGGAATATGGGAAACTTCATCGGAAGTAAGAGCAAAACCAGAAAATTTTAATCCCTCCCAAAACTTTCCATGCACTGAAAAAAAGGTAGCAAAGAGAAAAATAAGACAAAAAAGTAAGACAAAATAATTTGATTTATCTTCTACAAAATCTAATATTTTAGCCATTAAAATATTTTAGCAAATTTAGGAATATAGCAAATACTGAATTGTGGAAAAGCTCGAATTCAAAAAGGAAAAAGGCTAAACAATGCCCTTGCCATTTTTACTCTCTTTTTTCTTTTGATTAGCACTCAAAGGTATTGACTGCTAATCATGGCCTGCTATAATAAAATTGATGAAAATCACGGAAAGGCAAAAAGCAATATTGGATAAGATAATTCAAGAACATATTGATTCGGCTCAGCCGGTTTCTTCTCAATCACTTGAAAAAAAGTATGATTTTGGGATTTGTCCAGCAATGATTAGAATTGAAATGCAAAAATTAACTGACAAAGGGTTCCTTTTCCAACCTCATACTTCAGCTGGTCGAGTGCCAACTGACAAAGGTTATCGATTTTTTGTTGATAAATTATTAGAAAAAGAAATTTCAGAGTTTGAAGATATATTAGAAATAGAAGACGCTTTTAAAGAGGCGAGAAAGGACATCTTAAAGTGGGCTTTTAATTTAACTAAATTTTTAGCTGAGGAATCTTCAAATTTTGCCATTTTACATCTTCTTGAAAAGGACCTTTTTTGGAAAGAAGGCTGGGAAGAAGTATTTGAAGAACCGGAATTTGGAGAAAAAAGAATTATCTCTGATTTTTTCAAACTTTTAGAAACTTTTGAAGAAAAAATTGAAGATTTAAAAGTCAATTCTGGAATTAAAATCTATATTGGTCACGAAACACCATTTCCAAAGGCAAAAGATTTTAGTATAATATCATCTAAATGTCATTTTCTTGACGAAGGAGAAGGAATCATATCACTCTTGGGACCAAAAAGAATGGATTATGATAGAAATATTGCTTTGATTAATTCTTTTAAAAAAATATTGGAGAAACTTTAAAATGACAGAAGAAACAAAAAAAGAATTAAATTTAGAAGAATTGAAGAAAAAACTTGAGGAATGTCAAAAATTAAAAGATGAATATTTAGCGGGATGGCAGAGAGAAAGAGCCGACCTCCTTAATTTTAAAAAAGAGGAATTGGAGAGGGTTGGGGAATTAATAAAATATGCTGATGTGGGATTAATTTTAAAGATTTTACCAATTCTGGATAATTTTGAGATTGCCGCCCGCCAAAATTTTCCTACTGAAAACTTAAGCGGGCAAGAAAAAGAAAGAATTAATCAAATTATTCAAGGTTTTTTAAAGATTAAAGCTCAGTTTCAAGATTTTTTAAAAGGTCAAGGAGTAGAAGAAATAAATTGTTTAGGTCAAAAATTTGACCCAAATTTTATGGAGATAGTTGAAGAAGTCGAAATGAAAGACAAAGAATCGGGTATTGTGATTGACGAAATTTTGAAAGGATATAAAATAAATGGCAGGCTTTTGCGGCCATCCAAAGTGAGGGTCACGAAATAAAATTTAAGTAGAAATTATGGAACAATATATTTTTTTCAATGGTTATCAATATAAAACTTGCACTCATGAAGAATCGCTTCAACATATTTCAGGATTCAATATGGTGTTTTGTTCTTCATTTTTTTGGAGTGAAAGCGCTCAAAATCTTAATGATTATGCTCAAAAAAGTTGTACGAAATTAATACCAAAGAGTGTTTTCGATGAGATTTTGGCAAAAAAGAGTGATCCTAATTATAGACAATATTTTAGTTCCGATAAGGAAAAATTTCTTCATAATTTAAAGGTAGTTTCGACAGCGACGGAAACAAATTTAGTTAGCGATGGAATCAGGAATATTTGCGATATTGAACCATCATTGATAGAAGGAAATAATATAGTATTATGTTCCGATCCTCATGAAGCCGCTTATAGCCTTGCTCGCGGAAAACCATATCTTTATAAAATAGATGAGAGTGATCTTAAAAAATATAATGGTGTTAAAAATTATAGAACAATACACATTAAAAAAGTAAATATTTTAGCTAATGAAATAAAAAAAATATGAAAATCTCTGACATTATAGAAAAAAATAAAAATTCGATTATTTTGGTAGCCCTTTATATACCGGATGTATCGGGAGGTAAAGATCAAGGTAAGGTAAGCATTAGAGGAACTGGTTTTATAATTTCTCGCGATGGTAAATTTTTAACCTGTGGTCATGTATATAAACAAATTCCTCAAAATGAACTACCTTATTTAGAAGTTTCGGTACCCGGAAAAACTGATGAAAAAGGAATAACACATTATGATAGATATAAAGTGAAATTATTGAAAATGGATGAGGAGAACGATTTAGCTTTAATGCAAATAATTTCTGATAAGAATAATTTCGGAAAAATTGAAGGTTTTGGTGAGTCTGAATCAGTTAAAGAAGGAGATGAAGTCGTTTTTATTGGGTATCCTTTAGCTACCGAACTATTAGGTATGAAATTTGGAATTACAATGAGCACAAACCATTGTATTATTAGTTCTGTTAAAAGACGTGGAGTAGATGGTTCGCTGCACTTTTTTATGATAGATACGCATATTAATAATGGTTCAAGTGGTTCCCCAGTGTTTTTAAAAGATACAGGTAAAATTATAGGCATAGCAAGTGGTAGGATATCCTCTAAAATTCCTACGCCGGATGGAAAAATATTTGATATTCCAGCAAATATGGGAATTTGTAGACCTGCTAAGTACGCAATTAATTTAATTAAATAAATTTCAAAGGTCGTAAAAATTAAAAATTAAAATTTCACCCTGTTAAATAACTGCGTCGCAGTTCCCGCAAGGCGGAATTTAACAGGGTAAACATTATGCCAAAAGCATTAGGAATCGATTTAGGTACATCAATTTCAAAAATGGCTACCATTTTGCATAGCGAGCCAAAATGTATAGAAAACAGAGAGGGATCAATTTTAATACCCTCGGTTGTGGCATTGACAAAAGGTGGGGAAAGATTAGTTGGAATTTTGGCTGCTCGTCAAAGAATTACCAATCCTAAAGATACTATTTTTGCAGTGAAGAGATTTATCGGAAGAAGATTTTCTGACCCAGAAGTCCAAAAAGAATTAAAGAGATTGCCTTATGAAACAAGAGAAAGAACAGATGGAAGCGTGGAAATTAAAATGGGAGATAAATGGTACACTCCAATTGAGATTTCTTCGATGATTTTACAAAAGATAAAGTTGGAAGCAGAAGAAAAATTGGGTGAGAAAGTTGAGGCAGCTGTTATTACTTGTCCAGCTAATTTTGACGATTCTCAAAGAAAGGCAACAAAAACGGCTGGAGAGATTGCTGGCTTTAAGGTTTATCGAATAATAAATGAACCCACGGCAGCGGCCTTGGCTTATGGTTTTGGTAAGAAAAAACCAGAAAAGGTGGCAGTCTATGATTTTGGTGGAGGGACTTTTGATGTGACGATTTTGAATTTAGCTCCTGATACAGTTGAGGTTTTAGCTACCGGTGGTGAGCCACATTTGGGTGGTGAAGATTTTGATCAGAGAATAATCAATTTCGTAATTGACCAATTTAAAAAAGATCAGGGCATTGATTTATCAAAAGATCCTCTGGCTTTGCAAAGAGTGAAAGAATCGGCTGAAAAAGCAAAGATAGAGCTATCTTCTGCTTTGGAAACCGAAATTAATCTTCCTTTTATTTCGGCTGATTCTGCTGGACCTAAGCACTTATATTACAAAATAAATCGAGCCCAACTTGAAAATTTGACTCGGGATTTAATTGTGAGATCGATAGAAAGAACTAAGAAAACATTGGAAGAGTCTAAGTTATCTAAAAAAGATATGAATGAGATTGTTTTAGTGGGTGGTACAACTTTAATACCAGCGGTGAGAGAAGCAGTCAAGAATTTTTTTGGCAAGGAACCAAATAAAACCATTAATCCTGAAGAGGTTGTGGCAATGGGAGCAGCAATTGAGGCAGAGATATTAAAGGCAAAAGAAGAAGGCAGGGCGCCAGAAGGAGAAATTAAAAGTGTTTTACTCCTCGATGTTTTACCATTGTCTCTTGGGATTGAGACTTTAGGTGGAATAAATACGCCAATGATTTCAAAAAATACAACTATTCCCACTGCCAAGACCCAAATATTTTCGACAGCGACTGATAGTCAGACATCAGTTGAAATAAACGTTTTACAAGGTGAGAGACCTATGGCAATTGATAATCGCTCCATTGGTAGATTTATTTTAGATGGCATTCCGCCTGCACCCAGAGGAATTCCTCAAATTGATGTTACCTTTGATATTGATGCCAATGGGATTTTAACTGTTACAGCTAAAGATAAAGCTACTAGCCGTTCGCAATCAATTAGAATCGAGAGCTCAATAGGTCTTTCAAAAGAAGAAGTAGAAAAAATGAAAAAAGAGGCTGAAATGTATGTTGCCCAAGATCAAAAAAAGAGAGAGTTAGTTGAAGCTAAAAATATGGCTGATAATTTGATTTATACTACTGAGAAAACTCTAAGAGAAGCTGGAGATAAAATTTCGGCAGAGACAAAAAAAGAAATTACTGATCGGATTGAAGCGTTGAAAAAAGTTAAAGAAGGTGATAATATAGATGACATAAAAAGTAAAACTCAGGAATTATTCCAGGCAATTCAAAAAGTTGGAACGGAAATGTATCGAGCAGCTGGAGGAGAAAAACCAAAAGAGGAAGGAAAAGGGCCGCAGGCTGAAGAAGGAGAATACAAAGAAAAGTAATCACTCGGGAACATAATTTTTAGGACACGCTCTGCTTCCCAGCGAGAAGTAAGCTCAGTTCCTCGCGAGTTGCTCGCTTTCGCGAGACCATGCCAACTCGCTGCGGATGGTCCATAAAAATTGGTTCTCTCGCTGATGAGTTATGACAAAAGATTACTATCAAATTTTAGGAGTTAGCCAAAATGCTTCTCCAGAAGAAATAAAAAAGGCTTATTATAAATTGGCTCACAAATATCATCCAGATAAGGGCGGAGATGAAAAAAAATTCAAGGAAATAAACGAAGCCTATCAGACTCTTTCTGATAGAGAGAAGAGAGCCCAGTATGATAGATTTGGTCGAGTTTTCGAAGGAGCACCAGGCTTTGAGCCAGGTTTTGATTTTACCTGGGCCTGGGGAAGGCCTCGGGAAGATTTTGATTTTGGATTTGAAGATTTTGGAGATTTGAGCGAAATGGTTGAGGAAATTTTTGGATTTGGTGCTCCTCGAAAAAGAAAAGATTTAAAGAAAGGAAAAGATATTGAGGTTGAACTAGGAATTCCCCTAGAAGAAACTTTAAAAAATCAAGCCAAAGAAATTACTTTATACAAGATGATTTTATGTAATCGCTGTCAAGGAACTGGAGCTGAACCAGGTAGTAAAATAAGAGAATGTTTCTCTTGCCGAGGAACTGGTGAAGTTCAGCAAATAAAGAAAACATTTTTTGGGTCTTTCACTAGGTATGCCACTTGTCCTGAATGTGGTGGAGAAGGGTATCGACCAGAAAAATCTTGTAATGTCTGTAAAGGAGAAGGTAGAATCAATGGCGAAGAGATAATTAAAATTTGGATACCTGCTGGAGTTGATACAAATCAGGTAATAAAAATTGAGGGGAAGGGAGAGGCCGGCAAGAGAGGTGGTAAGGCAGGTGATTTATATATCAGAATTTTTGTCAAACCCCACTCTGTTTTTAAAAGAAAAGGTGATGATTTATATTTGAAGGTTCCCATTTCTTTTTCTCAGGCAGCCTTGGGCGATGAAATTGAAATCGAAACTTTGGAAGAAAAGAAAATTTTGTTAAAAGTTCCAACAGGAACTGAATCTGGAAAAATTTTAAGAATTTCTGGGAAAGGAATTCCCCACTTTTCAGGTTACGGAAGGGGAAATTTATATGTTGAGTTAATTGTTAAAACTCCAAAGAAATTAACCAAAAAACAAAAAGAACTTTTGGAAAAACTAAAAGAAGAAGGAATATAAAGTAAAGAGCGGAACGAAGCGAGCCGAAGGCGAGCGCTCGAACGAGCGGAGCGAGTGAGAGAAAGTGGAGTAATAGAATCCCCCGTGGTGGAAAAATAGGGGCGAGCAAAGCGAGCGACGCAAGAAACCGAAGGTGTCTTGAGCGGGGGTCGGGGGATTTCTGCCCCCATAACTCAATGGTAGAGTAACTGCCTTTTAAGCAGTAAATCCAGGTTCGACTCCTGGTGGGGGCACAAGCGATCGCTATTCAGCGACCTTAATTAAAAATTAAAAATCTTACAATGATAAAAATTCGATCGCTTCAAAAAAGTGATGAAAAACAATTATCGGATTTAACCATTCAATTTCATAAGAAATATCAAAGAGGAAAAATAGTATTAAGAAAACTTCTACCATTGATAGAATATAAAGATTACGAGAAGCGCCTACAGCAAGATGTCAAGAAATATATGAAGCTAGATCCAAGAGAGGCAATAATTTTTGTCGCGGAAGACGAAAAAGAACTAATTGGTTATATTTATGGCAGATTAGAGAAAAGGTCTAAAATGGTTATTAATAAATGCGGTATTATTGAAGATTGGTTTGTGAAAGAAAAATACAGAGGCAAGGGAATTGGGGAAATGCTTTGGGATAAATTAATAAGGTGGTTTAAAAACAAAAAATGTAATTGTTTAAAAACTGACGCCTATTTAACTAATAAACTCGCTATCAATATTTACCACAAATTAGGTTTTATTGATGAGAAAATTGTGATGTGGAAGAGATTATAGTCTCGGTCTTCTAAAACTGAGCTATTACTAAAACTGACTCAGTTTTTATTTTATAGCAAGCTTCACTCAATATATCGCACTTTGTGCGTTATAATGAATATATATGAAACGAATCATTCTCCATATTGATATGGATTATTTTTTTGCTCAGATTGAAGAAAGGGAAAACCCTCGTTTTAAAGGAAAACCGGTTGTTGTTGGAGCCGATCCAAAAGAAGGCAGGGGCAGGGGAGTAGTTTCAACTTGTAATTATGAAGCCAGAAAATATGGAATTCATTCTGCCATGCCAATTTCCAAAGCTTATCAACTTTGTTCCGATGCAATATTTTTACCAGTGAATATGGAGCTTTATCAAAAAGTTTCCGAAAAAATAATGGAAATAATTAAAAAATATTCGAAGGTTTGGGAAATAGTTTCTTTAGATGAGGCCTATTTAGATATAAGCCCTGCCCCTTCCATCAAAGGACGAGGTTATCAAAAAGCTGAAAGCTTAGCTAAAAAATTAAAAAAAGAGATTTTTGAAAAAGAAAAATTGACTTCGAGTATTGGAATTGGGCCAAATAAACTAATTGCTAAAATTGCAGCCGAAAAAGCTAAACCCAATGGACTATTAATGATACAACCTAATCAAGTCAAAAAATTTTTAGAGCCATTAGATATTGAAGATTTGCCGGGAATTGGTCCAAAGACTGCGGAGGTTTTAAGAAATCTTAAAATAAATACCTCTGGGGATATTTCTCGCTATCGCTCGAAATATAAAATTAAAGATTTAAAAAAATTATCAAAAATAAAACTCAAAAATCTTTTTGGTAAAGTTGGTGAGACAATTTATGAAAGAACTAGAGGAATCGATGAAACCCCGGTAACTTCTGAAGAAATTATTAAATCTATTGGCAAAGAAATAACTTTTGAAAAAGATACTAGAGACCCTGAAATTATTTTTGAAAATTTCGATAAAATTATAGAAGAAGTTTATAAAGAACTTTTAGCAAATAAATTTTCATTTAGAACAATCACTGTTATTTGTCGATTTCAGGGGTTTGAGACTCATACTAAATCAAAAACTCTAAAAGAACAGGCTGACAATTTAGAGATTATAAAAAGCGAGGCGAAAAAATTACTTTTAAAATTTTTAATTGAAAAACCAAAATTGATTCGGTTAATAGGACTGAGAATTTCTTCATTGCAGTAAAAATTAATAATAGACTTTTTCTTTAAATTTGCTATAACAACTCTGTTGATATATAAAGTAAAACCTGTTATAAAGTATTAATGACTGTTTCTTTGATGAAAAAAATAATTTTTATTTTTTTAGGGACTTTCTTAATTATTGGAAGTTTTAGTTTAGGTTTTTCTGTTGGGAAATTTCAGAAAATCTGTCCGATTTGTCCTCCTGAAGAAATTGATTTTTCTCTTTTCTGGGAGGCCTGGAAAGTTTTGGAAGAAAAATTCTATGAACCACAAAGAATTAACATACAAGAAATGATTTATGGAGCTGTCTCTGGAATGGTAAAGGCCCTTGGTGATCCTTATACTGTCTTTTTCAATCCAGAAGAGACAAAAAAATTTATTGAAGAAGTCAAAGGTTTCTTTGAAGGAATTGGGGCTGAAATCGGAATAAAAAAGGGCCAGTTGTTAATTATTGCTCCTTTAGAAGGCACACCAGCTCAAAGAGTAGGTTTAAGAGCCGGGGATAAAATTCTAAAAATTAATGAAATTTTAACTACTGATTTAACAGTTGAGGAAGCTGTAAGTTTAATTCGAGGACCAAAGGGAACTGAAGTTAATTTACTAATTTTAAGAGAAGGCTGGGAAGAGCCAAAGGAATTTCAAATCACCAGAGAAGTAATTAAAATTCCTTCTTTAAAATGGGAATTAAAAAGTACTCCAGAAGGGGAAGCGATTGTCTATTTAAAACTTTATTATTTCAGTGAAATGGCCAACGATGATTTTAAAAAGGTGGCTCGTGAAATTTTAGCTAATCCAGCCAGAAAAATAATTTTAGATTTGAGAGATAATCCTGGCGGTTATTTAGAAATTGTTCAGGAAATAGCTGGTTGGTTTTTAAAAAGGGGTCAGATTGTGGCAATTGAAGATTTGGGTAAAGAAAAAAAAGAATATAAGGCCGAAGGAAATGAAAAATTTTTAGATTATCCAATGGTCATTTTAATAAACGAAGGATCGGCTTCTGGATCAGAAATTTTGGCTGCTGCTTTAAGAGATAATCGCCAAATAAAATTAATTGGCAAAACTTCTTTTGGCAAGGGTTCAATTCAGGAATTGGCTGAATTAAGAGAGGGCTCTTCCTTGAAAATTACTATTGCCAAATGGCTTACCCCTGCAGGTTTATCAATTATTGATAGGGGCTTGACACCTGATATAACTGTGGAAATAACTGAAAAAGATTATGAGGAAGATCGTGACCCCCAACTGGATAAGGCAATTGAAATCTTAAGCCAATTAAGATAAAATAAGGTAATAAATTAAAATTAATAATACATAATTAAAAATTATAATTTGGCAGTTATGTTTTATTTATTATTAATTATTCATTAAGCGAAGCGCTTATGCGAGTTATTCTCCTAAAGGATATAGAAAATCTTGGGAAAAAATATGAGATAAAAGAAGTGGCCGACGGCTATGCCAGGAATTTTTTATTTCCCAAAGGTTTAGCCAAAAAGATAACAAAAGAAACCTTAAAATGGTTAGAAATCCAAAAAGAAATCAAAGCGAAGAAGGCTGAGGAGGAATTAAAAAAAGTTCAAGAATTAGCTTCGGCCATTGATGGTCAAGAAATAATTATTTCAGTGAAAATTGGAGAAAAGGGTCAGCTTTTTGAGGAAATCTCTTCTCAAAAAATTTTTGAAAAATTAAGAGATTTAGATTTTAATATTAAAAAGAACCAGATTGATTTGGAAAAACCAATTACTGAGCTAGGAGAGTACCCAGTTAAAATTAAATTTGAACATAACTTAGAGGCAGAAATAAAAGTAATAGTTATAGAAGAGAAATAATTTATCTTTAGAATTTCCCGTGTTGGAAAAACAGCGAGCGAAGCGAGCGTTAGAAACCGAAGGTGTCTAACACGGGGGTCGGGGAATTACATGGCACGCTATATTTTTATTGCTGGTGGAGTAATGTCTGGTGTCGGCAAAGGAACGGCAGTAGCCTCAATTGGGAGAATTTTAAAGTCAAAAGGATTTAAAATTACTGCAGTTAAAATCGATCCTTATGTTAATGTCGATGCCGGAACAATGAATCCCCTCAGGCATGGGGAGGTTTTCGTAACTGCAGATGGAGTAGAATGCGATCAGGACCTCGGACATTATGAAAGATTTTTAGATGAAGATTTAAATACTAATAACTATATTACTACTGGAAGAGTTTATCAAACAGTAATAAATAGAGAAAGAAATCTTGGCTTTGGTGGTAGAGATGTTGAGGTTGTTCCTGATATTCCTAATGAGGTTATTAGGCGTATTCAAAAAGCAACCGAGAAATTCAGAGCCGATTTTGTTTTAGTAGAAATTGGAGGAACAGTAGGGGAGTATCAAAATATGTTATTTTTGGAAGCCGCTAGGATGATGAAGCTTCAAAGACCAAAAGATATTATTTTTATTTTGGTTAGTTATCTTCCTATACCCAAAGCAATAGGAGAGATGAAAACAAAGCCAACTCAATATGCAGCGAGAACTTTAAATTCTGCTGGCATTCAGCCAGATATAATCTTAGCTCGAGCAGAAGTTTCTTTAGATGAGCCTCGTAAACAAAAAATTTCTATTTTTTGTAATATCAGTCCAAAAGATGTTATTTCTGCTCCAGATATCGAATCAATTTATGAGATTCCTGTCAATTTCGAAAAGGAAAATTTGGGTAACCGAATTTTAAAAAAATTTAATTTAAGAGCGAGAAAAAGCAATTTAAAAAATTGGGAAAATCTTGTCAAAATTATAAAAACAGCTAGAAAGCCAGTTAAGATTGGGATGGTCGGGAAATATTTTAAAACCGGAGAATTCACCTTGATGGATTCTTATATTTCAGTTATTGAAGCAATAAAACATGCCAACTGGTTTCATAAAAGAAAACCTGAAATTTTTTGGTTAGATGCTGAAAAATATGAGATTAATTCCCGTAATTTAAGAGAATTAAAAAATTTTGACGGAATAATTGTTCCCGGGGGTTTTGGTAGCCGAGGAATAGAAGGTAAAATAAAAGCAATTGAATATTGTAGAAAAAATAAAATCCCTTATTTGGGATTATGTTTGGGAATGCAGTTAGCGGTAGTGGAATTTGCTAGAAATATCTGTAAATTAAAAAATGCCAATTCGGCTGAATTTTCAAAAAGTAAATATCCAGTAATTGATGTTATGCCAGAGCAAAAAGTTTTAATCTCAGAGAAAAAATATGGTGGGACAATGAGGCTAGGGGAGTATAAATGTCAAATAAAGTCAAAAACTATAAGTTTTAAAGCTTATGGATCTTCAATTATTTCTGAGCGTCATCGACACAGATATGAATTAAATAATGAATTCAGAGAAATTTTAGAAAAGAAGGGATTAACAATGGCTGGCATCAATCCAGAAAGAAATTTAGTTGAAATTATTGAATTGCCAAGGAAAATTCATCCTTTTTTCCTGGGGACCCAGTTTCATCCTGAATTTAAATCGAGGCCACTGAATCCTCATCCATTGTTTAGAGAATTTATTAGGAATTGTATTTCCTAAAAATCAGTGAGGTTTTACATCAACAATTTTGACAATTCGTTGAGATTTGTCAAAAGATTTTTTTCTTTTCGTCCTGAAATGAATAACTCCTTTTTTTAAGGCATATAAAGTATCATCGCCAGCTCTTTTGACATTTAGACCTGGAAAGAATTTTGTTCCTCTTTGACGAACCAAAATCTGACCGGGTTGGGCTAACTGGCCTTCAAAAAGTTTTATTCCCAAATATTTCGGCAGGGAATCTCTGCCTAATTTTGTTGCACCAGTGGCTTTTGTTTTTGCCATATTTGCGAAGCAAATGTGGCAACCCCTCACCAATTTTGCCATCTATCCCCATTATATATTTAATAATTAGATGAACAGATGTTTGTACTCGCGATGCCCGGCTCCGAATAGGGGTTTCGCGGGAGAGGACATCGCCGTGAGTCATCTCGCAAAATTTGGTGCTGGGGTAGCCATACTCCTTTATATAATCTATGCTATCAAAAATCGTCCACTTTGTCAAAAGTCATCGAGATGATATAATAATTTTTATTGGAGTAATTTTAATTTCTTTACTTTCTTTTGCTATAGGTTATATTTTAGCCAAACAGCAAGAGAAAGAACCAATTAGAATCGAATACTATCATGAAGAGCAAAATTCCAAATCACATCGTTTTATTTCCTGATGGCAATCGACGTTGGGCTAAAAAAAGAGGATTACCATCCCTGCAAGGCCATTGGCAAGGCTACTTAAATTTGAAGAAATTTGCTCGTTGGTGCCGAGATAGAGACATTAAAATTTTAACTGCCTTTGGTTTTTCAACTGAAAATTGGAAAAGATCGGAAAAAGAAGTCAATTATTTAATGAAATTATTTGAAAAGGGATTATCAAATAAAAAAGATATAAAAGAACTTCATAAAGAAGGAGTGAGAATAAAAATAATTGGCCAAAAAGAAAAGTTATCAAAATCATTAAAAAGGATAATAAAAAAAGTTGAAAATTTAACAAAAAATAATAAAAAATATCAGTTAAATTTGGCTGTTAGTTATGGTGGTAGGTGGGATATTTTACAGGCATTTCAAAAAATTATTAAGACTACAACCCACCCACCACCCTCCCGCAAAAGCGGGCCCCTAAAAATTCCTTCGATTGAAAATATTGAAAAACTTCTTGAAAAATATCTTACAACCGCTGGTCTTCCCGAACCTGATTTGGTTATCCGGGCTGGTGGGGAGAAAAGGTTTTCCAATTTTTTATTATGGCAATCAGCCTATGCCGAATTATATTTTGCTAAAAAACTCTGGCCAGAGTTTACTGAAAAAGATTTAGATATGGCCCTCAAAGAATATTCTCAGCGCCAAAGGAGATTTGGTGGTAATGCCATAGGTTAAATTTTATTATAATAAATTCAATTTTAAAATCTAATTTGGAGGCAAGATTAAAGATTCCGCCTCTTTTTAATTTATGATATTATAAAAATATGGCAGAAGAAATTCGAAATAAAATTTATGATATAGAAAGGGAGGTAGAAAGAATTCGAGATATGCTTTACGATATCAAGGCAATTCTTGAAACTCTTAGAAATGATATAGAAAAATTAAAATACGATATTGAAGAATTGAAAAGGAGTAGAACAAAATAAAAATACAGAGAACTCATGTGAATTACTTGTCTTGACAGAGGTTTTGCTTTGCAAGAAAATAAAAGTGGAGAGTTTCTTTGGGAAATTAAATCATGACTCTCCCACAAAACTGCGATCGTTCTTGGAAAACCGAGCCTTTCCAGTGTGTCGGAATGAACAACATCGTTCCGGATCCGGATTAAGTAAACCTTGTTCTTAACGATCAGTCGGTAGTTTTCAGACGACCGACCCATTAAAACTCATCAAACTCACGAAAGTTACCATAAATCTCTTGGAACCGAAACAATGCCTCCCAAAGAAATTCTCTCCCCATTTTTTACGGGGAAGACTATCGCACCTTAACATATTTTCCTTATCAAAGGCACACCTCTGTGTGCCACTTTTTTTATTAGAGTATAAAAATCGCCTTATTGGCGATTTTCTGATAGAATAAGAACAAAGCATGAGAAAATTTAAACTACTAATATTTTTTATTTTTATAATTATTTTAGGAGTGATTTTTTTATTTCGGGATGAGATTTTAGATCTTTACTCGAAATTTTCTCTCAGATTGCCTCGAATTGAACAAGGAGCTACTGGTTTTTTGATAGAAGAAATTGAAAAGCAGATTTCGACACCGCCACCTCTGCGAGCCGAAGAAGAGGCTCCAGAGGCATTTTTAACTCGAGCTGGAGTAATTCAGTGGACAAATAATCAAAGAGAAAAATATGGCCTTCCTCTGCTCAAAGAAAGCGCGGAATTGGATTTAAGCACTCAGTTAAAAGTCCAAGATATGTTTGAAAAACAATATTTCGCCCATTATTCTCCGACAGGAGAAGGAGTAGGGGATTTGGTAGAAATTGTTGGCTATGAATCTATTGCCATTGGTGAAAATTTGGCTCTTGGTAATTTTCAAAATGATGAAGCGCTTATTCAGGGATGGATGGATAGCTCTGGCCATCGAGCAAATATTTTAAATGCGAGCTATCAAGAAATTGGTGTGGCTGTGCAAAAAGGCACCTTTGAGGAAAAATCGACCTGGCTGGCAGTTCAGCATTTTGGTTTGCCTTTTTCCGCTTGTTCCCAGCCAGATGAAATACTTAAAACAGAAATTGAGACAAATCAAGACAAAATCGAAGAATTAGAAAAAACTTTGAGGGAGTTGGAAATCGAAATTAAAACCACGAGACCAAAACTCGGGACAAATTATATTCAAAAAATAGAGCAATATAACGCCCTCGTTTCTGAGTATAATAACCTTATTAAAGAGACCAAAACCTTGATTAATAAATATAATGGTCAAGTAAATTTATTTAATGAGTGCGTCGCTGGAGCGGAATAAAATTACTCAAATATAAAAATTTATTATAATAAAAAAATGACAAGAATTTTAGTTTTTGGAGCCAGTATAACTTATGGAGCCTGGGATAGGGAAGGTGGTTGGGTTCAAAGATTGAGAAAATTTTTAGATGAAAAAACTTTAACATTCCGAATTTATAATCTAGGAATTACTGGTAATACAACAAAAGAATTGTTAGAAAGATTTGAATTTGAAGCCAAACAAAGATTCAAATTAAAAGAAAGAGATGATAGAATTATTATTTTTTCAATTGGAATAAATGACTCCCAATTTGTTATTAGCAAGAATGATCTAAGAACTAAACCAGAAAAATTCACAGAAAATATTCAAAAATTAATAGGGCTTGCTAAAAAATTTAATTCCAAAATTGCTTTTCTTGGACTTACTCCTGTAGACGAACTAAAAACAACGCCCACTTCTTGGGATAGAGATAAAACTTACAAAAATGAAAATGTTAGAAAGTATAATGAAATCATAAAATCTGTTTGTAAAGAAAACAATATTTCCTTCATTGAAATTTTTGAAAAATGGATAAAATCAGATTACAAAAAATTATTAGAAGATGGTCTACATCCAAATTCAGAAGGTCATCAGAAGATTTTTGAAATTGTAAAAGATTTCTTAATCCAAAATAAAATAATTTAATTTCTATCATGCGCGGATATGACCCAAGATATAGTTTAGGAATTGCTGCTGCCTTTATTAAATATAAGGAAAAATTTCTTTTGACTTTTGATCCAAAATTTGGCTTTTGGCGGGTTCCCGGAGGCCGAATGGTAAAAAGAGAATCACCTGAGGAAACAATTATTCGAGAAATGAAGGAAGAATTGGGGCTTCGGGTTAAAGTTGAAAAGTTTTTGGGATTTGGTCGCGATTTTGTTTATGTAAAACCTGAGAAGCGAATGCGTTCCCGTTGTATTCTTTATTTCCTTACTTTTGCAAAAACAAATAAAATTCGGCCATTAAAAAGTGAGGTTGCTAAAATTAAATGGGTTTCATTTCAAGAATTGAAAAGGACAAAACTGCTTGAACCAGCAATGATAGATTTATTTCAAAGATTCCCAAAATTTTTGGTACGGGACTAGTAGAGGAGAGTAAAAATTAAAAAGCCCATCGCTGGGCTTTGTACAGTGCAGGGCTGGGCAATTTTGTATTTGTCTCAACTTCATCTATAATAAAATGAAACTCTTAAATAATTTTTACGTTATATTTTATATATAATAGATTTTGTTCATAAAGAATACGACTCATCCTAAAAAAGGTCGAATCAAATTAAAAATTTTTAAATTAGCAAAAAATGATGGCTTTGAAAAAAATTGTTACTATTATTCTTTGTGTAGGAGTTGTGTATGGTTTATTATTGGTACCCGTTTTAGCCCAAACTAGCGATGAACTAATTCAAACATTGAAAAAACAGGTGGAACAATTGCAAGCGCAAATACAAGCATTAATGACGCAGATAGAATCATTACAACAGGCGAAAAAAGAAATAAAGGAGACAGCAAAAGAAATTAAAGTAACCCTAAAATTACTTAGGCAGTTGCGAGTAGGCATGAGCGGTGAAGACGTTAAGTTATTACAAGAGATATTGGCGACAGACCCAGATGTTTATCCTGAAGGATTGGTGACAGGATATTTTGGTTCGCTAACAAAGAATGCAGTGAAAAAATTCCAGAAAATAGCAGGACTTGAACAGGTTGGCCAAGTTGGACCCAAAACATTATCTAAAATCAACGAGTTACTTACAGAGGGTGCGGGCGAATCTGGTAAAGTACCTCCTGGTCTTTTAATTGCTCCAGGAATTAGAAAAAAAGTTGATCTCGAAATCCTGAAGCCATTACCTGGACAGATACTTCCTCCTGGTATTGCTAAAAAAATAAGTGGAGAAATGCCTGGGGAAGACATCACGCCTCCTGTTATCTCAGAAGTTCAAGTAACTAATATTACTGAAACATCAGCAAAAATTACTTGGGTTACCAATGAGAAAGCAGATAGTAAAGTCTGGTATGATACGACAACTCCACTTGTTGTAACAAGTTCGACTCCTGTAGTGAGTTCTTCTGGCTTAACATTAAATCATGAACTTACACTTTCGGGTTTAACTGTCAACACTACCTACTATTTTATAGTAAGTTCTACTGATAAAGCGGGTAATAATGAAATTAGCACACAAGGAAAATTTTCTACTGACATTACGCCTCCTGTTATCTCAGCAGTTCAAGTAACTAATATCACCCAAACATCAGCTAAGATTATCTGGACTACAAATGAAAATGCAGATAGTAAAGTCTGGTATGATACGACAACTCCACTTGTTGTAACCAATACAACACCGGTAGTAAGTTCTAACGATTTTGTATTAAATCATGAGATTACATTATCTGGCTTGACTCCTAATACTACTTATTACTATAAGGCAGGTTCTACTGATGCAGCCGGTAATAGTACAACCAGCATCGAAAGCTCATTCACGACACTTCAATAGTTAACTGTAACGTGTGACACCTTTTGATAGAGAAACTCACATAAACCCGAGGCGCAACGGCACCTCGGGTTTAATTTTATTATTTTAAAGGTTCTGAGGAGCGAAGCGACGAGGGTTCTTATTTTGCCCTCAAAACCTTGACAAATTCTATCGGTTTGCTATAATAAAACTACCTTGGTATCGTTATATAAAAGTTTAATTTCGAGGTTCTTGAGCGAAGCGAAAAGTTCTTAATTTCGAAGGAATCAAGGTTCTTGAGCGAAGCGAAAGGTTCTTAATTTCGAAGGAATCAAGGTTCTTGAGCGAAGCGAAAGGTTCTTATAATAAAAATGTAAGAATAAAATAGTTCTTTGATAAAAATTTATGGGGGAAGGGAAATCTATCTTGCCTGAATTGTTCATCAAGTTTTTTATCCTGAATTTATTGAAGGATTGGTGATCAGTTCGGGTGAGATAAAAAATGTGATAAATTATAATGTAATAAATCATATGATAAAGATAGAAAACATTATAATTATAAGATGGCTGAAGAATCTCATTGGAAAGTATCAACATTATGGAACCTGTCCTAACTGTGGTGATAGTTGGTGGTGGAAAAAATCAGGCGGTATAAGTTATCGGAGAAACGGCATTACATTATTCGAAATTATGATTTGCAAAGAATGTTTGCAAAATCCAGTTGGATTGAGTTTGCCAAGAATCGAAAGGGATTTAAAAAAATTGCAATGGAATCCTAAAGATATAAGGCTGGCTAAAACAGCTATAATGACTTTCAAAGTTAGAAAAGCATAATCTTTTTTCGAGCTCATAATGAGAATTGCGGGCTGGAAAAAGGAGTAAGTTCTTTAAAAATAAATATGGGGAAAGGAAATTATCTTCCGCCGAGAGGACATCAAAACTGGTTTCTTCTCTGCGGAAGGTAAAAACACAAAAGAGGAGATGAATGATGAAAATGAATAGACCGATTGGATACCTAATCGCTGTCGCTACCTCTATCATAACTTACTGGGTCTTCTATTGTCTTGCATCGCTTTTCGGAGCTACAAATCCCCACTTTATCGCTTCTGCTCTAATAGTTGCCATGGTTATTCATGAATTGGCACACCTGATTACACTTGAAGCTAATGGAATCCCATCGTTCACGTTTTTCTTAGTTATTATCGGTGGTGCTTCACCTATTCCTAAATACTCAGCGAAATTTAAACAACTGTCTTGGGAACGACAAGCGGGTATTTTTTTAGCTGGTGCTCTTGGAAACTTCGTCGTCATCTTAGGTGCGTTCATCTTGACTCAAGGCAACTACATAACCTTCAATGACTTTCTGAAGTTACTAAACCTCAATGGCGTCCTAATCCTCTGGAATTTATTTCCGCTCTGGATTTGGGATGGCGGACGCTTCGCTAAAATAATATTCAACAGTTTAGCCGAAGACTTAGACACTAAATATGAAATAGCTCTACTCGTTAGCTTTTGCACACTAGTCATATTGTTAATTGCCTTTGGTCAGTTGAACTTTATACATTTCTGGCTATTTTTCTGGGGCTTACATTGGCAATCCACTCACGACGAACCATATGGCTCAGAAAATCCTAAAGCCATTCCAGAATCGCACCTAAAGTGGTGGGCAGTGCTTTTCTTAATCATGATTTCAGCCGGAGCTATAATTACAGGAACTACACCGAATTGGCTGTAAGAAACTAACTTCTTCTTTCCCCATTTTTTTTTCGAGCTCATAATGAGAATTATGAACTGGAAAAAGGAGAAAAACAAAAAGCCTGTCGCTGGGCATTTTTTAATTTCGAGCGAAGCGAGAAATCAAGGTTCTGAGGAGCGAAGCAACGAGGGTTCTTATTTTTCGCCCGAGAGTTTTCTCTCGGGCTTTAATTTTTTGCCATTGACAAGCCTTAAATTAAAATATATAATAGAAGCAGCAAAAAAAAATAGGAGGTGGAGGGGATACCAAAGGTTTTTCAGGTATTTAGTTTGGACTTAATCGAGTTGAAGAAAATGGAACTGAAGAAAAAGAGCAATGAGGCTCATCTTCTGAGGAAGTCCTTTCCTGAAAAAGGCCAGAGCTTGATTAAAGAATTGAAAGTCAAAGGATACGAAGTCCTTATAGGAACTGAAAATTACTGTGGTCTCCCAATGAGTCTGATTGTTGTTGGAGAAATTCCTAGTGAGAAAGTAATAAAGTCAGATTTTTCTGAGATCGCAGAAAAACTGGGCTTGCGATGGTTTAGATCTGGAGAAGTCTATTTTGAAACAAAGTAGGTCTTAAGCTAATAAAAAAGTGCGTGAGAAACACAAATCCCTAAGGGAGGTAAGAAAAATTCATAAGATCTTTTCTTCCTCTCTTTTTTATTTATAAACCCATCGAACATCGTCCGTCACCCAATAGTATTTTCCCCCGAAAGGTTTTATCTTGGAGTTTGTTAGTAATTATAATGGTATTTATTTTATTAATGAGATTTGGCAAAAATAAGAATATATGTTATATTTTTTAGTGAATTAGCTGAAAGCTAATTCAAGAATCTAGCTCTTTTATACAAAATTACAAATAAGAGGGGGTATGAATGGAAAAAATTGGGATAGTGTTTGATAAAAGAAAAAAGAAGGCAAAACAACTTGCAGAAGAGGTAAAGAGATGGCTGGAATCAAAAGGTTACCAAGTAATTTCAAATGAGATTCGTAGAGACTTAGACCTTGTTCTCGCTTTGGGTGGCGATGGATTAGTGCTTCGTACGGCTAACCAAATAGCAACTCAGAAGTTATCAACACCTCTCTTCCGGGTTAATTTCGGAAAAAGAGGGTTTTTAACTAATGTAGAACCAGGCGAAGT
>Ga0315312_1001284_pt1 | contig 20287 bp, 26 predicted proteins | sample TDP7_MG_FD_203629 | JGI IMG/M metagenome (GOLD analysis project Ga0315312, IMG submission 203629) | Freshwater sediment microbial communities from Lake Towuti, South Sulawesi, Indonesia - TDP7 | ecosystem: Environmental > Aquatic > Freshwater > Lake > Sediment | place: Indonesia: South Sulawesi... | reverse complement strand
CCTTTGGAAACACGGTGATTTCCAAGTCGTTTCCTGGCACGATTTCCCAGTGTATGAAGGGGATGAACCTTCCGGTGTTGTCTCCTGAGTTCTTTTGGGTGAAGGGGTCCACGGCGTTGGGGCGGAGAGGCACCTCCTTCGTGGCTCTTTTTGTGGCGTTGCGGAGGGCTTCCTCGATTTTGTCTAGGCCTTTCGCTTCGGCGCCGGCTTTCACGTAAAAGATGATGACGCCGGTGTCTTGGCACACGGGTTCGCGCCTTTTTTCCGCTAACTTCATGTTGTCTAGTATGGCCTTTAGTTGAGTCTTTCCGGCTTCGCTTTCTTCTTCACGATATGCTCGTTGGAGGGCTTCCTTCACGTCTTGTGGCAGCTCCGTGACCGCTAACTGCAAAAGTTTAACCGCGACATTTTCAACAATGTTTTTTATCTCCAATATGTCTCCTCCATTAAGAATAGGGTTTTAACCTTTAACCCTCTTATACTTTTTGCGTTAATCGTAAAAGATTATTGTCTGCATTTTCTAATTAGGGGGTTGCTTTTCTTAAAAAAGACTCAAGTTTCAATAGGACTAGGGTAGAATTGAAAGGAAGCTAAGAGTTAACCGTCAGTGGCATCTTCTCAACCTAAAGAGCGTGAAAAATAGGGGAGGGGGTCTAGGTGCGAGGGTATACGCATACCCTAATGGCTCACGTTCGGCGGTTTCAATAGAAAATCAATTATAAGTGGCTGTTTGTCTTATTGTTTTGATAATGTCCTGATTTTTTCCAGAATCTCTTGAGTGTTTACATTAAGGGATGTTAATACTGAGAGAATCCAGTGATCAGAAATGTACATGGAGATCATCTTGCCCCGGCTACTTTCTGATTCCACGCAAGATATCTCGCCTCGACCTAACTTCTGCATCAAATTGCTGAGCGAAGCCATGGCCATAGACACTATCATCTTTGCCAAGTTTGCTTGTTCCTTAGGTAAGTCTGAAAGTATCGTCATTCCGTCCTCGTTGGTGATGAAAGCCGTTACAATATCTGGATCGGTCTTAAGTCTCTTCACCACCGCCAATAATGCTTCTTGACCCTCATCCAACCTATAGAGCCTCCTTCTCGATTACAAATTCGCAATATAGGTCCCCTTTGCTCATGCACTTTGTTTCTTTGCAACGGGCATCTTGCTCAAGGGCTTCGGAGACAGCACCTGCCCAATACCCACTCAGGAGGTAACAGGTGGGTCTCTCCGATTTCCCCCAAGCCGTCGCGAAGGGATTGTTCTCAACCGTGATGATTACAGCCCCTTTTCCCTCGTCATATTTCTTGAGGTTGCCTGCTCCCCAGCCATCGATTCTGCTCTGTTGGATGATGGCTTCAAGTATCTGACGCTTGCTAAAGATGCTTCCCTGTTCCCTTAGGGCATCTATTGCTTTCTTGACATCATTTCGCCCTTTTTCTTCCCCCATCATGTAGAACATCGTGAACCCAGCGGTTCTGAACGTGGTGATCAGCGTCTTCGTCATGCTTACGAAGTTTTCGGGGGTCACAATGATCACTCTTTCTGGTAGACCCATGAAAACCCCTGTTGTCTCCCCTTCATCAAGGTCCAATCTTATCTTGTATTCCTTCTCCATTTGCCATCTACCCCTTTGTTGAATTACCGGTGGTCAGGATGCTTCGGAGCTCGTCTTCAAGCTTCTTTTTGTCCCCACCTTTAACGACCGTTATGCCGTAGACCTTCCCGAGGGAGGTTAACTCCTCCCTGTTAGACAAGTCAATAAGAAGACTCTTAGCGGGATTCACATCGATCTTTTTCCCCAGAAGGGAAACGGCGTCGCTTTTATCTCCAGCAATGGACAAATCAACCACAACACGAGCTTCACCTTTTTCGGCCACTATGTCAAATGGGTGCACAACCCCTGAGGCCCCACTAATCTGGTGGTGGAATTTGGCGGTGAAACCCTTTTCGCGGAGAGTATTTCCGATTGTCTCAAGAAGAGGCAGGGTTCTTCCAAATTTTTCTATTATTTTGTCGGCTATTTTATACGCGTATAGCTTTATGTATTTGGCTTCTTTGTGAGTGAAGCTTCTTTTGCAATGCTGACAAAAGTGGACGATCTCAGGTTCATCGAAGCGGTAACCGCACTTTTCACATTGATAACAGCTTCCTATTACCCGATATTCTCCCTTTTCTACAAATTCGTATTTGGGACCCTCTTCTAGAAGTTCGTATTTGGCAGCCTCTTCCAGAAATGGTACTTGACAACCCGGGCAGACAAAAGATGACCCTTTTATGAAATCACCCTTTGAGCTTATGTGCCCGCATTTCGTGTGTTCAAGAAGTTCAGTGTATTCCACGTTGTAGGAGTCGCATCTCGGACAAGCATATTTCGAGTAAGCCTCCGGTGAGCCGCAGTCGGGGCATGTCAAAACACGATCAAAGAACTTGGGCTCAATGGTTCCCTCCTTCTCGAGGCTTTCAAGCGAGCTTCTCATCCACAACGGATCAGTGACGCCCAAGGCCTCTTCAACTTCAACGTAACGGACTCCTTCCACGGTGAGGGTAGGTTTAAGCTCCAAAACTCCCTTTTTGATCAACATGCCCAAAAGTGTCTGTTTTTCAGAATCTTTCATTATGAGTTGCTCCTTTTTTCTTGGAGTTGGTGGTGGCATGCGCTTAACAGGTTTTTGAGGACGAGCTGAAGGGAATTTGGCTCCTTTTATCGTTTTTTGGCTTACTTTGGCTTCCACCATAGAGCTTGGCGGCGGTGGAGGTCTTTCTTCCCTAACGGGGCGAGAGGGTATGGATTTTGCAGGTATTAGAGGTTTCAGTAGCCTTTGCAGGTTCACAACACAAAGGATCAGGATGACGGATATCGTCAAAGAGAAGAGAACGGATATGGATAAACAGAAGAGGACGAATGTTAACGTTAACATCCTAGTCTCCCCTCCTATTTCCAGAGGTTCCTTCGATTTCGGTCTTTGATTGTTTCATTTTCTGCATCACCCCAGAACTTTCATGAGATTGAAAAAGGCGAGTGTGATGATGGAAAGGATCACGGAGTGGCGCACACCCGCAGCTAGGGCCCCGTCACCTATTTTTCCGGCTACGAGACCACCGAAGATCGATTCGAGGATTGAGGCCCAGAACAAGATAGAGTTGTAATAGTTGATGTCGAGGACGCCTCCTACCATTCCAGCTTCCCGTGTTACAGCACCAATAGAAGCCCCAGTCAAGGGGGTTAGAAACCGATATAACACGAAGTACGCCACGACGAGGAATATCAAAATTGACATGTAAATCACCATCGTGTATGGCTTCATCTGGGTGTATCGCTCTTCCCGGTATTCGTCGAGGCTCGAGAAGACGTCGACGCTTGCCTCCAGGACGTCGATCATCCTGCCTCCGGTCTGATGGGCCTCGATCAGTACAGTAGATAACCTCAGTGCGCTTGGTTGTTTAAGGCGGCGGGCAAAGGACATGAGAGAGTCCTCCCAACTTGCATCTAAGATGAACTCGGAGATGGCGTGTTCAAGCTCCTTTGAGACAGGTCCATAATCCCTTTTGGAGGCTTCTTCGAGAGCTCTCGGAAGAGTTATCCCAGAACGAACCGCTTCTGTTACATCTCGCAGAAGCCTAGGGACATTTCCATCTACTTGCCTAGCCCATGAATAATTATTATATTCCACAACGGCTGGAAACAGAAAAGCAATAATCACGCCGAAAGCCATGGTGTTATTTACTCTATCGTTTATCGGGATCATGTAAGGTTCCTGTGGTGTGTAGAGCCCTTGAAGGACGGGAATAAACATGACCAAAAGGCCGACGGAGATTGAAGCAGCCCAAACAGCGATTCTGTATTTTCGTTTGAAGTGCGTTTTCTAACCCTCCTTCGGTAAAATTCCGTCTAGTACTATGATAAGAACCGCGGCGATCATCGGTATCCCTAAGAAAACTAAGAGGTTCATCTGAGTCACGGGAGAAAGTCCGAACGCGACGTTCCCCAGAATCGACAGGATGGTCAGCATGACTATGACGACTATGGGAGACACAACCACGGCGGTGACATAGATCTCTGCAAAGTATGTTAAGCTTCCCAAGGTTCTCTTCAACTGTTCTCGCTTTGCATGGAGGAGTCCATTAGCCTCAAACATCAAGAAGCTTTTTAGGTCTCCACTCGTCTGGACAGTATTTGTTACTCCGGCCAAAATCTTTGAAAAAACCTCTGATGGGCTACGATCTGTAACGTCTTTTAGCGATGAAATCACGTCTAACCCGAAGACCTTCATGTTTGTTAACAACCTTCTTATGAGGTCTTTAATGGCGGATTGCTGCTCTACCTCGGACGCTCGCTCGAAGATTCTCTCGACCGAAATGCCCCCTGCGGATAAAACTCCCATGTATCCGGCGGTATAAACGAGATTCGCATCTATTTTTTTTCGTCTTTGACTTTGACAATAAAGTGGGTATAGGATGAATATCATTAAGACGATGAGTGAGGTGACGCATGAGAAAATGGTAACCGCTAAAAGGTATTGGAAAAAGGCTAAGTCAAAGATGAGGTGGTGTATTATCGCACCTATTACGCATGATGAAACCAACGTAACCGGCAAAGAAAATAGCGTGAGGGACGCGTATGACTCGTAGAATATGGGAATCCCGCTTTTCTCACAAACTTGCTTTAAGGCCTTGAAGCGAGGCGACACACCCTTGAATAAACTGTAACTCACCCTTCTCAAGAACAGGCTTACTTCCGGTTTCACCATCCTATCTCAAGCCTCGCTCTATTGTAGACATCGTTAGGGTTGTAGTAGTACCTTCTCACCACATCCGCTACCTCTTCGTAGCGTCTGACGCCCTTTTCCACCATCCACTTCAAGATATCCTCACGCCTCCTCAACTCCTTCAGAAGGTCTTCAATCGGAATATGCTTGATTTCAGAAATTTTGTGAAAGACATAGCTCTCGCCAGGAGAGCGACCGCTGAAAATGAAGGAGTCGCTTAACGCGTCCCAGACATATACCGTTTTGAACGACACCTTTTTGGTTTTTTCATCGATCCCTGTGATCTCGGACACGGTCAGAACCCGTCGGGCTATGGTGTCTCGAAACTTCACTCTGCCTACAAAGACGACGACGTTCATCAGGGGTATCAGCATCATGGGGATGTTCATCGGCCTAGTCAACAGCCTCTTTATGACGGCTTCCACGTTTTCGGCGTGGATTGTACAGAGTCCGCCATGACCCACCGAGATGCTTTGAAACAGAGTGTATGCTTCCTCGCCTCTTATCTCGCCCACGACGATGTAGTCTGGTCTCTGCCTAAGAGATGACTTTAGTAGGTCGAAGAGCGTTACTTCCTGAACCCCAGGCTGAAAGGATGGACGCGTCACCATCGGTATCCAGTTCTCGTGAAGCTGAAGCTCACGGACCTCCTCTATGGTCACCACCTTCATCTCCGGTCTTATGAACGTGGAGATCGAGTTCAATAGAGCCGTCTTTCCCGATGCCGTTGCCCCGCAGACCATGATTGACCTCAGGCTCTCGACAAGGATCCAAAAGTAGGCTGCCATGTGGGGGGATATTGTGCCAAACCTTATGAGGTCGATAATGGTGAAGGGGTTGGCCCTGATCTTCCTTATGGTGAAGGTGTGACCTCTCTTGGAAACCTCCTCCAGCGTGAGGTGTACCCTGAAGCCCTCAGGAAGGGTTCCTTCGAGGATCGGCCTTGAGACGGATATCTGGTGTCCAGCCTTGTAGGCTAGTCGTGTAATAACGGCGTCTATTTCATCTTGGGACGTGTACATGAGGTTTGCGGGAATCGACTCGTGATACCGATGCCATACATAAATCGGGATATTTATGCCGTTGCAGCTTATGTCCTCGATGTTTGGGTCCTTCATGGGAATGTCGATGACTCCATAGCCGAGAAAGTCTCTTTTCACGTAGTAAATGAACTTCTCCAGAGACCCCTCAGGAATCTGGAGCTTGAAAACTTTAATGGCTCGGCTAATCTGGTTCGCCAGGTAGTCTTCCACTTGGGCTTGGTCCTTTAGCGTGGATAAGGGAACATTGGCCTCTTCTCTGAGAATTGTCTTGAGCCTAGCGAGTGTCTGTTTCTCCTCCTCGATCATTGTAGGTTCGACGGCTAGGTACTGGAGTTTTCCTGTTTCTTTATCGACCTTAATCCCCACGTAACCGTGTGGAGCGTTGACTGGGTAAAACTCCTTCAAGGTAAGGGGCGGCCCTGCCTTGGTTTCCACATCTTGCTCGTTTTCTTCAAGCATTGTTACTAATCATCTCCTTAGATCTGTTGGTTCTGCTTCGAGGCTTGCTATCAGACTTTCTATGGTGTCCTTGTGGATGATAAATAGAACCCTCATTCTCCTCACTCATCCAAGAAGATGGCTCGAAACGGAAGGGACTGAGCCTGAACCTCTGGAGAGCCCCCTATCGTAAAAACCAGTCCAATCATGACGATGGCCGTTTCCGGTGTCTCAACAGGAAACACGGTCCTTCCACTTACCCATTTCCAGCCGTTGCTGTAGGCTTCCATTGCAGCGAAGGTTAAATTCTCGGACTCTTGGGGCTCGACGGTGATCGGGTCTGCATCGTTATACGCGCTGATCTGAGGTGAGCCATTGTAGCGTACGGATTTAACGATGTAAAAGACGGGTTCCGCTTGACCATGCACTTCGACCATGAACCTCATCATGCTTCGACCCAAAATCGTGACGGACTGGTTCCAGTTGTTGGCCACTCTGATGTGGAAGGCTACGTAGCTTTCGTCTCTCTTTGATATGTTGCCGGCATGTATCGGTTCCGGGTGCAGACTGCTGGTATACTCAAAGTAGAACCAGTCCAGTGAAAACACGCCGAAGTACTCCGGGGGCGGAACCCAAGACTCTTCCTCTTCTTCTTCAGGAGGATAGCTGTAAACGACGATATTTCCTAAGTCCGTGATCAACTGTATGGTGTACTGGTGTCCCTCAACAATCTCGTCGTCCATCTCAGTTGAGCCGATGCCTGTCTCCGTTTCAACGGGGTTAATGTATCTGTTTAACTGGGAGTAGTTTTGAGTGGTGGGAGAAGAGGTCTCGTCGAAGACCCCTAGCCAGATCAGGTGGGTTTGATAAGGACCCGTGTTCTCCACGGTTATGTTTAGCTTGTCTTCGTCCGTTGTCGTGACGCTTACGAATTCAAGTTTCTCTTGTTTCCTCTTCAAGTCCAGCTGATCCATGGTTTCCAGACTTTCTCTATACTCATCGGTTACGTTCACGCTCAGCATGTAAAACGCGAAACCCGACAAGAGGATAAGAATAAGAAACGCGGCTCCGACTAGCGAGCCGATTCCTCGTTCATCTCGGCTAAACTTCCCAATAAACCACATTTTTGCTACCCCGTTCACTAACGACTATAATCTCGTAGGTCTGTTCATCTTCAATTGGGACTGGCGACGTGAACTTCACGGAGATCAGTTCTCCAGTTCTTACGACTTCCCCTCTTCCATCGGAATACTCGGAAACCCGTGTTCCATCGATGTACACGGTGTCGATGACGAGGTCGATTTTTCCGTAGTTCAATACTGTCACGTTCAACAGGTCGGATGTGTCCCACCAGACAGCTGTAATTACGAGGCGTTCTCGTGCTTGTTCCTCTCTGAGGCCTGTTCGCAGCTGAAAGGAGCTCCCTGTAGAGGAGAAGGTATTTAGACTATAGGTGTACAGTATGACTCCAGCCGCAGAGACTACCAAGATCAGGATAAGGCTAGCTATGACCTCACTTATCCCCCGCTTGTCACGCCAAAAAGAGCCCAACATCTATCAGCTGTCCTCCGCTTTACTTTGAAACCTTAGCCAAAGAAGAAAGGAAAGAGAGGAGGCTTTTGTTAGGTCGCTTTTACGCTGAAGACCAGCGAAGTGCCATCTGTGCACACTATTTTCACTTCGTATACAACGTTTGCAACCAAGGAGGAACTAGGCGTGATTGTTAGTGTAGCAACAGTGTTCACGTCAATTGTGGCAGGGTCGGAACTAACGGTCGATAGATTTCCGTCGACATAAGCCTTGTCAGGGGTCAAAGACTTGCCTCCCAGATTTCTCACGTACGCTATTATGTTGCCACCGGCACTGGCTGCGGCTGAATCCAGAGATAGCTGTCCGTATTCCACGCTGCTAGCCTTTGTGGCTCCTCCCAGCCATCCCATGACATAAGCGTATGCGATGACGCCCGCAGCAACAGCGAGTATTATCAGCAGCAGAGCGCTGATCACCGGCGAAATAGCCTTCTTATTTCCCAGCAATATTCCACCTCCCAAAAACTTGTTATTAACATGTTAATACTGTGCCAATATCAGACATAGCTTTTTTGCAGAGACGACGGTAAACCCTAGTTAACTCTTTGTTAGCTTAGTGTTTTCAACTTGTAAACGAAGGATTTTATATACAAAAATATGTCAATCTTAAAAACCTGTGTTTTTGTAACGCAGTAAATCTCATAAGCGCATTCCCAGTTACGGAAACACGCGTGCCGAAGAATGCTTCAGAGGTCGGAACTCAGCTTCTAACCACGAGGGTTACGATACACTGAGATCGCGGACCATCAGGTCGGCAAGGCGGTCTTTCACATAACCCGTTGCTAATTAATCTATTTTTATCACCTTGTCACACAGCTGGATAAGCCTCTGAATGGTTTCTGTGGGGGCCTCTTTCTCTAGGGACATGAAGACGCCGTTGGTGTTGAGAACCCTCAATTTGTTGATTAGGCTGTGGGAGAACTTGGCAATAGAAGACTCGGTGTTATAGATCAGGAAGGTTGAAAGCGAGTCTAAAAAGATGAACTTCTTTTCCGATCCAATCTCGGACAATAAAGTGTCCAGGTGAGCGCTGATGGTTTCGAGGGCCACGGGGTTTTCGACATAGATACAGTTTCCCTCTCTGCCGGCGTGTATTCCTGCGAGTGCAGATATGCAGTCGATGAAGCGAATCCTTTCAATGTTTATTCCTTTGTCTTCAAAAGCTTTAGCCAAGTAGGTGTATGGTCTACCCGCTGTTATGTACACGCCGTTCAGGAATGCCTCGTTCACGGCATAATCCAGTAGGGCAGCAGTAACCTTAAAAAAATTTTCCGCGGATGTGAGAATGAGAACGACGAAGCCCTCCCTGAGGCCTCGCATCTCCCTTCTGACCTTGTCTTCCAAGGTTTCCGTGTCCGACAAGTTACGCTTCCTCGATCAAGGGAGCGAGCTTGATACCCTGAGGAGTTATCACCAACATTTGTTTGTCTCTCTTGTGATCCTTGCCCCGCATCTTAACGACTTGTAGAGTTCTAAAGAGGGTTCCCTTTCTTTCAAACTGTTCGAGCAGTACGATGCCATCACAGATAAACTCCTCAACCCCAAAACGAGAAAATATGCGCTCGTTTGGTGGGATCTCTGATATCAAAATGGTTGTGCAGCCCATGCCCGCCAGAGAAGTGCCCAGTTTAAAGATGAAATTGCGTATCTTTTCCGGGTCCTTCAAGTGGTAACAGACCGCTGTAACCGAGTCCAAGACCAACCTCTTGGCCTTTACTCCCTTCACTGTGTTTTCTAGGATGTCCAATATTACTTCGGGCTCCTGTATCATTATCATACCTAACTTGAGGCCCATTTTCTCGGACAGTTGGCGCAGGTCCATGATGGTTATTGCCCCGGACATAACCGCTTCACGATCGTAAAAGTCGAAGCCCTCAAGGTTCTGAAGAACCTTAAAGAGAGGCTCCGTCAGCGTCACGTAGACACCGTTTTCGTGAAACTCTTTTGTTCCCCGGAAGAGGTATTCCAAACCCAGGATGGTCTTGCCGGTTCCTGAACTCCCCGCGACTAGCACGCAGGCGCCCTCCGGAAACCCGCCGTTTAGTGCAACATCCAGCTCTTTTATTCCAGTGAGACACATCTTCATCTCAGCCATGTTGCTTTCACCTCACTTGAAATAGGGTTCGACCTCGAACTGGCATACGGCATCTCCCGTTGCTTCGCAGATTTTTTCGCGGCATATGACCTCTTCCCCAAAGAGGTACTTGCCGAGACCACCGAACAGACCAGCCATGAAGTAGCAAGAGGGCTTCTCTGTTTTAGAGATCGAAGACACCTCAACCGAATTCTGAACAGCCACCTTTAGAAACCTACGCTTTGGATCGTAAACTACGCCGCTGAACTTTCCGAAGCCCCAGATGGCAAGCGCTTGGAACATAAAATCCACGAGTTTCTCCTTTTTAAGGTCCCACTTCTCGCCGGAACCCTTCGCTAGGTAATAGCCAACCGCCTCCCCGTATCGATACAACACCGCTTTAGCCGCGGGACCCATAACCCCCTCAAACGTCGAGTGCATGAACTCCAGCATGTACTTGTGACCCAAAAAGAAACGCTCGTCCCTGAACAGAACCTTCCCCTCCTCGAACCTCAACTCTTTCAAGAGCTTTTCAGGCCAATCCTCTTTCTCAGCCATACCACATTCTCTCCAAAATCTTCCAGCTTCGTACCTGTGTTCAACACTAACCCTTTTTCCTATCTAAGGTTGGTGTAACCACCGACGAGAGTTATCGGTGACAATTAGAGTCCGACTTTGATTCCAACTTTTCATCCTTCGTTAAGCGTTACCATCTGGCTATAACCAGTGAGAACCAGCGGGCCCTACCCCATATATGTTCATCGAAAATTGGTGAAATGAAGTTTATTTTTGATCTCCAAGTATCTACCCACGTGTCAAATTATAAACAGTTTCAATAGAACTAAGGTAGAATTGAAAACTGTCTCCTCGTTGATCACTGTTAACTTAAGGACTATAGGGGACTACGCTTTTTCTGGTGTGGGCGGTATTGCAATCTCGACCTTTACTTTCTTTTCCCGTTTGCCCGTAGCTAATCTTACAAGGCTGTATGTTAGCCACACTATGAATCCCCAAAAGACGCCGTTTACTATGGCATTTATCAGCAGCCAAGCGGGAATCCCTAAGACAACGTACTCTGTTTGCGGTATGCCTAACCACGCATGAGTCATGCTGCCGGGTAGCAGACCAGGAACCGAGAGGGTTATCGCCAGAAACAGCAGGAAGAATATCACGAAGATCACCGCACCAATCAAAGTCACGTTCACCTCCTATCAATTTGGTTTTTGCGGAGTTGATTTTACGGATATGGTGGACATGGGTGTATCCAACCTGTGCCTTTGACCCAGTAGTCGTATTGGAAAACGTTATCGTGGGCTTGTCCTACGTAGTGACAGATAGATGTGATAATCCAGTGGTAGTTCCATTCCTTAACGTATTGAAGTTCGTGGACTTTATACAATGACGCTGTAAAATTGGCTATGCCATGTATGACCTCTACAACATGGAAGTTCTTAGTGTCAATCGGGTTGTGACACACTTTCTCGCAGACGTACGCCTTGCCGTTCCGAGTCAATTCTTGTTTAATGGTCCATGTTCCGTCACCGTTATCCCATATGTTCAACACCCAGGTGTTCACAGCTTCATAACGGATAACACAGTCGCCATAGTAAAGTGCTGGACCCCAATCAACGTAAGTTTGTATCCGTAGAAACTCAGATCGACTTGGAGGGGTTGCCATAGCGGGGCATATGATCAAAGCGACAAAAACTACAACGAGTATGGGCATCAAAATCTTCTTATTCGTTCCATTATCCCCTCTATTTTGTATGAAAAGCGGTGACTCTTCTTTTAAATAAGTGTGAAATCGCTTTCTAGAAAATTCTCTATTTTGTATCGTACTTGAGGATCTTTAATAATTCATAAAAAATTGAATCCCAGTTTAATTTTAACTCCTTCCTTCAGCACACACATAATCCTAAGATATCACGCCTAGTACTGAAGAACTATTATGTAGTCTTCAATGATAATCCATTGGTCGTTGGGAAATCCCCATTTAATCCTCGAAGTCGCATAGATTTCCCTATAATCTTCATAATACCAAACTTCATCGGTTTGTGGCTCGATGTACACCAAACCTTCAGTAGTTCTTATAGCATTGAAAGCATGAGCAAAGTCTTCATCTGTATCCGCATCATATCCATAAACTACAACCACTGTCATATCCCAGTTTTTAGTCTTAGCATGCATTGCGAGCATAACAGCAAAGTCGCCACAAATAAAGTTCGGATCGCTGTACCTTACAGAATTTGTTGTGTCAGACATTAACCATATTTGTAATTCAGTAACAGTAGGAGTCTTTTTGTATTTCAACGGCTTATTGAATGCTTCGTTCAATAATTGATAATCCGAGAAAAGTTTTTGGTATTTCGAATCAAGAGACTTGTATTTTATTTCTAAGCTGTTGTAATCGCTTTCCAATGCTTTATAGTCAGTACTGAGCTTATTGTATTCCGATTGCAAAGTACTGTGCTCTGATTTCAGTGAATCATGTTCTGAAATCAACGTTTTATGCTCTAATTGCAAAGTTTCGTGTTCAACTTCCAACATCCAGTGGCTTTTCTGCAACGCAGTGAAATCTTCTTGCAAAAGAGCGTGTTTCTCTGTTAAATCTCGAAAGTCTTTGTACTGTAGATAGAGATACAGACTTTGACACGCTATTATCAGGCTTAAAACCAATATCACAGCAAGAACCTTTATATTTCTTTCCACATTTTTCACCTCCCACCTTATTTATCATAGATTCTCCGTTTAGCTCTTTCCTCCCAACGAGTTAAAACCTCATCATCTAACTCATAGTTTAATGTGCTGTCAGTTTCCTTAGTAACAAAATACGGATGTTCTGAACCCCTTAAACGGTTCACCCTACCTTTCAACCTCATACTCCACTCAGCGTAAACGGAACAGAATCCAACACACTTACTGCGGTCATCAAAATCCAGATGAATACACTTACGAGAAGCATTACACCAACAACGCTCAACCGGCCCATCCTTCCTCATCACAGACTTAGGTTTAATTTTAACTTCAAGTTGGGAAAATGAAATTTTTGTAGAGTGTAAACAACTAATGGGTTGTCAAATGGATTAATCATATACAAAATTATTGCTGTTTAAACTTTATCAAAATCCTTTTAGAATAGAGAATGTAGACGGTGAAGGCGATTAAGGCGAATGCTAGGGTTCCAAAAAGCGGTGATTCAGGTATCGGTGGAGGAGCGGAACCTTCTAGCTTTAACCGGCTCTGCTCCCATTCCTCATTCCCTGTATTTCCATCGTAATAAAGCGTAGTATCTTTAGAAAACTTAAGGCCTAACCGAACCCTATCATTTTCCGTTACCGCTACAGAGAGGCCGGACATGCTGATTTCATACCAGGCGGCCTTAGCGGTCAGTGGTGAGCCGCCAGTCTCAGGGACTATAGTAGCCTTTATTTCACCCCCTTGTGAGACCAAATTTAAATTAAAGCTGCCTTTGACGTTGCCCGTTCCCACCCACGATATGTATACACGCAGCGTCCATGGTCCTGCGGAAATCGTTCCAGCGGTCAAGGGAGGGTCAGTATACCAATAGTAGTAGGAATTTGATGTCATCGACAAGGTTGTCTCCGATCCTGAAGGGGCTGTTGTGTCCATCGTTTTTCCATCAAGGACACTCGTTCTATGCAGGTAATATGTGACAGACCCCGCAGAGTCTGAGTTCCTAGCAATTACGGCTACGCTAAGCAATACGACAAGGAGCAATGCCAACGAAAATCTTGTTTGTGGCACACTACTTCATCCTTGCGGTCTTTATTTTTTCGGGGTGCAGAAGGGTTTAATCAGCCTTCTGAAGTCTATTTTCAAGCTGGCACGCGTCGAAATCCAATCGGTTAACGCGAGGTACATAACTACTCCCGCTGTAAAGAGAATCCACCCTCCAAAGGTGTGGAAGGCCCCGAGGGCTGCTCCCACCCCGTACTCATAGGCTATTAATAGGATGGTGAGCACCCTGAGAACGTTCAGTGCCGCCATAAGAAACAGCCCTAGGATGAAGCCCACCCCTTTGTACACGAGTGAGGGTTTTTTGGTGATCAGCGCTAGGAAGACGGCAAAGGCGACATAGCCGATGGTCTGTTGGGCTCCCATGCAGGGTACGTCGATCATAAAGGGTGCGGTTTCACCCGTTTTTGTCGCCACCGTGAATATGGGTAGCGGATTTTCGACGTATGAAACAGGGATGCCTAGGATTGTTAGGCCTAAATGGCTCAGTTTGCCCGTTATTATGGACAAGGTTGTTCCATGAGGGTATAGGGCCTCGATGTCGATTGGATACATAAAGGACAGGTAAAGAAATGCAGGAAATGAGACGAAAAGGGCTGCGGTGCCATAGAAAAGGATGATTGTGCCGAAAAGGTATAGGATTAGTGAGATCATGGCGCTTATAGTCTGGCCTGCTAGAAGCCGTATGCCAACAGCAACCGAAATTATTACAGATCCCATGATCGTTGACTCTCTGCTTTGAGAGATTCTTATGGGGCGATCTTTCAGCCTTTTGTACAGAATATAAGCTACCGCTATAGGAACAATCAACCCGTGGTTTGCCCACGGGTTGCGTAGATACTCGCTGAGCAACCAAGTTAATAACGGCAGGTAGATGATGATTGCGCTTAGGAGGATGAGTGCCGCTGTTTGCATCTCCTTAGTGCTCAGCAACCCTTTAATCGGCTTCATCTTTTTCTCCTAAGGTTTCGACGCCGATTATGAGGGATGTTAACAGCGTGAGGGTGGTCTCTTCGGCAAATTCTAAGGTGGCCCGCCTAGCTTCCTCCTTGATGGCTGGAGTCGGGGCGTATGCTTGAATCAGTATGAAGTACGCTTTGTCTACCGCGTTTTTCCGGTAGGTGATGATATACCAGAAAGCAAGTAACCATCCTTCGGTGGAGTCAGGTCTTTGGACGAACCATAGATTTATGGGCAGCATGAGCTCTTCGGACGGCTCGATGTTAACAATTTCCTTTGAGATTAAAGTATATCCTTGCAGTCCATAGCAGTATGCAAGCCCATGTACCAACTTTCTTTCGGAGTCTGTTCTCATAATGGAAACATAAACAAGCATATCTTTTTTGTTGGTGTAACGGAAATGAATCAGCGATTCCGCTTGATAAGCTTGCTGGAGATAAACCCACTCATTCGAGACATCTGCTTTACTCCAGCCCTCGATGGAGGGCGCCACGCTTCCAAGATCTGGGTGATTAAAGGCATTGTACGCCCAGTATAGTATGCGGCGATCCGTGGTCTTGGGAGAAATGTCGAAGAACAACTGACAGAAGTTGAAAGTCGGGCTGATCTCAGCTACCACGATCCAAGCTGTCAGGTATGTGATAAAGAAAAATTTCCACGCGAAGAGCCCTCTTCCCTCGGTAGGACTTCCCACTTTATAACTCTCTCTTGGAACGGTTAAGCGGTCAGTATAGCGTCTGCTCTCCTGAGTTCTTTCGTTGATGGATCAACTCTTAGGCCTAAGCCTTCAAGTGCACGAACCCCTAAAACCTCGGCATCGTCTTCCTTGGCAAATACCACTATTGTGGTTGCTTCCATAACCCAATCCCTAGAAGAGCAGCACTATGGTGTTTAGTATGATGTTTCCGAAGCCGTGGGCGATGACGGGGGCGATGAGGCTTCTGGTCTTGTAGAGCATGAGGCCGAAGATGGTTCCCGCCGCATACGCAAAAACGATTTCTACTGGGTTTAGCCAGCCTAGGTGCATGAGGGCGAAGAAGAGGGAGGCGATGCTAATGGCTTGCCATGGGGGAAGCATGTCCTCTAGGCATCTTTGCAAGAGGCCTCTGAACAGAAACTCCTCGGTGATTCCCACGAACACCATCATCACAACCACGATGTAGATGAGAGTTTGAATGAAGCTCATGGTGACGGTGGAAGTCGGCCTCAAGACGAAATACTCAATGAAACCTAGGATATAGCCGGCAAGGAGTCCAGCTAAAACTTGGGTGAGGATTGGCGTCCCTCCCTTGGCTAACCTCATGTAGTTGAGGTCGATCTTCCTGTAAGCGACGTAGAGTATGCACGCGATCACAACTAGAGTATAGATGGCGGGGAGCAGGGATGGAGAGCCGAGGAGGCTGATTGGGAAGGAGGAAAGAACCACCCGGTTAGCAAAGACTAGGCCGCTCACCTCTAGGAAACGCTGCGTCCTCACATCTCCCCTGCCCAGAAATACCCCTGATAGCGGCAGGAAAATGAGGGCTAGGAGGGCTAACGCTAGCCCTAGCGAGGCGTAGGTGCTGTTCAGCAGGAGTTCCTCAACGAGAACCAGAAAAGCCACTGGCACAAAAATAAGCGAAGGGTTCTTCCATAGTTTTCGTATGCTGCCACACGGGAGAGCTTCTTTAGTCCTCTTTGGAAGGTTTGATGCAACTAATCCTGTGATGGTAAACAGGGTAGCTGAGATCAGCAGAAACGTGTACGTGTAGCCTAGAAAATGTTGTAGGGGCAAGTAGAGGACAAAGAAGCCCAGGATGGAGAGGAGAGCCACGACGGAAGTTTGACCGATTGGGAAGGAGAAGTTCCTCCATACGACCAATGTAACCGCTGCTGAGATAAGAGCGAAAGCAAGAACGTTCGTTACTGATAACCTCACTACGAAGAGTTCACTTCCGAAGATGTCTCCTGCCTGAACAGACGAGAACAAGAAAACGAGGTGAAGAGAAAGTAATAGGAACGAAATAAGGTAAGAAAACCTTTTGCGCAATTAGCGTTCTACCAAACCAAGCTTATTGTAGTAGGATTTTTTCATTGCTCTATCTCGAGTTGACGCGCTTCAGTCTTCACCTGACTACGGATGTCAATTGATTGAGTTGCAGTTTCGCTGCAAACGCCTCCTGAAACATCAAACAAATCGGGTTCAGCCCTCTACAGCCTTCCCGCCTTCAAAACAACACAAACACTATGCTCTAAGCATCGCCAGCGTGTTCATGTGATTTAGAGTCAAATACTGAACAAAACCGCGTTCTTCCACCCATCCAACGGCAGACTCATTACCCCAGCCCTGGGCAATTCGACTTAATCTTTGGGCCAGGTCGCGTCCCACAGTCCCCATTAAGCGCAAAACCTCCCCCTTCATGGCCTCTAACAACTTCCTCACGGGGTAAGCCAACACCATGGCCAGTAGGTGGCTACGAACCCTCTCCACGACCTTAATAGTGAGATCTATCAGAGCCCGCTCAGTTCTCGTCAACACCTTGAACCAAATTTTCCTCCGGAATGCACTCGTCCTCACCCTAACCAGTTCATCCCTGCTGAGGGGGACCCTACACTGACCCAACACACTCCACGTCACGTTCCCACCTTCCCCGACAAGGCGTCCATCACCAAGAATCGACATTTTTGGACGTAAAAGATGGCATTAAATCGTGATATTAAAATTGAAACATCCAAGTATATTCCCAAATGTTGTCTTTCTAGGATTCCCTTATTCTCACGAACTTCTTTATGTTTATAATAATAGGTGTTGGAACTCGTTTTGATTCGTTCGATAAGGAGAGTTCAGAGTTCGAATCAGATACCGAAAAGGAGCCTTTTTTAAGTCTTATTTCATTAAAGGCACCTAATTACAAAGCCTTCTCCTTTAGTCTCAACTCGCTTTTGGATTCGCTTTGAATAAGCCACTCTACCAATAGAGTGGCTTTCGCTACCTCTTCAAGTGCCTCCCTAAGTCTCCTCGTAACCCAAGGTCGGACCTCTATACTCCGAGCGCCAGTTCAACTCAAAGCACACACTCATTTTAAAGTTTGAACATCGGTAATAGGTCCTTTGCATTACAGCCAAATACTAAATAAAGTCTAGGTCTGACCCCAATGGACAGCGGATTCATTGCCCCCACCGTCGACAATTCTACTCAGTTTTTAGGCGAGTTGATGTCCCAACTTCCTGATCATGCACAGAACGCCCGCGCATTTTCTGTTTCTTCATCCGCTCTCTTCAAATATGCTTCTTATGACGTCCCGAAATCTGTCGTTTGCCTTCAGGATGGTCTCGATGGTTTCCTTGCCTTTGTCGGTTATGGTGTAAACCCTCCTTCTTTTGACATGCTTGCTTTCTATTAGTCCGTCTCTTTCCATGGAACTCAGGAGAGAATAAACTTTGCCTGAGCTGATAAAGACACGAAACTTATTACGAATCAGATCAATGCAGTCATAACCGCTGATAGAACGCCCTTTATCCAACTCCGCCAAGACAATTAAGTCCATGAACCTCTTGACGAATCTATTCAGCAATCCTTTCACGATTTTTTCTTCCAAGAGAACGCATCCTCACCTCAGAGCTTCACAAATCATTTGAATACGAACTCACAGTGTTCGTCTCCTTTCCCGGCACATTTTTCCTCCGAAACCATGATCGACTTCTTGAAAAGTTCTGATAGGAAGCCTTCCAGAAAGCCCCTGAAGAGGTGACAGCACGGCTCATCGGTTCTGCGACCTATGGTTTCGAGGGAATTGATAATTATGACCGTCCCGGTTCCGTTTTCAAGGTCAAGATTCTGAAACGATAGTTTTCCCCAGTTTTCTTTCCTCTTCAAGTCACACAGATAATTAATTGCCTCCTCCTTTGTCTTAGCCTTTTTCATCAACCTATTGCATGAGCCTTTGCCACATTTGATTGCCACCGTGTAGAGGATGACCGACATTGCTTTAGGCGAAAAGATTTCCTCTAAGGCTAATCTGATCTCATCGAAGGTTTCGAAACCAACCAGGAAGCCTTCCTTGACCCTTTTTATGATTTCACTCACCTCGGCGGTTCTTCCATGCAAATATTTCACTTCACTGACTGAAATGAAACGTGTAGCGTTTAACGATTAACGAAAAGTCGGAATCAACATCCGACTCTAACTTTTCCTATACTCGGTTTAACCTACTGGTCTTAACCCTCGATCCGTGTTACTGGTGCGCTTCCGGTGCCTAGTCGACGAGGTTTAAAATCCACATCGGTCTAACGCATATGCAAAGGTATGGCAAAGGCTTTCAAGAGCTGCGAAAGGAACAAGCCTAAACAAGCCTCTTTGATGCCACAGGTTTCAAAAACTCTCTCTGATAAGACCTGCACAGATCGATAATCCTGCTGGACAGAGCTTCTTTTGACCATCCACCAAGCAGGAGGGAGATAAAAACGCAAAGTGTTGGATTATGAGAGAATATCCCTAAATCGTCACCAGAATCCATGCTGATATCATCCGGCCTCAACTCTGCCAAAAGAAATTCACGATCGTCGGCACAACAAAAAAGGACAGGAAATAAGACATCCACATGCTCGACTTTGCATACATAGCGGAGCTCTCGGGCAAGGCTTCCGTAGTAAGAATTGATCGGAGCCCCGATCCGAACCTTCACGCCCTTCTCTACCAATTTGTCAAGTAATCGGTTGGCTGTTCTATAAAAGAGGATTAAACCGTTCTGTGTCGTTATGATGTCAAGAGATTTCTGCACCTGGGACAGCATCCCCCGGATTCTTTGCACTATTCCGGCTCGCCCACGAACGATCCAAACCTCCGCCTTCTGAGGCTCAGCAGTCAACCGCATCATCTTATAGGCTTCTTCCAAAAAAGACACCGCCTTTGTAGATTCTAAAAGGGATACCACTCTTTCCGAGGTTTTTTCCCTGAAACGTTCAAGATAAGGTTCAAAGACCTCGGAAGGGGAAGTAGCCGCAAATTTCCGCGGTTCCCCAGGTTCTTCAACCACCAACCCCCTTTCCATCAGCTTCTTCAAGGTTGAGTAAACCTTTGTTCTGGGCACACCGCACATAACACTCAGCTTTCTCGCCTCAGAAGCGCCTCCAATAACAAGGGAAACGTAAACCCTCGCCTCGTATTCCGACAACCCCAAGTTGTCAGACAACTTCTTCCACAAGGGCGTAGATGAACTCACTCTCTTCCCCATCACACAATTATCTGACTAGTTGTTCAACAGCCATGCACTATAAACAGTTATGAAACGAAAATATAGACCGCCATTCTAAATCTCTGATACATGGTCTCCGAATTTGCAACAGAAAATCAGGATTATTCCATTTAGATTGTTTAGCGGTCATTACATGGTTTTAGCTAGGTTTGTTAGAATTCATGAATCCCGTTTTTCGTTCAATTTTGACGTTATCCCTTTTTAATTCCATTGCATGACAATCTCTCTGAAAAATGGGAGATTGTTTGATAATTCAAGCAAAATTGCGAATGAAACAGTTAAGAACGTTTGGAAAGCCATTAATTTCACCAATCTCCCTAATCCCTGAAAATCCTTATGAGCGCGCGCCTTAAATATGCGATACTCCAACTTTCTTTTGACTTCTTAGTTGAGGAAACCAAGGTGACCGAAGAAACTCCTCCAG
>Ga0315312_1001283_pt1 | contig 20292 bp, 22 predicted proteins | sample TDP7_MG_FD_203629 | JGI IMG/M metagenome (GOLD analysis project Ga0315312, IMG submission 203629) | Freshwater sediment microbial communities from Lake Towuti, South Sulawesi, Indonesia - TDP7 | ecosystem: Environmental > Aquatic > Freshwater > Lake > Sediment | place: Indonesia: South Sulawesi... | reverse complement strand
TGAGGCGATTGATCGATTCTTGGGAGTCCATAATAAAAATGCCGCTCCCTTTGAATGGAGAAAGAGAGAAGTCTTCCCAAAACAGCTTAAAAAATATTACGCCGAATTATGCAACTAAGTACTAGGTTGAAGAAAATTTGCAATCAATAATGAATGGTTGTTCAGAACTTGACAGAAAAAGGGGAAAATTTTAAACTTTCTTAATGAAAATATTTTCATTCTTCTTTTAACCTATGATGAATATAGGACTTTTTAAAAATCTTTTTAGAGAGAAAAAGCTTAGGTTGAGCCATCCCAGGCTTTTGATTTATCAAGAACTTTCCAATGCTGTAAACCCCTTGAGCCTTCAAGAACTTTATCAAGGCCTTCTCAAAAAGAAGAAAAGGATTGGGTTAACTTCCATCTATCGATCCCTTGATCTTTTTGAATCCCTGGAAATCGTCTTCAAAATTATAAACGGATCATGTGTTAAATATAAACTCTGTGAATCAGAAGATCACCATCACCACATCATTTGTAAGACCTGCGGCCATGTGGTCGAATTGAACTTTTGTGATATCACCGGCTGGTCAGAGAAAGTGACGGAGTCCACGGGTTATCAGGTGACTGATCATCAATTAAATTTTTATGGATATTGCAAGGTGTGTAAACCTTTACAAACATAGTCTGGTAGTCGTTAGTCTTGTAGTTTTTTAGTCGACTATATGACTATGTGACTACAAGACTATTAGACTCTTGGAGGGATAGAATGTCCCACATCCATTTCCCAGATGGCGTCTTGCCCGTTTGGCTCTGGGTTTCCGGATTTGTTGTTACCATTTTGGTGGGGGTGATCCTTTTTCGGTTCACTAAGAAAGAAGAATTGGCAAGGCGGCTTCCCCTATTAGGAATGATGGCTGCTGCGATGATCCTTGGTGCTTCGGTTGAGATCGTTCCCATCGCCTATCATGTGAACCTGACCGTTATCTCCGGGATCTTGTTGGGTCCTTCTCTCATCTTTCTGGCCACGTTTTTGGTGAATATCATCTTAGCCCTTTTCGGCCATGGTGGAATTACTGTCATCGGTCTCAACACGCTCACCCTTTCGATTGAAGGAATACTGGGATATTTCCTTTTTCGCATTCTCTGGAGGGTATTGAGAAGGTTAACGCCTGCTATTTTTTTGGCAACCTTCCTGGCCCTTCTCTGTTCTACTGTCTCCATGATCGGAGTGGTGGGTTTAGGGGCTTCCCATTACGAAGAACTGATACACCAGGAGGATGAGCAGGGTATCTTTGAATTTAAGCTTTTGAAAGATAAGGCCGATCATCCCGAAGCGAGTGCGACGAAGGAAAGAGTGAATCTGAAGCGATTCATTTCCATTGTCCTTCCCTTGGGTTTCATTGGATGGATGCTCGAAGGGGTGATCACCTCTTTGATCGGCCGATATATTCACCGACTGCGGCCGGATTTATTAAGGTTGGAGAAGGGAACTCCGTGATTCAGCTTTCGTATCTCGATTATTCAGCCGTTGAGGGGAAGAGCTCCCTACATCGCCTCTCACCCAAGGTGAAAGTCATTGGAATGGCCTTCGTTTTACTGACCATTGTCACGGTGAGAAACATTCCTGGGCTACTCTTGCTATACGTTATCCTGCTCGGCCTTTTTCTCCTATCTCGAGTTCCATGGAGGATATTTTCACTCACCCTTTATCCTCTCATTTTTGCCGTTCTTTTCATTTTTGTTTCAGGGTTTCAAATTCGCTTTATTCTCCTCGTCTTTCTGAAAGTTCTCTGCGGGTCAACAGGAGTCGTTCTGCTTTTGGCCACAACACCTTATCCGTCGATCTTCCGAATCTTGGGGAAGGTTCTTCCCCCCTTCTTTGTGACTGCCCTCTTTTTAACTTATCGATCTGTCTTTATCCTCCTTGATGTCGTTGAAGAGACACAGCATGCCCTCTACCTCCGCGGAGGGCTTCAGTGGAGACATCCCTGGAGGAGTCTGGTCAATATTTCAAATGCTTTTGGCCATTTGATCATTAAAGGGATCGATGCCAGCGAAAAGATGTACGAATCCATGGTGCTCCGGGGGTTCAAAAACAAGATCCATTACAGAGGTGAATAGACAATGAAGCAAGGAGAGACGATTGTTGAAGTGGATTGTATTACTCATGTCTATCCGGATATGACCAAGATACAGATTTGTGGCCTGGACTTTATTGTAAATCAAGGGGAGAGGGTTTCGATCCTGGGATCGAACGGCTGTGGAAAGACCACTCTGCTCAAGCACCTCTTGGGAGTGCTCGTGCCGAGGGATGGAAGCGTGAGGGTTTTTGGGTTGGATCCGGGTAAGGAGTATTCAAGAATTAGGCAAAGGATCGGTGTTGTCATGCAGGATGTGGATGAACAGATCCTCGGCCCCACGGTCTATGATGACATCCTTTTTGCTCCTTTGAATTATGGTGTGGAGAGGGGTGGGGCAGAAGCCCTTGCCAAGGATGTGATCGAGCGATTGAATATCGGGTCCATCCAGGGGAAGATCGTCCATTACCTCTCGGGTGGTGAGAAGAAGAAGGTCGCCTTGGCCGGAGCATTGGTCATGGAGCCAGACCTCCTCATCCTCGATGAACCCTTTACAGGGTTGGATCCCGTCTCCAGAAGAGATGTCATTCAGATTCTGAACAAGTTGAATAAAGAGAAGGGGATTACGCTTATCATGACCCTTCATGAGGTCGATCTGGTATCGGAGGTCACAGATATTCTTTACCTCATGCATGGACACGGAGATCTCAGCGAGAGGGGAAGCCCGGAGGAGATTTTTGGTAGGTTTAAGGATTTAGAACATTTCAATTTGGAGGAACCCACTCTGACGAAGCTCTTCAAAGGATTAAAAAAGGAGGGGCTCGATTTTGGAAGTCCCCTCCATTTGGATGGGGCGATCCAATCTATTAAGAAATACTGTGGAGAAAAAAATAAGAGTTAATAGTTCGGAGTCCAGAGCAATTAAGTTTTGAGTTCGGTGTTCGGAGTTTAGAGTTTAAAACTAAGAACTCCGAACTAACATGTCCGAACTCAATACTCCGAACTTTGATTGCACGATGAGAGTAGGAAGCCTTCAATTGATTAGTAACTTAGTTCTTGCACCGATGTCCGGGATTACAGATTATCCCTTTCGCCGATTAGCGAAAGAGATGGGATGCGGCTTGGTCTTTACGGAGATGGTCAGTGCAGAGGGGTTGTTACATAAGGGCGAGTCATTATTAAAACTCGGGAAGGAAGAGCATCCGATTTCTGTTCAACTCTATGGTTCAAAGCCAGAGGTTTTGGCCAATACCGCTGAAATGGCTGAAGCCATGGGAGCAGATGCGATCGACATCAATATGGGATGCCCAGCTCGACAGGTCGTTGAAACCGGAGCAGGTGTTGCCCTGATGCGATCCCCTGAAAAAGTTGGAAGGATACTCACCGAGGTGAAAAGGAAGCTGGGCATTCCCCTTACGATTAAAATTCGCTCTGGGTGGGACAGGGAGCATGTTAATGCCATCGAAATTTCTAAAATTGCTGAGGACTGTGGTGTGGATGCGATCACTCTTCATCCTAGGACAAAAGCCCAGGGCTTTGCTGGCCGGGCAGACTGGAACCTGATCGGAGAGGCGAAGAGATCGGTCCATATTCCAATTATCGGGAATGGAGATGTGACCACGCCTATTTTAGCAAAGAGGATGATGGAGGAGACTGGCTGTGATGGAGTCATGATTGGAAGAGGGGCCTTGGGAAACCCATGGATCTTCAGGATTGAGAATTCGTTGTTTTTAGGAGAAGGGGCTACTATCATTCCTTCTATAAAAGAAAGGGAGAATGTCATAGGGTATCACTTCTCACTGCTTCGAGACTATTATGGAGATAAAGGTGCAATGAAAGAGTTCCGGAGGCACGTGGCTTGGTATACCAAAGGACTCCCTTTCAGCACATCATTCCGTTCAACATTATCAGGGATGAGGGACAAGGAGACACTATTTGAGGCGATAAGATCTTTTTTTGACTTCATTAAAGGGAGGGCCGAATGCCAATCGTTCGCATCGACGGAAGACAAATCAGCTACTGGATAGGGGGAAGTCCTGTAGAAGGGAAGGAAGTCATCGTCTTCATCCACGGAGCAGGGGGAAACCAGGTAATCTGGAGTTATCAGAAGGACTTTTTTGAAAAGCAATTTAATCCCATCATCATTGAGCTCCCTGGCCATGGAGAATCAGGAGGTGAAGGAGAGGAGGAGATCGGGAGGTATGCCGAGCATGTCCATGCTTTAATGAAGGCAATGGGTTTGTTAAAAGTATCCCTCATTGGACATTCGATGGGTGGAGCCATTGTCCAGACATTGGCCTTGACTCATCCAGAGGTGATTAAAAAGCTTGTGTTGGTGGGAACAGGAGCGAGGTTGAGGGTGTTTCCCATGATTTTGAGCGGGGTTAAGCATAACTTTGAGGAAACGGTAAGGACGATTAACCAATTTGCTTACTCTCGAAAAGCTGCGTCGGATCTAATTGAAAAGGGCATTTCCAATATGATGCGATGTCGGCCTGAGGTCCTTTATAGCGACTTCCTGGCTTGTGATCGGTTCGACGTCATGAACAAGGTTGAGAAGATCGATCTTCTTACGCTTATCCTTTGTGGGGAGGAAGATGAACTCACACCAGTGAAGTATTCGCAGTTCCTTCAGAGTCGGATCAGGGGATCGAAGATTGAGGTCCTTCCCAATGCTGGCCATATGGTGATGATGGAGTCACCCCATGCCTTTAATGAGAAGATCCGGGAATTGATCACTATTACTTAAGGATTCAAGGAGTCCAGGATTCAAGGGTCCAAGTGAAATGCTTTCTTTACAGACATACCCTTGAACCCACGAACCCTTGAATCCTCGAACCCTTTTTGAGGCACTTATGAAACGTTGGCTAGGAATCACCCTTCTCGTCCCGGAAGGAATGGAAGAGGCTGTTTCAAATTTCCTGATCGAACAAGGGGCAACAGGAATCGAAGAGGTTGGTGGAGATGTAAAAGGGCAGGGGGTGAGGGCCTATTTCCAGGAAGATGGGAGGGAGAAAAGGGTTCTCCGCGGCCTTCGTCGTTACCTAAAGGCTCTTCAAACTATTGTCCCTGCAATCTCCCAAACCCGAATCGAGACAGCTTCTATTCCAGAGCAGGATTGGAGTGAAAACTGGAAGAGGTTCTTTAAACCCGTTCAGGTAACATCAAGAGTTGTGGTGAAACCACCTTGGTCTCGGATTCGGCTGAGGAAAGACCAGATTTCCATTGAGATCAACCCGGGGATGGCGTTTGGAACTGGAAACCATGCCACAACAAAACTCTGCGTGAAGGCCCTGGAGAGATGTCTTTGGAGGGGGGGCCTTTCCGTTCTCGATGTGGGAACGGGTTCAGGGATTCTCTCGATTGCCGCTGCCAAATTGGGGGCTCGGATGGTTTGTGGGATAGATATCGATGGTGCGGCCGCCGAGAATGCAAGAGAGAATGTGAAACGAAATGGTGTCTCCGATATCGTCAGGACCAGAAAGGGAAGGATCGGGGACATTCAGAAAAGGTTCGATGTGGTGGTGGCCAATATCGATCAGAAGAACCTGAAGAGGATGAGATGGCCCCTGATTCGCCATCTCGAAAGCCAAGGGTTTCTTATCCTTTCGGGAATATTGGAAGGGGAGGTGGTGAGACTTCGTCAACACTACCTTGAAACAAACCATTTTAGGTGGGCCAAAGTGATGCATAAGGATGGATGGGCCTGTATTACCCTAAGGAAAAAGTGATATATCAAAACAGGAGTAAAAGTGATGGCCAGGTTTTATCTTCCTCAACCTCGGATTGAAAATGGGATGCTGAGGATCGAAGGTGGTGAGGTGAGGCATATTCGAAGGGTACTTCGCCTCAAGGCAGGAGATGAGATCGTGGTCTTCAACGGTTCGGGGAAGGAGTGCGAGGGCAAGATCGTTGAAGAAGGGTCTACCTCGGTTGTGATCGCGATTCGGAATATCTTTTCCTCAATAAGAGAATCCCCATTGGAGATCATCTTGGCCCAGAGTCTGCTAAAGGGTGAGAAGATGGAGTATGTAATCCAGAAGGCCACGGAGCTGGGAATCAAAGAGATCATCCCTTTTTTCTCCTCTCGCTCGGTGCCCCTCTTAGAGAAATCGAAACGGCTGACACGGCATCGTCGTTGGGAAAGAATTGCTACCGAAGCTTCTAAGCAGTGCGGAAGAGGAGTCTTCCCCAAAATTAATCCCCTCCAAGACTATTCTGAGATGCTTCAAAATACTTCTCCGGACTTTCTTCGTCTCATCTTTTGGGAGGAGGGAGGAAGGAGATTGAAAGAGGTCTTAAAGGAATCAAGAGAGAAGACGAAGATCTTCTTTATCGTCGGACCAGAAGGGGGATTAAGCCAGGAGGAGGTTGGTTATGCAAAAGAGAAGGGATTCATCCCAGTCACTTTAGGGAAGAGGATATTGAGGTCTGAAACTGCGAGCCTCTGTTTTCTCAGTATTCTTCAATATGAATGGGGAGATCTTGGATAAAAAAGAGGGCCAATTCCTTTTTGGAATGGCCCTCAGGCAAGAAAGGAGGGGTATGAAGAGAGGTGGTTAAGCTGCCTTTTTCTCCAAATTATTGACAAACTCTTTGTAGGCCTTACACTCGTGAACTTGTTTACATTTTCTCTTGCATACTTCAATGTGAATCTTAGGACTCCCCTTCCTTTTATCACAAATAAGATAACTCATCTTTTGTCCCCTTTCCAGTTGTTTAGCCCCGAATAAGGTTCAATATGTTGAACAATAAAAAGTATAAAACACAAAATATAGAAATGTCAAGAAAAAAATTCAAATTTTCGCAAGAAATTTTTCTTTAAATATCAAATAATTACGACGTCAAGGAAAAGTAAAGCGGTAGTTTCTTGAACGATCCTTTCGGAATTTAAAGAATAATATACTTCTAAGTCCTACCTAAGCCGTTTGGACTCCGAACTCGAAACTCTGAACTCAGAACTACATTTTGTTAGGGATTGGGGCCAGTTTGAGGGGTTTTTTCTTCGATGGCAATGCCAAGGCGCTCGACTCCTGAATTTTTTGCCACATCGAGAACCTGAACCACGCGGTCAAAGACCACGCCCTTGTCCGCCCGGACAATCACAGGCCTCATTTTGTCGAAGGCAATAAGAGATTGTAGCTCTCTCTTTAAATCCCTGAGGTTCTTGGGTTTGTTATTGAGGAAGACTTCATTTCGATTGTTGATCGTGACAACGATGGGCGCTTTCTGGTCAACAGGTGCTTTGATATCGGCCTTAGGAAGTTTCACAATGATTCTTGACTCTCTTGCGGGGTTGAAGGTGTAAACTAAACTGAATGCAGTGAAGAAGAAGATGAAGATGTTGAGAATGATGTCCGTGAGAGCAATTGACTCTAAGGTAGCGACTGAGTCTCGATGGGTTTTAATCTTCATCGGCCCCCTCCTTCTTTAACCCTCAACAAAATATCGATCAGTTCATTTCCATAATAGGTCATTTCCTGGGCATGGCTCTTGATTTTATTGACGATGAGATGGTAGAGAACATAGGCTGGGATGGCTACGGTGAGTCCTGATGCCGTGGTGATCATCGCCTGATAAATTCCAGCCGCCAAGGCACTTACTGTAATATTACTCCCCAACTCTTCCCAGGCCATAAAGGCTCGAATCAGGCCGATGATGGTTCCGAGAAATCCCATCATCGGCTCCACGCCAATGATGATGAGTAAGGCGCCTAAATATCGCTCCAGATATTGAACCTGTTCATCGCCCTCCCGCTCCATGATCGATTCGATCTCGTCTCGCCTGAGGCTCCGGTTGAGAATCCCCAGTTTGAAGACATCAGCAATAGGATGTCTTACTTTCTCACATCGCTCCAACGCCTTCTGGAACTGTCCTCTTTGCAAAGAGAGAAAGACCTCTTGGGCAAACTGTGGGATGTTCAAACGAATCCTCCAGAGGGTCCAGAATCTTTCCAGAATGATGGCGAGGGCAATGATCGATCCTAAGATGATAGGGACCATGATAGGCCCACCTTTGATGATCAGAGAAACAAACATCCTTTACCTCCACACCTGCCTGCCCTGCCTACCGCAGGCAGGCGCAGGCAGGGATGAAAAAATAGGGCAAGCGAGATTGCCCCTGTTTCAAAGCAAAGTGCCGGGTCGCGGAATCGAACCACGGACACGAGGATTTTCAGTCCTCTGCTCTACCGACTGAGCTAACCCGGCATCCTGAATAATTACAAATTTTATATTATAACCTCTTTCATGTGTCAAGAGTAAGTTTTTCAGATGGATCCCTTTAATCTGAGGGAAACTACGGTCTGTAGGCTCAGACCGTTCTATATCCTTGGATATCTAAGAACCAGTGCTTCCAAAAGCCTTCCCTTAGGATGGTCTGGCTTTTTGTTATTTCAATCCTCTTTTTGAAGATCGGGCCATCGACCACGAAGGTATGAAACTCTCCGTTCTCACCGCAGGGGCAGATATGCCTCCTGCTAAGTTCTCTTAGAAAATTCTTGTCTAGGTATCTACCGACAAATTCTTTTTCAAAAAGTTCGACCCTACAACTCACAATGACCGCCTTAAATCCGAGGTTAATAAAATCCTCCACAACCTCATTCGGAGGGTTCCCCCATAAAGGCTCAATCGGTTGAATCGCCAATTCTTTACAGACGCGCTCCGCCCAACTTTTGTGTTCTTCCAAGTATACGTCTCCAAAGACCATTCCTCCAATTCCTGACGCCTTTATCTTAGATACCGCTTCCTTAAACTCCCTCTCATATTCTTCCATATCAGGGCTTACTTCCTTTTGAATGAGAGGGATTCCGATAAGACGGGACTGTAAATATAGAAGCTCTGCCTCGATGCCATGGAAACAGCAGCGCTTGTATTCCTTGGAGATAAAGTTGAGAAGATATTCCACTTTGTAACCTTTCTTCATTGCCTCATAACACGCAAGACAGCTATCCTTCCCTCCGCTCCATGAAGAGATCACCTTCAACGCTTCCATGTCCCTGCTTCTACCGCTTCAAAACCCTGGATGAATCAGATGGACCATTGTTTCCAGTCCTTTTACGATCCTTGGGGTGGGCCGATCAACCAAATTTGAGTCGATGACATAGATGGCATTCCTCTTTACAGCAGGGATGCTTTTCCAGCTCTGCCACATTTTAATTAAATTCAAGTAGTTCTTCTTACTCTCCATGGAGCTTATAATAATAACCTCTGGAGCATTAAAGATGACGGTCTCAATGCTGTACAAAGGGTAATTTACCGATTCGTTCTCCGATATACTCCTTCCTCCAGCCATGCGGATGAGATCATCGGCGAGCGTCTCTCTTCCTACTGTAATAATAGGATCACAACCCACCTGGAAGAAGACCTTTGGTCTAGGAAGAGATTTGGTGAGAGAGAGGATGTCTTCCTTTTTCCTCCGCATATCTTTTACGATCCTCATTGACTCATCTCTTCTTCCTCCAATCTCTCCAATATTTTTGATTGTTTGCATCACGCCATCAAAACCCTTTGGGTTGACCCAAAAGACAGAAAAGCCGAGATCGTGCAACCTCTGAATCGTCTCCTCCCGATTGCCATCTCTTATCGCAATGATCAAATCTGGCTTTAGCGAGACGATCTTCTCAATACTTGGGCTCACAAACCCACCGATTTTCGGCTTCTTTAAAGCGTCCTCTGGGTAGTCGCAAAAGTTAGTGACCCCCACGATCTCCTCATGGAGGCCCAAAGCGAACAAGATTTCCGTAATGCTGGGGGCTAAGGAGATAATCCTCTTTGGGAAATGAGGGATGTTCACATTCCTTCCAATCTCATCCGTCAATAAGCGCTCTTTTCCCTCTAAAGGGAGATGAAGAAGAACAACTATGATGAAAGCAAGGAGAAGTGATCTTTTCATCATAATTTTTCAGAGACAGAGGCTTCAGAAAAAGTGGCCATTTCGTCAAGAATCTTAAGACTGGCCTCTACCAAAAATATTCCCAATGCTGCCCCTGTTCCCTCGCCCAAACGGAAGTCAAGGTTCATTAAGGGTTTCAGGCCAAGGTATTCCAATAAGATCTTATGTCCTTGTTCGGCCGATTGATGGGAGGCGATGAGATATGATTTTACCTTAGGTGAGAGGGAGGTTGCAATCAGTGCTGCAGCACCTGAGATAAAGCCATCGATCACAATAGGGATTCGATGTTTGGCCCCGGCCAATATCAGCCCTGCAATTCCTCCGATCTCAAATCCCCCTACTTTCGATAGCACATCGATCACATCCTTTTGATCGGGTCGATTGACATCAAGGGCTTTTTGAATGATCCTCACCTTTCTTCTCCATCCTTCCTCATCAAGCCCTGTTCCTCTTCCTGTGACCGTAGCTACCTCAGCGCCCGTTATAACGGCTGTGATGGCACTGGATGGAGTGGTATTACCAATTCCCATATCACCCGTTCCCAATATATCAACCCCTTTCATTAACTCTTCTTCCACCAACTCAATCCCAGCTTCAATAGAACGGATGGCTTCCTCCTGACTCATGGCAGGACCATGGGCCATATTCTGTGTACCCATGGCCACCTTCTTATCTTTGAGGTTAGGATGTCGTTCAAGAATAGAGGCAACCCCTAAGTCAGCCACGACAACCCTTGCCCTCACCAGACGGGCCAGGACATTGATCCCGGCACCGCCTCGAACGAAGTTGTAGACCATCTGGGATGTGACTTCAGAGGGATAGGCGCTGACCCCTTCCTGTGTGACGCCATGGTCCCCGGCCAGTGTGAATATGACCTTGTGGACAATCTGAGGCTTTGGATTTTTCTTTATTCCAGCTACCTGAATGGAAAGGGACTCAAGTCGGCCCAAAGATCCTTGGGGCTTAGTTAGATTGTCCTGTCTGATTCTGGCTTCTGCCATGGCCCTTTCATCCAGAGGTTGAATACAGGCAATGGCTTGGTTGATTCTATCCATTATTCTCCCCATCCATTTCATATGTGGAGGGGTTCCAGAATGATTATCAGGAGAAGGCACAAAAGTTCCGTCAGTTCATTTGCTGCCCCTAAAATATCTCCTGTCACCCCAGTCAGCCTTTTTATAAAAAAAATTCGATATCCGAGGCTGAAAATCCCAGTTCCCAAGAGGACGATCACTCCTTTAACGCCCATGAGCAGCAAAGCGATTCCAAAAGCCGAGACTGAGGATATCACCACTTCCCGAGAACCAAGGTTTTCCGTAAAAGGTTTACCTAATCCTTCATCCGGTCTGGCATAGGGCGATCGATAGCAGACCAAAACCATAGAGTTTCTTCCCATCACGGTCATCAAGATGAGTGAGTAAGGGATAGAGGAGTTCGAAATTTGATCGAGGGAAAGATATTTGGCTCCCATGAGGAAGATGAGGCCGATGACCCCGAAGGCACCGATTCGGCTGTCCCTCATCACCTCGAGAATCTTTTCTCGTGGTCCAACAGAAGCCAGACCATCCATGGTATCTGCAAATCCATCGAGATGGAGGCCTCCCGTTAGAAAGGCAAGAAATCCGATTGTCAGCCAAAGCGTGATGGAGGCGGGTAAGAGGAAGGAGAGGAGATGGTGAAAAAGGGCCAGAAGAAGGCCGATGACGAGGCCTACCAGAGGAAAGAAGGCCATTGAACGGGCCAATCCTTTCTCTTCCCGGACCAGCCCTTTACCAATGGGAAGGATGGTAAGGAAGGAAAAAGCTCGAAGAAAGTTTCTCACGCTGCACCCTTTAAGAAGATGGGAATCCCGGAAACCATAAAGATCACCGTTTCTGCTACTTCAGCAATCCTTTGATTGGCCATTCCTGAGAGATCTCTGAAACGGCGCCCCAAGGGATCGGCTGGAACGATACCCATTCCTACCTCATTCGATACAAAGATAAAAGAGGTTTGGCTCTCCTGAATGGCTCCTATCAATTTTTCCACTTCATCCCTTATCTTCAAATCGTTATCCCATTTCAGCAGGAGGTTGGAGAGCCAGAGGGTGATGCAGTCCAATAAGATGACCTCGACCTGGTTTCCATAATCCCCTATTTTATCGACGATCGAAATGGGTTCCTCAACGGTCTGCCATTCAGGCCCTCTCATCTTCTTGTGATTCTCGATGCGCAAGGCCATCTCCTCATCGAGGAGTTCGCAAGTCGCAAGATAGAGTTTTTTTGAAAAATTTCGATTGGCATAATCTAAGGCAAAGCGGCTTTTACCGCTTCGGCCCCCTCCGGTTATTAGAATTACTCCCTTTCCCATTTTTCCTCCAAAAGGATGAGAGATCTCTTAAGGTCGTCAATGGAAAAGACCTCTATCGAGACAATACCATGATAATCGCTGAGGTGGGAAAGAATCGTTTCCAAGGCGGATTTAGGCAATCGATCGATTCCTAAATGGTCAATAGCATTTTGAAAGCCATGGAGGTGGATGATCGAGGCTTCAAGGAAATACTTCTCTAAATAGGATCTTAAATCGTGGCCATGGATCAGGATATGACCGATATCGAGACATATCGAAAAACCGAAATCTTTTACGATGCCTTCAATCCATTCGAATGGGTATCCGAGGGTCTCTATGGAAATTCGGCCTGGTTCAATCCCAAGTTGGGATAGCTCTTCTACGCTTTGGATGGTATGCTTTCGCCAAATTTCAACATCCCTTTCTTCTTGACCGTTTCTATCTCTTAGCTCTAAGTGAAGGGTGTAAACAGAAGGATTGAGACATCGTGTTCTTTCAATTACTTTTTTCACGACTGAAATCCCCTTAGACCTCACCTCCTCATTTTTGTCTCCAAGGAAAATATCGATGGGGAGATGGACATTGAAACCCACCCCATGATGAATGCACCTATTCTTCAGGTGCTTGATTTGCTCCTCATTAGGGAGATTGTCTTGCCCCCCGCTCTCAAAGAGGACCAATTCTATCTCATCAAAAAACGGGGCGAGCAGAGTCACGTTTGGGATAATTTGATCGGGATAGATATAAGAGGTCGTAGCCAACCTGAATGGGAACATCTTTTTGTAACATTTTGGAAGAGGTGGGTATATCTTCAAGCTTGTCCTCACCCATTAAAAACTCAGTTTTATCCCCCCAAAGAAGGAGAGGCCAGGTGTTCCATAACCTTTCGCCTCTTCATAATCTTTATCAAAAAGATTTTCAATACGGCCAAATAACTGGAAGTTCTTAGTGATGTCGTATGAGGCAGATAGATTGACCAGGGTATATCGGTCGAGTTTAATAATTCTGGAGGGATAAACGGTAAAATCCGTATCATTCCTTTTCCCCACATAAATCACAGCCAGATTTGCGTTTCCTTTTTTAAGAAAATGATAATTAAGATCGATGCCAAACTTATTTTTTGGCCTTCTTAAAAGATCTTCGCCGGTTATTTTATCCTCTGTATCGGTATAGGTATAGTTCACCCGTAATGTTAGATCATCGATTGGTTTTACTGAGGCAAAGAGTTCGAGACCCTCGGATTCGGCCTTAGCGATATTGATATACCCTATCCCAGTCGCATAGTCGATGAGATCTTTAAAATCATTCCTGAAGTAAGTAGCACCAAGAGTCACCCTGTCTTTAAAGAGATCCTGTTCGACTCCAAAATCCCATCCCTTGCTCTTCTCTGGGTTAAGATCTTTGTTGCCAACAGGGTACCTCACCTCCCAAAAATAGAAGGCAGGAGCAAATAATTGATATAAGGAAGGTGCCTTAAACCCTGTCCCGAATGTCCCTTTAATCTTTGTTCCTGTCTCTTTAATTAGGTATGCAGGGGCAATACGATAGGTAGTCTCTGTGCCGAAGCGGCTATGATCATCGATACGGAGCCCCAAGGTTGCAAAGAGTCGATCCCATAGTTTAATCTGGTCCTGGATATAATAGCCCTTGATATTTGCCGTTTTCTTTGGAAAGAGACTCAGCGACCCATCACTATAGTATTTCGACTTACCTTCTTCCTCCTCATATTCAAAGCCAAAAGTGAGGGAACTGGTTTTGTGGAGCTGGAGGTTATGCTGCCAGTCAAACTTTAATAACTGGCCATCATAATGACCTTTTTCAAAAAAGGGATACTGTGGGTCTTTCTTATTCTTATAATCCCTATTATGTTGGCTAATAGAAAACCCTAATTTTTGCACCCAACAATTATCAAAGAGGGATAGACCAACCTGTGGCCGGAAAAGGAAATGTTTTGATTTTGCCACATAATTTGGATCATCCATTGGAACACCCCTAATAAAGTCCCATCCGTCAATCTCGGATTCAGTACCGACATAACGAAGGATGAAATCGATATTAAGGTTCTCCAGAGGAGTGAATCCGAGCCTTGTTGAAAGAGAAGTATTTTCATATCCATCTTTTTCGTAATTTCCATCCTTTTTGCTCGCAGCAGAGATTCCATCTGTATCGAAGCGGGAAAGGGCAAGGGAGTAATTGACTAACTTATCTCCACCACTTACCCCTGTTGTTTCTCTGAAAGTTGTATACGATCCCCCTTCAGCAGATAGGAAGAACTTTGGCTTCCCTTCACCTTTTTTGGTAATGATGTGGATCACACCACCGATGGCATCAGAGCCATATAGGGTGCTCTGTGGACCCCGGAGGATTTCAATCCGTTCAATATTATCCACTGTCAAATGGGCAAACTCATAGGAACGCTTTGGAGACATTGGATCATTCACCTCCACACCATCGATCATGACCAAGGTATGTTCAGAATTGGCCCCTCTGATGAAGATTGAGGTTTCTCTCCCCACGCCTCCTGTTTGCACCACGTCCAATCCTGGTATGCCTCTGAGGACTTCCAATACGGTCGCCTTCTGCTTTCTTTCAATTTCCTTAGAAGAGATGACCGTCATTGAACTGGCAATTTCTTCAATGGGAGTTTCAACTCGCGTAGCAGTGACGACCACCTCTTCAAGGGTGACTTCCTTTTCCTGTGCAAAAAGAGAGAAGGGAATCAAAATGAAAAGGGAAAAAGAAAGGAAGATAGGAATGAAATGTTTCATAAAGCACCTCCTCGCCCCATTACGTGGGTCTAAAAAGATTTTGACCGGGGAGAAGGGTCCAAAAAAAATCCCCAGCCTTCGCATCGAAGACCGGGGATTTTACCCGCTTGCACCCTTCACAGTCTTAGCCTCGAAGACCTATTCGTGAAGAATATCCAGGCAGGTTTTCTGACTCTCGGATCTTCCTACTTGGCCTGAAGCCTTCCTCGTGCTTCAGGCCTCCTTGCGCCTTCCCATCCTTTGGCCCTTCGACAAGCGTTCGACTGAGCTCACGCCGAAGTCTCAGGGCTTAGAATAGTGGCTTAATGCAAGTTTCGTCCCCGACTACAGCGGCGGGTCCGCCCCCGACTTTCCCGCTTATGCAGGATCACGGGGTTCCCTTCACCTGGATATCGCCAATTAAAACGGACTTTATTTAACAAATTATTTGAGGTCTTGTCAAGTTTTTCAGATTTAAGAACTTCTCAACCTCTGCCAAAGTGGGGACCCCTTTTCTTCCACCGAGGTCCCGACATTTGAGGGCAGCTGCCGTATTGGCAAACCTTAAGATTTCTTCCACCTCCCAATTCTGAAGAAGGCCATAAATAAATCCCGCATGGAAGACGTCCCCTGCACCAGTTGTATCGACGACATTCACTTCAAATCCTCTCACATAAAGGAGTTCCCCCTTCAATAGAGCGACGGCCCCTTCATGGCCCAATGTGGCGCAGAGAAATCCAGGGATCTGTTTTTGAATTTCGATGAAAGCCTTCTCTCGATCTGAAATTCCGGTAAAGAGGGCGGGAAAGCGTGAAGAAGTGATGACAAAGTCGATCTCCCTGATCAACTCGGAAGTGAGAGGTTCTACTTTGTCGAGATCGACGACCGTGGGGATTCCTTCTTCCCTTCCCCATTTGGCACACTGGATGGCTGCCCGCAGATCATGGCCGTCCAAGTGGAGAATTTTCCCTGAACAGACCTCCTCCTTCCGAAGTTCGCCTTCGGCGTACATCAATCGCTCATCCCGATCCCAGAGGATCGTTCGTTCTCCTGAAACACCATCAACGATGATGACGGCAAACTGGTTTGTGGCATTGGGTTCTATAGTGACTGAGGAGACGTCGACTCCTTCTTGGCGAATGGAGTTGAGGGAGAATTGGCCAAGTTCGTCGCCACCAATTTTTCCAATATATTTCGTTTTGACTCCCCATCGACTCAGAGCTACCATGGCTGTGGCCACCTGACCTCCTCCCTGTTTTGAAAATTGGAGGATTTTCATTTTCAAATTCAGGGTGGGAAATTCGGGAACCACACAGAGGAAATCGACAGAGTTGAGACCCATCCCCACCACATCAAAGGACTTATTTTTTGGGAAAGACAGATTAAATCGCATTTCTTTCTTTTACAAACTTTTAAACCATTTTTCAAGGTCTTGTAAGTATTTTTGTTGACTTTTTTACCACAACTTACTATATTCAAAACACAACAGAGGCCATATATTAACATCCTTCAGCCCTTTCACCATTCATAGGGTGGGAAACATGGTCCAAAGCTGAATTTAGACCCCATTTCTTAAAAGGAATGGGTTTTTTTGTCTCATCGACCAGCTTTTTCCCTCGCCCTGGACGCCTGCCTGCCGGTAGGCAGGGGAGAGGGACGGGGTGAGGGTGAAGAGATTTCAATGGGTTTCGGGCACGATTAGGTTATTCCCTGCATAAAGTAGCAAAGGGATAGAGGAATTCATGTAGAATTCCGAAATTTGGTGTCTTTAACATGGTAAAGGCGAATATCGGCAAGGATACTTCAGGAAGAATAGTGGTTTCCTTCCTTTATGATCCCTCCATCGTTACAAAGATTAAGACCATTGAGGGACGCAGATGGCATCCCGATGAGAAACATTGGAGTTTTCCAAATACTGATGGAGCTTTAGAGAAGGTTTTAAAGGTTTTTGACGGAAGAGAGGTTCATTTAGACCCTGTCCTGGAAGCTATGTCATCCTCAGCAACAACAACCACTCCTGTCATTGCGAGGGGCGAAGTCCCGAAGCAATCTCAAAAACCTACTCCTATCAAGCCTGTGTCAAATAATTTCGAAGACCTGAGGAGAGAGCTTGTTTCAAGAAAATACAGCTACAAGACGATTAAAGGCTATCTCTATTACAACAGGGATTTGATCAATCATGCCAGAAAAATCCCCTCCGAAATCAAAGATGAGGATATAAAAGATTATCTTGTGTATCTTTCTGAAGAAAAAGAATCTGCCACAGCCACAATAAATCAGGCCATCAACGCTATGAAGTTCTATTACGGATCGATGCTCAAGAAAAAGTTTGTGTATGATGTAAAAAGACCACGGAAAGACAAGAAATTACCGATTGTCTTGAGCCAGGAGGAAGTTGGAAAGATTTTAACATCGTTAGATAATGTGAAACATAAGGCGATATTAATGCTTGTTTATTCGGCAGGGCTTAGGGTTGGTGAAGTAGTAAGATTGAAGGCTGAAGACATTGATAGCAACCGAATGCTGATTCATGTAAGAGGCGCCAAGGGCAGGAAGGATAGATATACTCTACTTTCGGAATCTGCGTTAAAAGTATCAAGGGAGTATTTGAACAGATATTACCCAGCCCTCTGGTTATTTCCCGGACCGGATAAGGAAAGACATATTTCAATAAGAACGGCTCAAAGGATATTTGAAATGGCATGTAATCGGGCAGGGGTTAAGAAGGAAGTGACGATACACAACCTCAGACATTCATTTGCTACACATCTACTGGAAAGTGGGATTGATCTGCGGTATATTCAGGAATTATTAGGGCATAAAAGTTCAAAGACTACGGAGATTTATACTCATGTAAGCAATAAAGACTTGATGAGGATAAAAAACCCTTTAGATCAGATTTTAGGAACAAAGGGAGGTGGTGGAATATGATTTGAGAATAGAACCTATAGGGAGGTATATCCGACATAGTCGTCTATCCATCCAGTTTGGAATAAAAAGCGACACTGTCGTCTGTGAACAAGTTATCTGCTCATTGCGGGCAAGGGAGAGGAGGAAATAAAAGATGTCTACTCGACAAAGAATTAAGATTTTTATAGGAATGCTGGCAGTGATAATGGAGATAATTTTAGTCTATGCATGTGCTACTACCCAAGGAGATTGGGAGAAAGCGTCTAAGGTGAATACGATCAGTGCGTATCAAGAATTTATATCAAAGCACCCCGAAAGTGAATATAACCCTCAGGCGAGAAAAAGGATTGAAGAAATAGAATATGAAAAGGCAAAACAGGAGGATACGATCAATGGCTATGGAAATTTTTTAAAAAAATATCCCAAAACCAATTTTGCTCAACAAATTAGAGAAAGAATTCGAGAGCTTACGATTTTGGATGAGAAGAAAAAGGAATTTCATGATAAATTTCAACAATGTGTTTTTATTCAGGAATGTGAGCAACTAATCAATCAGAACAAAAAATACGAAATTGTTAAAGGATCAATCCTTAGGCTCGAAGATAAGATTATTGAGGAAATAAGAAGCCGTAGGATAGGTAATAGGCTGGTTATTAGAAACATTCAGCCAATATATAGTGGACCAAAAGGGAAAATATGTTTTGTTGGGAATGGACAATTTGTCAGAGCATCGGATACAAGGAGATTAGGGGAAAAGGTTGTGATTGGAACGATTATTTCAATGGGGGATCTAAATCTTTCATTTAAGGGAGATATAAATCATTCACCGTGGCCCACCACAAGCATTTATGTTAGGCCACCTAAGCCCACAAAAGGAGCTATATTTTCCGTAGATTTTGATTCGCCAACCTATTCCCCCGGGGCGATATGGAAAAAAGTCGAATCTGTAGTTGATAAAGACAATAAGATTAATTTCGATAAAGGAATTCATTTCGTAAAGGGAATAAGAATTGGAAGCTTATACGGAGAGGACTGCAATATTCAAATAGATTACGTAAGGGTAGATAGTGAGAGTATTATTCTTCCTGGCGGGGCGGACGGGACAATCCATAGATTTATTGGAGTTATACGAATCGGGGCATACACATTTATAGGAGAGAATGACCTCTTAAATCCCCTGACATTTGTTCTTTTGAAGGATCTGGGATATGTCTATCTTCGCGGGAAGGGCAAGGTTATGTCGAATACAAGGGAGTTTAAATTAGGGTATTAATTGATGGATTAAGAGAGTTCTTTTGAAGAGCCCGGCGAAAAAAGGGGATGGCTGTTTAAGAATGCGTCCAATGGGCGTCTAACATGGTACAAAAGATTTCTATCCAAACCCTTCTGGTCTCTTTTGTACCCCGAACGTTAGCCAAATAATCACTAAACGAGGAGAAAAATTATGTCAGTAAAAGGCTTGTTCTTTAGTGTATCGATATTATCGATCTTGATTGCTGGATGCGCTACCGGCCCATCATATTTGCCTGCCGCGCCTCCGAATGAAAACGAAGCACTTGTTTATTTCTATAGACTAAAGACTCCTCTGCATGACCCCCAGTGTAAGTTGGTCCCAACCAAAGTTGAGATAGGTTCAACCAAGATAGCTATCCTTCGGGAGAACGAATATACATGGATACGACTCGAACCTGGCTATCATGAGCTATCAGCGAGTTGGGCAAGGGGGTTTGTATACTTTAAGCATGAAAAAGTAAAAGGGTCGAAGATTCTTCGTGGGGGTGAGACATACTATTTCCGTCTTGAGGCAATCTCTTTCAGTCATAATATAATTAGACTCTCAATCCGCGAGATAGATCCAGACACCGCAGGAAAAGAACTTGTGAGGTTTCGATATACGGAAAGCTCGCCGATCAAAAAATAATCTGGGAGGTGATTACAGCATCTTGCTTATCTATTTCGCCTCAATCCACTCCAGCGAATGGTTTACAGCCACCGCTGATTTCAGTCGTTGAGGCTGTAGAAAAAGTCATTTTTCATAAATTTGTTTTCTATAAAATCAAATACTTACAAGTCAGAAAATAGCCAAAATCGGACTTTTTCTATAGGCTCGTTATCTTCTCATTGCGGGCAGGAAAGGAGAAAAAATATGTGTCTAATAACGAGATTTTGTATATGTATAGGTTTTGTTATTATTTTGATTAGTTGTGCTTCAACAGAAACGGGGAGGGCTAGTATCTACTTGACATAATAAGCGTAATATGTTAGCTTTCCGGCATTATGAGCCGGAAAGCGAAAGAGATTACGTTGAAAGCCGAAGAACGAGTACAACTGGATCGACTGGTTCGAACCCACAC